>OJRD01001132.1_pt1 | contig 11667 bp, 9 predicted proteins | sample 1599051 | NCBI WGS metagenome assembly OJRD01 (sample SAMN03922523, study PRJEB24848) | human gut metagenome | isolation source: stool sample | host: Homo sapiens | place: Germany | collected 2010-02 | reverse complement strand
GTTGTTTATTTAACTGCTATTTTATTTTTTGTTCTTATGTTCTTCTGTCTGAATTAAATTCTCATTTATAAAATGAACTACTTAGTTCATTCTTTTGATGCTTTCCATGTTTGGGCATATTCTTCCAACACACACTTGATGCTTTGTCCGATTTTCACATAATCGGCCTCATTCAAATTGGCTAGTGACACACGCACACTCCATTTCGGTCCGGCAAAGCCACCACCATTCAACAGAACGAGTGAAGTTTCGTTTGCCAGGCGGAAAACCACATCCAATGGATTGTAGGTCTTTTGCAGATAAGTAACGAAGTCATCCCCATAGAATTTCTTCGCCCATACCAGCATATCGATCTCCGAATAATATCCGGCACGTAACGGATCTTCTACCAGTGTGAAACCTGTATTATCCCACAATGCATGCAGGCGGCGATGAATAATTTCCTGCATCTTGGCTTTATAACTGTCCTCTTTATCCAAAAGCGAGAAGATGGCAAACAAACTCATCTGTATTTGTTGAGGCAGAGAAAGCCCTGCAGTATGATTCAATGCAATCTGCCGGCTGTCAGCCACCATACGATTGATAAATTTCATCTTTTCCGGTTGTAGACTAAGACTGGAATAACGTTTGTTCAAGATTGATTTCTGCTCCTCCGACAGGCGGGCAATCATTTTGTCATAGATGTTGTCTTCGTGTAGAGCGATCACAGCGGTTCTCCATCCTGTAGCTCCGAAATATTTGGAGAACGAATAAACGCAAAGCGTATTGTGCGGCAACTCTGCCATTAATGAACGGAAATGAGGAATAAACGTTCCGTACACATCATCCGTGATAATCATCAGGTTCGGATTGTCATTCTTCACAATGTTGATGATACGTTCGGTAGTCTCCCTGCTAAGTGCGTAACTGGGCGGATTACTCGGATTGGTGATAAATAACGCTTTGATCCGCGGATCTTTCAACTTGTCTATATCTTCATCCTTATACTGCCAGGTATGTAAACCGTCAGGAGTCATCTGGTCAGCAGAAATTTCGGTAACGTCGAACTGATAGCGTCGCAGTTCCGGGATTTCTATATAAGGAGTGAACACGGGAATCATCAAAGCAATGGCATCTCCCTGATTCAACAGGAAATTCTCTTGCAAAGAATCGAACAGATAACACATGGCTGCCGTACCTCCTTCGGTCGCGAAAAGGTCAAAAGTACCTTTCGGCGGACGGCGGTCACACATCTCTTGCGCCAGGTAATCCTGTACGATTAACTCCGTAAAATGTAAAATACGGTCGGGCACAGGATACTGGTCGCCAATCACCGATTCTGCCCATTCGTGAATAAGTGTATCCGGATCGGCAGCATGTTCCATCAGCATATAATTATAGCCCTCTTTCAATAGGTTAGCACCGGGAGCTTTCTCGTTTTCTTTCAGGAAAGCCTCGAAACGGGCAGCAATTCCCGCCTTTTGCGGAATACCTGCTATTCCTTCTTCCAGTGAAAACGCATGACGACATTCGCAAAGGCCGAATTGTCCCAGCAGAAAAAAGGCTTCGCGTGGTTCGGTAGCAATCCAGTTCGGGTTACCTCTTCCGGCATTCAACATCGTATGCGCTATCTTCTTGATACTTTCATCTGCCATATCGATCAGTTTGTTTTTCAGCTCGAACGGGCTGATCGTTTCCATTTTCTTGGCATAACTTTTGGTAATGGCAGGGTTATTTGTTTTCTTTTCCATAATGATATTTATTTATATAGTTTTACATAAGTAGTACGATGACAACTCCCCAGATAATCAGGAGCGTATTGCCGACTGCATACGTCACCGTATATCCTAATGCCGGTGTGTCGCTTTCCACTGCATCCTGAATAGCTCCCAATGCAGCTGTTGTAGTACGTGCTCCTGCCGTACATCCCAATGACAGGGCAGGGTGGAATTTGAACAAGTATCTCGCCATCAGCAATCCGGCGAGGAGAGGAATGGCCGTTGCCAATGCGCCGACGATAAACAGACTGACGCCTACTTCCTTGAATCCGGCAATGAAACTGGGACCTGCAGCGATACCGACCACTGCGATAAACATATTCAGTCCTACATTATTCAATACCCATAAAGAAGGTTCGGGGATACCTCCGAAAGTAGGATGCTTGCTGCGTAGCCAACCGAACAGAAGTCCGGCTATCAATGCGCCGCCACTGGTAGAAAGACTGATAGGAACACCTCCCAGATGAATAGCCAGTGCACCGAAAAGACCACCGAGCAAAATGCCCAGCCCGACGAAAATCATATCCGTCTGATTGGTCGGACGGTCAATGTAACCCATTTGTTTGGCAGCGTCTTCCACTTCATGTTTAAGACCGGTGAGCTCGAGAATATCTCCCGGGGCTCGGAGATGTGTATAAGAGACAGGAACATTGATTCCGGCACGTTTGATATTCCGGATACTAACCCCGTGCATAAACTTCTGCGCCCTGATTTTGGAAACCGTTTCTCCGGCAAAAGTCCGGTGGGTCACCATTACAGGAAGAGTTTCTGCCGGGAAGTCGAGTAATTGTGCATCAATCACTTCCGGACCGATCCAGTCTTCTTCTCCAATCACAAATTCACGGCGTCCGCTAAGTACCACTTCGTCATTCTTATGAAGAATCAGGTTCGGATCTACTTCCTTCACCACTCTTTTTTGACGAATCCGTTCTACAAACAGTCGTTTATCATTTTTACATAGATAAGCTTCAAGTTCACTGACTTTCTTTCCTTTGCCAAACCATTCATTGGTGATTTTATAAGCACGGAACACAACCGGACGAAGAGCCGGGGAAAATCCGGGTTCATCAGCTTCCGATGTTCCCATTTGAGCCTCCAGTTCCTTGCAGTCGGCCTTCACCTTATCCAGTCCACCCAGCATTTTAGGGCCGAGAGAAGCCAGAATCCACGCCGAACCGGCCGTTCCGAAAATATAAGTTACGGCATACGCTACCGGAATTGCATTGATGAACGTGGCTTTCTGTGCATCGCTGATTCCCAGCTGGTTGATCGTATCGCTTGCCACGCCGATAACGGCGGATATTGTTTGTGAGCCTGCCAACAGTCCGGCAGCTTCTCCTACATGATATCCCATGATTTTGGCCAGTATCCACGGGGCTACCAGACTGACAATACACATCAGTACGGCAAATCCCACTTGTGGCAGGCCGTCTTTCTTCAATCCGCGGAAAAACTGCGGACCTACCTTATAGCCAACGGCAAATAAGAAAAGCAGAAAGAACACAGCTTTCATCGGACCATCTACAGTGATATTCAGTTGTCCGACCAATACTCCGACCAGAAGAACGCTGGTGACTGTCCCCAAGGAGAATTTCCCTATTTTGAGTCTGCCAAGCCAGAACCCGGCAAAGAGCGTCAGGAAAATAGCAAGTTCAGGGTGTACCCTTAATTGATTAATAATCCATTCCATAATTAAGTTGTTGTTTTAGGTTATGTCATTTACAACAGTTATAGCGTAAAAAGAGTTTGTTGTGTTATGAAAAATAGAGATATAATATCCGTCGAACTTTAAATTTCTCTATTTCGCTTTTTTGTTATACTTTTGTTCCTTCAAAAATAAAACTAATCATATTCTGTATGAAATCAGACATAGAAATAGCTCGCAGTATTGAGCTGAAGAAGATTAAGCAAGTTGCCGAAGGTATCGGAATCCCTCGTGAGGAAGTGGAGAATTATGGCCGCTACATAGCAAAGATCCCCGAACAACTGATTGATGAAGAGAAAGTGAAGAAAAGCAATCTCATTCTGGTAACTGCTATCACAGCAACCAAAGCGGGCATTGGCAAAACTACAGTATCTATCGGTCTCGCTTTGGGATTGAATAAAATTGGAAAGAATGCGATTGTCGCTCTTCGCGAGCCGTCTCTCGGTCCATGTTTCGGAATGAAGGGAGGAGCAGCCGGTGGGGGATATGCACAAGTGCTTCCGATGGACAAAATTAACCTCCATTTTACCGGAGATTTTCATGCCATCACTTCTGCCCATAACATGATTTCCGCCCTGCTCGATAATTATCTCTATCAGAACCAGGCAAAAGGTTTCGGATTGAAAGAAATTCTTTGGCGGAGAGTGCTTGACGTGAACGACCGTTCGTTGCGCAGCATCGTTGTCGGCCTCGGACCTAAATCGAACGGGATTACCCAAGAGTCCGGTTTCGATATTACTCCTGCTTCGGAGATTATGGCAATTCTTTGCCTTTCCAAAGATGTGAGTGATCTGCGTCGCCGTATTGAAAATATCCTGTTGGGCTTCACGTATGACGACCAACCTTTTACTGTGAAAGATTTGGGAGTGGCAGGAGCCATCACTGTGTTGTTGAAAGATGCTATCCATCCTAATTTAGTGCAGACTACCGAAGGAACCGCTGCTTTTGTACACGGCGGTCCGTTTGCTAATATCGCACATGGTTGTAACTCTATTCTGGCCACTAAATTGGCAATGTCTTTCGGTGATTATGTAATAACAGAAGCCGGATTCGGTGCCGATCTTGGTGCAGAGAAGTTCTACAATATCAAACGCCGCAAGAGTGGACTCCAACCGCGTCTCACGGTGATTGTCGCTACGGCACAAGGATTGAAGATGCACGGAGGTGTCAGTCTCGACCGTATCAAAGAGCCGAATATGGAAGGCTTGAAAGAAGGATTGCGTAATCTCGACAAACACGTTCGTAACCTTCGCTCATTCGGTCAGACCATCATCGTAGCTTTCAATAAGTTTGCATCCGATACGGATGAAGAAATGGAATTACTGCGCGAACATTGCGAACAGTTGGGAGTGGGTTTCGCCATTAACAATGCGTTCAGTGAAGGAGGAGAGGGAGCAGTAGATATGGCCCGTCTGGTAGTAGATACCATAGAGAACAATCCGTCCGAATCTTTACGCTACACTTATAAAGAAGAAGATAGCATACAGCAGAAGATTGAAAAGGTAGCCACTAATATTTACGGAGCCAGCGTTATTACTTATAGCAGTATTGCCCGCAACCGTATCAAACTGATCGAGAAAATGGGAATTACTCATTATCCGGTTTGTATTGCGAAAACACAATATTCATTTTCTGCCGATCCAAAGATTTATGGTGCGGTAAACAACTTCGAGTTCCATATTAAAGATATTGTTATCAATAACGGAGCTGAAATGATTGTAGCCATTGCCGGAGAAATTCTTCGTATGCCGGGATTACCCAAGGAGCCGCAGGCATTGCACATCGATATTGTGGATGGAGAAATAGAAGGATTGAGCTAAAATATATACCTCAAAAAAATATTCCGGTATGATGCCGGTAAAATAAATCCCCGTCTTTCCCTATGAAATAAAATGTGGAAAGACGGGGATGACTGTATATAGAGTCCAGTGCGCTTCTGTTTTCTCTTCTTGCACACTGTACGGTTGAATTCGTACTTGTTGTGGGTGATATATGACATCATATATTTCTTTTATAGTAAGAAAAACGAAAATATGGACAGATGGTTCGGGCGGGACCGTTAATAAATAAAAAAAGCCTGCTCCTTTCACAAAGAGCAGACCTTATAAATAAGAAATAAAGCTGATAACAGTGAAGCTATTAGCTTTGAAATCGTTTTTTAATAAGCAAAAAGAGGATATTTCTTCATTGTCTCATTGACACGTGCACGTACTTGTGCAATAACTTCCTCATTTTCTACGTTAGACAATACAGTCTCGATCATTTCAGCAATTTCGAGCATCAAATCTTCTTTTGCACCACGAGTTGTGATAGCAGGAGTACCCAAACGGATACCGGAAGTCTGGAAAGCTGAACGGCTGTCGAACGGAACCATGTTCTTGTTAACAGTAATATCGGCAGAAACCAATGCTTTTTCTGCCACTTTACCTGTCAGTTCAGGATATTTGCTACGCAGGTCGACCAACATAGAGTGGTTGTCTGTACCACCGGAAACGATAGTAAAGCCACGGTCAATCAAAGCCTGTGCAAGTACAGCAGCGTTCTTTTGTACTTGTTTAGCATATTCCTTAAATTCAGGTTGCAGGATTTCACCGAAAGCAACTGCTTTAGCAGCAATTACATGTTCCAACGGTCCGCCTTGAACCCCTGGGAATACGGCAGAATCCAGTAATTGAGACATCATCTTGATCTCACCTTTCGGAGTGGTCTTTCCCCACGGATTGGGGAAATCCTTACCCATCATGATGACACCACCACGAGGTCCGCGAAGTGTTTTATGTGTAGTAGAAGTGACGATATGTGCATATTTAACCGGATTTTCGAGCACTCCGGCAGCGATCAGGCCGGCAGGGTGAGCCATGTCAATCATCAGGATAGCGCCTACTTTGTCGGCGATTTCACGCATACGTTTGTAATCCCATTCACGAGAGTATGCAGAACCACCACCGATAATCATTTTCGGTTTCTCACGTAGAGCGACTTCTTCCATCTGGTCGTAGTCAACGCGTCCAGTTTCCTGATTCAGGTTATATTCGCAAGGAGTATAGATGATACCGGAAGTGTTTACCAGTGAGCCATGAGAAAGGTGTCCGCCGTGTGCAAGATTTAATCCCATGAATTTGTCGCCCGGATTCAGAACTGCGAGGAAAACAGCAGCATTAGCTTGTGCTCCCGAGTGTGGTTGTACGTTTGCCCATTCCGCGCCAAAAATTTCTTTCAGGCGGTCGATAGCGATTTGTTCGCTTTGGTCTACTACTTCGCAACCTCCGTAGTAACGTTTGCCGGGATAACCTTCTGCGTACTTGTTAGTCAGGCAAGAACCCATTGCCTGCATTACCTGGTCACTCACAAAGTTTTCTGATGCAATCAGCTCGATTCCTTTCAACTGACGTTGATGCTCTTTTTCGATGATGTCGAAAATGATGTCGTCTCTTTTCATTCTTTTATAAGTAAGATTAAATTTCTAATTCGAGATACCTATTTTAAGCGCACAAAGTTAATGAAAATAAATAAAGAATGAAGGAAGTACAAGAAAAATGTTAGTAAAAAGCCGGATTTAATGATATTTTATTCTTAAAGGATGAATCCCAGCGAAAAACTTAACGCGCTGTCACGGCGACGGAAAATAATGTTGCTCACTCCTGTGCTGCCGTCGGAATTGATATTGTCGTAAATGATGGACTTGGAGATATTTCCGATGCCTTGCTCGTAGCGGAAATCGAAAAAGATACGGGAGATGTTGACGCCTACACCGATCACTGCACTGACATTGAACGGATACAGCCTTTCGTGAATCCCTTTTTGGTCAAAATTCTTAAAAGTGATTTCATTGTGTTTTCCCCATAAGTAGCGAAGTTTGGGGCCTGCGAAGATAGACATTCCGTAAGGCCCTTTTTTCACCACATTATAGCCGTATAAAATAGGGAAATCCACACTGTGCAACACCGATTGCACGGAAGCATAATCAGGCTCGATGGCAGGATGCTGCGAACCGAGCTTATCGAAAGTGATCTCACATTTGCTTACATTATAGGACACTTCCGGCTGAATGAAATGCTTCTTCATGTTGATGCGCATAAAGAGGGCGCCGAAATAACCTATCTTGTAGTTATTCTGCACCTCATCGATAGTTACATCCTTAATTTTCAGTTCAGACACCATGAACATGGAAGAGTTGAATCCCGCCTTGATACCGATATTTATTTTTTTTGTATTGGGGCGGTCTACTTTTTCTGCGTTATAGTTCTGGCCGACAGCCGTGCAGGCTATGGCTAACAAACCGGGAAGGATGAATTTACGCAGCATATTCATGGCAATATCGCACTTTTTATGATTTCTTCTTTTCTACACTCCAACCGAATTTACCGATTTTCTCTCCCAGATTATAATATCCTCCGTGCACATATACCAGCGGATTGGCTTCGGCCAGTTCCAGCTTTCCGGTTTCAGGATTCAGGTTCCGGTCGTCCGCACGCACATTTACTACGTCAGCGATAAACATATCGTGTGAGCCGAGAGAGATGATTTCTTTCACACGGCATTCAATGCAAAGAGGAGATTCTTCAATCAACGGAGCACTGACCACCGTACACTGTCCGGGTGTCAGCTTCATCTCATCAAATTTATGATAATCACGTCCCGAACGAACTCCGCACCAGTCGGTGGCAAAAGCCATATCTTTCGTTGTCAGGTTGATGACAAACTCCATATTTTTTTTGATAATGTCATAAGAATGGCGTTCCGGACGTACGGATATATAACACATGGGCGGGTTTGTACAAATCGTACCCGTCCATGCTACTGTGAACATATTATATTCGCTTTCTTCTTTTCCGCAGCTGACCAGTACAGCCGGCAGCGGATAGATCATCGTTCCTGGTTTCCAGTCCTGTTTCATAGGCCTATACGTTTATTCAGAGGATTGTAATCTCTTCACGTTTCTGCTCTTTCTCGCAATAATGGCACTTTACGATACAATTATCCTTGTCTATCACATGAAAGATAGTGGCCATCGGTTCGTTGTTGGTGATACATTTCGGATTGGCACATTTCACGATGCCCCGAAGTTCATCCGGCATTTTCACCTCTTTCTTTTCCACTACTTCGTAATCGCGGATGATATTCAGCTTGACGTGCGGGGCAACTACTGAAATACGGTTAATCTCTTCGTCGCAGAAGAATTTATCTGCAATCTTGATGATCCCTTTTTTACCCAGCTTCTTGCTGTCGAGGTTGAATCCGATAGTGATATTGCTAGTCATCTGTTCCACACCGAGCAGTTGCACTACGGTAAAGAGCTTTTCGGATGGGATATGGTCAATCACTGTCCCGTTTTTCAGGGCAGCTACTTGCAATGCTTGTTTATTTTCGCTCATAATAAAATATCGTTTTTAACGTCATCTAATGTGATACCTAATACATCGCAAAGGATTGCTTCGCGGGCATACAGACCGTTTTGTGCCTGTTGGAAATAGTATGCTTTCGGGTTGTCATCCACATCGTAAGCAATTTCGTTGACACGGGGAAGCGGGTGCAGGATACGCAGGTTCGGACGTGTGTTCTCCAACATTTTGTTACGGAGAATATATACATTCTTCACCCGTTCATATTCCATCAGGTCGGTGAAACGTTCGCGTTGTACACGGGTCATATACAGAATATCGGCGTCGGCGATAATCTCTTCGGAAAAGTCTGTATGTTCAACGTATTTTATTTGGTGCGTTTTGCAGTAAAGTTTGTATTCTTCCGGCATTTTCAGCTCTTCGGGAGCGATAAAATGGAAAGTCGGATTAAAGTGTCGCATCGCCATCAGCAATGAATGTACGGTGCGGCCGTATTTCAAGTCACCCACCAGGAAAATGTTCAGATTTTCCAGCGTTCCTTGCGTCTTGTAGATAGAGTAAAGATCGAGCATCGTCTGCGACGGGTGCTGGTTGGCTCCGTCACCTGCGTTGACAATGGGTATCGGGGCTACTTCGCTGGCATACCGTGCAGCTCCTTCGAGATAGTGTCGCATGACGATAATATCTGCATAGTTGCTCACCATCATGATCGTGTCTTTAAGTGTTTCCCCTTTGGCAGAGCTGGTAGCTTTGGGGTCAGAGAATCCGATTACTCGTGCACCGAGACGGTTGGCAGCTGTTTCAAAACTCAAGCGGGTACGAGTGGAAGGTTCAAAGAACAGGGTTGCTACAACCTTTCCTTGTAATAACCGGCGATTGGGGTTCATTTCAAACTGCTTCGCCATTTCGAGCATGTAGAGGATTTTTTCTTTAGAATGTTCGGCAATGGTTACTAAACTTCTGTTTTCCATTTTGTTATCTTTTATGTGGATAGAACTTGTTTTACCGGAGCGTAAAGGTACGAAGAATTTGTGAAAAGCACAGATTTTTCGTACCTTTTTTATCAGCTTTTAATCAGTCGGTTTATTTCCGTCCGCTAGCTAACGCTGCAATGATATATTTCCCCGGTGCTCCGATTTTACTCCAGGCCGTATTGGAGAGCAGTTTCCACACCTGGGTGCCTTTCCTGCCATAGTCCGATAGCCGGAGAATCGTCTGTTTCTCTTTTGGGTCAGTCACTTTATGGTTGTCCAGGCTCTCCATCAATCCTGCTATGTTGTGTGTAGCCAGATTGTAGGCATACCCCGGAATTTCAATCGAAGCATCGTTAATTTCTTCTTCTTCAGAATTTAGTTTAGTTTCCTTTAGTTTAGTTTGTCGGGAAATGTCTGCATTTTCTTGACTCACCTCCTCTTGAGTTTCAAAAATGTCTGCATTTTCCGCGTTCAACTCTTCTTTTTGCATCCCTTTTTTCTTCTTGGTCTCTAATAAATAAGGTAGTTGGGAGAAGTCAATTTTCCTTCGTGTAGTAGCTTCAAACCACACCCTTTGAATCTGTTCCGAAGTGAGTATGCCGTATTTTTCGTAGGTTCCCTTATGGAAAAATCCTTTTTCTAATAGCAGGTCAACAATCTTTTCCATCATATCTTCTTTGATCCCGCCGCCTACTTTGCGGACAAAAATCAGGTTTTGTTCCTTTCCCCAAGAGATGTAATATCCTTCTTTGTATATTTTACAAAGCAATCGCATGACAATGTAAGAAGCTAATACTCCAAATTTAGCTTCTAATAATTCCATCACTTCTTCGTCAAAAAAGTTTGCCGGTGTCGGGAAGTAAGGTATCCCTTTATTAATCATATTCATAGTTCAATATTTTTCATTATAAAATTACACAATAACTTTCCATTCTATCAGGTTTCCGATCATAAATCTTCTCCATCCTTTTTGTTCTTCACTCCAATAGATAATAGACTCCTGTATTGCTGTAATTTTGAAATCCCGATGAAAGAATTTTTCGTATCCTACCAATGTTCCTTTTTCTAAACAAAATGTTCCGTCTTGCTTACGGAAAGCTATCATTGCATTCCCATATAGCATGCGTTCTATTAATTTGATGCACTTCTGTACTATTTTCTCCGCACATTTTTCCGAAATTCCTTTTTCAACAGTAATACGTTTTTTCCATACTAATTTGCAAGCTGTCAACTTGTCTTTTTCCATTTTTCTTTTCATTCCTTAGTTGTTTTAATTGAAAAAAATATTGATAATTGTAAATGCAAATTTCTTCTTGGGGATAGTGACGGTATGTTGTTGTCATAGCGTCATTATCTTTCCATTATGGTGACGCTATTTCATTGTGATAGCGTCACCATTTTTCTGAAGAAACTAGTCTTGTTTCTAGTCGACTGAAAACGACGTCAAAAGTAGGTCTTACATTTGGCCTGTACAATTATTTTTTCTTAGTACTTGCTTTTGACTTTTTCAGCCTGTTCTTTTTTTTCCTTTTTTTCTTTCATATACTCTTCTTCGACAGGCTTTTTCAATGCTGCCAATTCTGCGTGTATACTGCTAAATTCCATTAACTTATAGCCGCCGTGTTTGTGAATGTATAATATTTTTTTGTCATAGATATATTGGGCCAAATTTATCAGCTTTTTTTTCTTGGGATGGTGGAAATGTCCATCAATAAAGATTTTTAAAAGCACAGTCAAATAAAGGCGGATATCTCCATCGATTGCTATTCTGTTATCTAGCTCTTCTTTACTGATGATTTCTTCCTTTGAATGCTTTTCAGAGGCTTTTTTCTTTGTTTGAACATTTCTTTTTGTTTCGTCACTTTTGTTACTTTTTTTAGATTTTTTAC
>OJRD01001124.1_pt1 | contig 11744 bp, 6 predicted proteins | sample 1599051 | NCBI WGS metagenome assembly OJRD01 (sample SAMN03922523, study PRJEB24848) | human gut metagenome | isolation source: stool sample | host: Homo sapiens | place: Germany | collected 2010-02 | reverse complement strand
CCCTGCGGGAGTTGTCGGAGAGTGTTATCGAAAAGCTGAAACTGCTGACCGATGCAGAGTTTGCCGAGCTGGAATTTCCCCCGGACTGACTTTTGCCGCCCGCGGGCGGCGTACATAGGCTCTTTTACAATGGGATTCGGTGTGGTATACTGAACTCGACAAATCGGAGTTTGACGAGGTAAAAGAATATGAATGGAAAACATCTATTTCTTACATCTGCAGGGTTGACCGATAAGATGAAAGAGAAATTCTTTGATATTATTGGAAAGTGTCCGAAGGATGTGAAAGTGCTTTATATTCCAACAGCTGGCATTGAAACAGATGGTGCAAGAGAGTCGCTTGCAATATGTTTTCATGAACTCTTTCTAATGGGAATTCAGTACGAAAATATATTAGTGTACAATCTGGAATTAATTCTTTCAAAAGACTATCAAAGAACCTATTCTTCGTATGTTACAACCCCGTTTATGCTTACAAGGCTATTAACTTTTGAAGAATTAAACCAATTTGATGCTGTTTTTGTCAGTGGTGGTGATGTATCTGTGCTTTGTCGTGAAATGTCTAGAACTGGTTTTGATAGAATACTTAATAATGCAATTAAAAACGGACTTATATATGTCGGAATCAGTGCAGGAAGTATGTATGCGGCGGGAAATTTAACAGATGGATTACATATTATTGACAATCCTATTATCCCCCATTGGAATGGTTCTGAAACAACAGTATTACCGAACGGCAAAGATGAGATTAAGCTTGCTGATGGAAAAGCTGTTTATGTAGAGGATAATTACATGAGTGTAATATGATGCACATGTAGGATTAGTCAAATTCCAGTTTGTCGATGGTTGTCAACTAGGATAGTGTCATAAGCTATTGCTCCGAAAATTTTTCATAACCCGCAAGAAAGTGGTCTTGATAGAATACTTTCATAAAATACCTTAGATTCCATAAGCGAGTGACCTGAAAAGGCCGCTCGCTTTTTTGTTTACAACGAGATTGAAGGGAGGAACGCTATGCCAAGCAAAACCGAAGAATACCTCGCCCTTGCCCAGCGCACAGCCAACGGCTTGACCCGGTATTGGGAAAACTGGACGGACTACCTGACCACTGCATCCCGGCTGTACAAGTACAGCTTTGCAGACCAGCTCATGATCTACGCCCAGCGGCCTGATGCCACTGCCTGCGCCAGCTTCGACATCTGGAACAATCGCATGAACCGCTATGTCCGGCGCGGCTCCAAGGGCATCGCACTGTTAGACCAGTCCAGCAGTGTGCCGCGTCTGCACTATGTCTTTGATGTGAGCGACACCGGGGTGCGCCGCAATTCCCGTGACCCGGAGGTGTGGCAGCTCGGCCCCGATCTGATGCAGCCTGTGTCGGAAATGATTGCCAGAGAGTACGGCGTTTACCATGAAAGGCTCAGCCAGCAGATTTCTGACCTGACGGGCAAGCTGGTGGATTCCTATTGGGACAACAACAGCGGCGACATTCTCGACATCGTTGACGGTTCGTTCCTGATAGATTATGATGAAGCCGGACAGGAGTTCCAGTTCAAATCTGCCGCCGCAATCAGCATCCTGTATACGGTTCTGGAACGCTGCGGCCTTGAGCCGGACGGTCATTTTGACCGTGACGATTTTCAGGCCATCTTCTCTTTTTCCACGCCTGCCGCCGTGTATGCGCTGGGCACCGCAGTCAGCGAATGCAGCCGGGATGTGCTGCGCAACATCGAACGAACCGTAAAAACGACAATCCGCCGCCGCAATGTAGAAAGGAGCCAGTATGAATATGAACAGCAGGAACGTGACCTACTCGACCGTCGGGGACTACCAGCTCCCGAACCTGACCCTGCCCCAGCAGGAGAAAGCACTGGGCAAATACGGCAGACTGCGCCGGACTTACCTGATGAAGCATCGCCCGGTGCTGTACAATTCGATGCTCCTGTCGGGGACTCTGCATCCGCACCTGTTGGAAGTGGAACAGACGGCAGAGAGCCGGATGCAGCAGACCATGCAGGAACTGCTGAAGCAGAACCCGGCTCCGAACAAAGAGCGGCATCAGATGGAGTGGGTGCAGCACATGAACAGCCTGAAAGCACAGGCCGAGGAACTGGTGATGAACGAGCTGATTTACAGCTAAGTTTCTTCGATGTGGCTATTCCCACCGAAGCCGAACAAATTGAATCCATCGACCAAGCGGAGAGCGAAAAATCGCCCTCCGCTTTTGTTTTGTCTCAGGCCGAGATTGAAAATGCGCTGCGGAGAGGTTCCAATTTTGAAGATAGCAAACTTCGTATATGGCATATTTATCAGATGCAACCTGACCGAAAGCTCCGGGCAAAAGCTCTCGCCAAAGAATACGCACCATACGGCCCCGGTGGTTCCTCGCACACTTATCTGGACGGAAGCAGTGGTTGGCTTGACCATGACAGCAAGGGGCTGACGTTTGAGCATTATCCCGACCATCGGAAAACGCTTCTCCGCTGGGATCGGGTCGAAAAATATATTGACCTGATGATTCAGTCTGACCGCTACCTGTCGGACAAAGAAAGAAGAGCCATCGACTTTCCCCTTGAACTGAACGCCGCCAGTGCAGCCGAATACACTGCATTAAAGGCGCAGCACCCGGATACTCTGGTTGGATTTGAAGCTGGCGGCAATTTTATGTTCTATGGAGAAGATGCTGCCAAGGTCGCAAAAGTTCTCAACAGTGCTTTGTTTACGAGAGAAACAGCACTGGGCGAAGTTCAGGTCACAGGCTTTCCACCTAGCTTATGGGCAAGAAAGTCAAAAGAATTGTGGTCTGCGGGCAATGATGTTTACCTTGCCGGATTGAACGAAGATGGGACTCATCACCAGACTAAACATCTGCACAAAGAGGACTATCTGCCCATCGGCTCCATCATCAATATGGATGGCCGGAAATTTCGGATTGACGGAGTGGATTTTGATAAGGGCAAGGTTTCCTTGCAGGATATGGCACTGGCCGACCTGCGGATGCCTGTTTTCCGGCAGGAACCGCTGGCGGTTGTCCGGGAGTTGTACGAACAGGAACAGGAAGTGATGGAACACCCCCTGCCCGATTACAAGGTCGGTGACAATGTTATCGTTGACCTTCCTACCCGAACCATCGAAGGGAAAATCGGCTATGTAGGTGAAACGGATGTTCGCATCGACACCAGTGCGCACGGGCAGTCGTGGGATAACGAAGTTATCAATAAGCAACAATTCGAGGAGGGCTTGCGGCAGAACGAACCAAATGCTACCCGGCCAGTTCGTACTGAAAAAACGGTTGCCGTATACCCCGCCAAGGAAAACAATCTGCCGTTTGACATTGTAATTCAGACGATAAGCACAGAATCGCCTACAGTCGAGGCGGAACATTCTGCACCGGAGCCTGCCGGGAACTTCCACATCACGGACGACCATCTGGGCGAGGGTGGCGCAAAGCAGAAATATGCCCGGAACATTGAAGCTATCCGTACCCTGTTCAAGCTGGAAGAGGAGCACCGGGGTGCCACCGCCGAGGAGCAACAGGTGCTTTCGCAATATGTGGGCTGGGGCGGTCTGGCGGATGCCTTTGACCCCGGCAAAGATAGTTGGGCAAAGGAATATGCAGAGTTGAAAGGGCTGCTCTCCGAAGATGAGTACGCCGCCGCCCGTTCCAGCACCCTGAACGCCCACTACACCAGCCCCACCGTGATCCGTGGTATCTACGATGCTGTGGAGCGCATGGGTTTCCGCAGCGGTAACATTCTGGAGCCGTCCATGGGTGTGGGCAACTTCTTCGGAATGCTGCCGGACAGCATGGCAGGCAGTCGGCTGTACGGCGTGGAGCTGGATTCCATCACCGGGCGCATTGCGAAAAAGCTGTACCCGCAGGCTGACATTACCGTAGCCGGTTTTGAGACCACCGACCGACGTGATTTCTACGATTTAGCGGTGGGCAATGTTCCCTTTGGTCAGTACAAGGTCAACGATAAGGCGTACAACAAGCTGGGATTTAGTATCCACAATTATTTCTTTGCGAAAGCCATCGACCAAGTGCGTCCGGGCGGCATTGTGGCGTTTGTGACTTCTCGTTATACCATGGACAGCAAGGACAGTACCGCCCGCAAACACATGGCAGAACGAGCCGATTTGCTGGGGGCCATCCGTCTGCCGAATAATGCGTTCCGTGCTAACGCTGGTACAGATGTTGTCAGCGACATTATCTTTTTGCAGAAGCGTGACCGCCCTGCGGATATCGAACCTGCATGGGTGCAGCTTGGTAAGACCGAAGATGGTTTTGACATCAACCAGTATTTCGTAGACCACCCGGAGATGGTGCTGGGCGAGCTGACCACCGAAAGCACCCAGTACGGACGGGAGGAACTGACGGTTGCACCCATCGAGGGCACCAGCCTTGCCGACCAACTTGCAGAAGCAGTACAGCATATTGAGGGGCAATACACCGAAGTTGAGGTAGAAACACCAGATATTGCGGATGTCGAAAATGAGAAGCATATTCTCCCGGCTGACCCGGATGTAAAAAACTTCTCCTACACCGTGGTGGACGGCGAGGTGTTCTACCGGGAAAATTCCGTGATGACGCAGGTGGAACTGTCCGACACCGCCAAGGGACGTGTCACCGGCATGGTGGAACTGCGGCAGACCGTCAATGACCTGATTGACCAGCAGTTGAACGACTACCCGGACGAGGACATTCAAGCGACACAGGCCAAGCTGAACGCCGCCTATGATGCCTTTACCGCTAAATATGGGCTGCTGAATGACCGCAAAAACGGACGGTTGTTTGAGCAGGATTCCTCGTATTATCTGCTGTGTTCGCTGGAAAATCTGGACGAGCAGGGGCAGCTCAAGAGCAAGGCGGCGATGTTCACCAAGCGCACCATTCGCCCGGAGCGCACCGTCACCAGTGTGGACACCCCTAGCGAAGCACTGGCGGTGTCCATCGGGGAGCATGGCAAGGTGGACCTGCCCTATATGGCAGAACTGTTGGGCACTCCCGGCGACTACGGGCGCATCACCACCGAACTGTCCGGTGTGATCTTCAAGGACCCTGCCTCCGACCCCACTGACCCGGAAGCCGGCTGGCAGATGGCAGACGAGTACCTTTCCGGCGATGTCCGGGCAAAGCTGCGGATGGCGCAGTTTGCCGCCGAGACCAACCCGGAGTTTTCTGTCAATGTGGAGGCGCTGACCAAGGCACAGCCCAGAGAGTTGGAAGCCTCCGAAATTGATGTGCGCTTGGGTGCAACGTGGCTCGACCCCAGTATTATCCAAAAGTTTATGACCGAGACCTTCCAAATTCCCTACTATCTGCGCCGGGCGGTGAACGTGCGTTATTCTCCCTATACCGCCGAATGGCGTGTGGAGGGCAAGACTGCCACCGGGCGGAGTGACATTATTTCGTCCGAGACCTACGGCACCAGCAGAGCCAACGCCTACAAGATTCTGGAAGAGACCTTGAACCTGAAAGACGTCCGCATCTACGACACCATTGAGGATGCCGAGGGCAAACCGAAACGTGTGCTGAACAAGCGGGAGACCATGCTGGCACAGCAGAAACAGCAGATCATTAAAGACGCTTTCGCTAACTGGGTCTGGCAGGACCCCCAGCGGCGCATTGCGCTGGTGAAACAGTATAACGAGCTGTTCAACTCCACCCGCCCCCGTGAGTATGACGGAAGCCACATCAAATTCGTGGGTATGAACCCGGAGATCACCCTCCGAGAACACCAGCGCAACGCCATTGCTCATGTGCTTTACGGCGGTAATACGTTGCTTGCACACGAAGTGGGCGCAGGCAAGACCTACGAAATGGCGGCATCTGCCATGGAAGCAAAACGCCTTGGTTTGTGCCAGAAATCGTTGTTCGTGGTGCCCAATCATTTGACGGAGCAATGGGCAAGCGAGTTTCTGAACCTCTACCCCAATGCCAAGTTGCTGGTGGCACGGCGCAAGGACTTTGAGACCGCCAACCGCAAAAAATTCTGCGCCCGCATCGCCACCGGCGATTACGATGCCGTTATCATCGGTCATTCGCAGTTTGAAAGAATCCCTCTTTCTTTTGAGCGGCAGGAGCGCATCATTCAGGAGCAAATTTATGAAACGCTTGCCGCCATCAACGAGCTGAAAGTCCACGCAGGCGAGAATTTCTCCATCAAGCAGATGGAAAAGACCCGGAAAACGCTGGAAACCAAGCTGGAAAAACTGCGCTCCGATGAGCGCAAGGACGATGTAATCACCTTTGAGCAACTGGGCGTTGACAGGCTCTTTGTGGACGAGAGCCATTTCTACAAGAACCTCTTTTTGACCACAAAAATGCGGAATGTCGCTGGATTATCCACCAGCGAAGCCCAGAAATCCAGCGATATGTTCGGCAAGTGCCGCTATCTGGACGAGATCACCGGCGGGCGTGGCGTGGTATTCGCTACCGGCACCCCGGTGAGCAACTCCATGACCGAGTTGTACACGGTCATGCGGTACCTCCAGTACAGCACCTTGCAGCAGAAAAAGCTGACGCACTTCGACTGCTGGGCATCCACCTTTGGTGAGACGACCACGGCCATTGAACTTGCCCCGGAGGGTACCGGCTACCGTGCCCGCACCCGGTTCGCCAAGTTTTTCAACCTCCCTGAGTTGATGTCCATGTTCAAGGAGGTTGCGGACATTAAAACTAGCGACCAGCTTCATCTGCCGGTGCCGGTCGCAAAGTTTGAAACCGTGGTGGCAAAGCCGTCCGAAATTCAAAAGGAAATGGTGCAGGAACTGAGCAAACGTGCTGCAGAAATCCACTCCGGTGCAGTGGATGCCTCCGTGGACAATATGCTCTGCGTCACAAACGATGGGCGCAAAATCGGCTTGGACGTTCGCTTGATGAACCCCATGCTGCCAGATGATCCCAACAGCAAATTGAACGTATGCGTTCAAAATGTGTTGAAAATCTGGGAGGAGGGTAAAGAACAGAAGTTGACCCAACTTTTGTTCTGCGACCTCTCGACACCGAAAAACGATGGCAATTTCAACGTCTACGATGACATTCGCAAAAAGCTGATCGCCGCCGGTGTGCCGGAAAACGAGATCGAATTTATCCACAATGCTGACACCGAAGCAAAAAAGGCGGCGCTGTTCTCCAAAGTGCGCTCCGGCGATGTGCGAGTTTTGCTCGGAAGTACGGCAAAAATGGGAGCGGGCACCAACGTGCAATCCCGGCTTGTGGCGGTGCATCACTTGGACGTTGGCTGGAAGCCCAGCGACATGACCCAGCGCAATGGTCGCATCATCCGGCAGGGCAATATGAATAAGGAAGTCAAGGTGTTCAATTACGTTACGGAAGGGACATTTGACAGTTATTTGTTCCAAACTTTGGAAAATAAACAGCGGTTTATCAGCCAAATCATGACTTCAAAATCCCCGGTGCGCTCCTGCGAGGATGTGGATGAGCAGGCGCTATCTTACGCCGAAATCAAGGCACTGTGTGCCGGAAATCCGCTCATCAAGGAGAAGATGGATTTGGATGTTCAGGTCGCAAAACTCAAGGTTCTGAAAGCCGACCACCAGAGCCAGAAATTCCGCTTGCAAGACAAGCTGCTGACAAAATTCCCGGCTGACATTCAGGAAACGAACGCCCACATCGCCGGGCTGAAAGCGGACGCGCAGCTTGCCGCCGCCCACCCGCAGGGCAAGGAGGAGTTCTGCGGTATGACCATCAGGGGCGTGACCTACGACGAGAAAAAGACCGCCGGCGAACGTCTGGTGCTCGCCTGTTCCGAACTGCCCAACGCCGAAGAAAAAGTGATCGGCAGCTACCGGGGCTTTGAGCTGTCCCTGCGGTTCGACACCTTCCGCACGGAGTATCAGGCACTTTTGAAGGGGCAGCGAAAGTACACGGTGCCTTTGGGCACCGACCCACTGGGCAACATCATCCGTCTGGATAACTCCCTGAACAACTTCCCGGAACGCATCACCGCCGCAGAAAACGAACTGGATACCCTGCATCAGCAGCAGGCGGCGGCGCAAATTGAGGTGGAAAAGCCCTTCCCGCAGGAGGAAGAACTGGCTGAAAAATCAGCACGGCTTGCAGAGCTGAACGCTCAGTTGGATGTGGACGAAAAGAGCCACGAGCCGGAACAGGACGAGGAAGAACAGGAGGACGAGCCTCGCCGCCCCTCGGTGCTGGCGGCTCTGGAAGAAAAATCCGACAAGCCGGAGCCGGTGAAGCCCTTCCGCAGTTATTACGACAAGGATGGTGATGCCCGGTGAGGGAAAAACGGGATGAAACCATCATCCTGCGCTTGAGCAAAACAGAAAAGAACCGTATCTATGAAAAAATGCTCAGCATGGGCATCCGAAGCCTGAGTGCCTATATCCGCAAGATGGCACTGGACGGCTATTGCCTGCACCTTGACTTGAAAGACCTGCAACGCATGGCATATCTCTTGCAGATGTGCAGCAACAACCTGAATCAGTACGCCAAAGCCGCCAATGAAAATGGTCGGGTCTATGCCGCCGACATGGAGGACCTGCAGCAGCGGCTGGATGAACTGATTGAGATTGGTCGGCAGATTCTTTCCCGGCTGGCTGATCTCTAAATTTCTCCCCGCAGTTGGAGGGCTGCGGGGGTACATAGGCGGCAACACCATTGACAGGCTCATGCTCTATCCATATACTGAAAGCAGAAAGGCGGTGTCAATATGAAATTCGTAGCAAGAGTTCTCCTGTTTCCTGTGGTTCTCCTGAGTGCATTTCTGGTACTGATGCTGAAATGGACGCTGAACCTGTCGGCGTTTGTGCTGGCACTGCCCATGCTGTATATTTTCGGCTGCGGCCTTTATACACTGTACTGCCAGGAGTGGATGCAGTTTTTGATCTTGCTGGTGGCGGAGTTTGGCTGCTTCCTGCTCCTCACCGCCGGAACGGTCATTGTAGAAGCCGTGGAATGGTTCAGCGGCTGGATTGCAGAATTATAAAATTTTTATGCCGCCACTGTGCGGCATTTTCTTTTTGCCGGGAGGTGGTCAAACTGGCTGCAACAAGATTGATTGCACTGCACAAAAACAAGGGGAAATCCGTTGCGGCCTGCCTGAAAAGCCGCACGGATTACGCCCAGAACCCGGACAAGACACAGCAGGGCGAACTGGTCAGCAGTTACGAATGCAGTCCTTTGACGGTGGATGAAGAATTTATGCTGTCCAAACGGCAGTATGAACTTGTCACTGGGCGCAGACAAAAAAGTGACGTGATTGCCTATCAGATCCGGCAGTCGTTCAAACCCGGCGAGATCACCGCCGAAGAAGCCAACAAGGTGGGTTATGAGCTGGCAATGCGTTTCACCAAAGGCAAGTATGCGTTTATCGTTGCAACCCACACGGACCGGGAACACATTCATAATCACATTATCTACAACTCCACTGCGTTGGACAGCATCCGGAAATTCCGGGATTTTTTATTGTCCGGGCTGGCCGTACAGCGGTTGAGCGATTTGATTTGTCTGGAACATCAGCTTTCCGTCATTGAGATAAAACCCTATCGGGAGCGGCAGAAGCGCACACTCTACCCGCCCAAAGAAAGCAATCGTGACCGTCTATGTGGCGTGATTGACACTGTTCTGGCGGAAAAGCCCAAAGACTACGAAGATTTTCTGCAAGGACTGGAGCAGCAGGGTTATGAGGTCAAGCGTGGAAAATACACCTCCGTCAAAGGCGCACGGCAGAAGCGATTCATCCGGTTCCGCACTTTGGGCGCAGGATATAGTGAAGAAGAACTGAAAGCTGTTATCTCTGGGGAAGCCGAACACCATCCCCGGCAGAAGCAGAAGCGCATCGTACCGGAACAAAAGTTTCAGATGCTGGTGGACATTCAGGCAAAGCTGGCCGAGGGAAAGAGCATGGGGTATGCTCGCTGGGCAAAGCGATATAATCTGAAAGAAATGTCCAAGACGCTGATTTTCTTACAGGAGCATAAAATCGGCAGCATTAAAGAAATGCAGGAACGTGTGGATGCAGCAACTGCTCGCTATCACGAGTTGGGCGATTCCATTAAAGCTGCAGAAGCGCGCATGACCGAGATTGCCGTTCTGCGGACGCACATCGTTAATTACGCCCGGACACGTCCGGTTTATGATGCCTACCGCAAAGCCGGGTACAGTAAGAGATTTCTGGAAGCCCACCGGGAAGAAATCACGCTGCATAAGGCTGCAAAAGCTGCTTTTGATGAAGCTGGATTGAAAAAGCTGCCAAAGACTAAGGACTTGAGCATCGAATACGCTGAACTTCTGAAAAAGAAGAAAGAAGCATACCCAGACTACCGGAAGGCACAAGATGAGATGCAGGAGTTGATGAAAGCTCAGAAAAATGTAGAGATGTTTTTTGCAGAGAAAAAAGACACAGCCGAAAAAGAGCCAACACGATAAACGAAATCCGCCGAGGATTCTTCCCGTTTTTTTCGGGAGGATTCCTCGGCGGATTTTTGCTTTTGAAAACTGATTTCTAAGAATGTGAATTCAAAATACCAAAATTATTCAGTCAAGCCAAAAAGGTAAACCACACAAATGCAGCAGTTGCACATATCATCAGAACCAGTAGTATCGTACTTGCAAGTTTCTTCTCAATGGAAACTTTCTGATTTTCGCATAGGACAATCTGCTGAAGATTGTGAAATTCGGTTTCGCTGACATTTCCATTTAATGCTTTCCATGCAGTGCAGCGATCTGTAACCAGCAAAAAATCGGACAGCATTTCCATAAAGATGACAGCGAAAAATGCCAGAGAAAAGAACCACATCCCATTCCATTGAAGTTCTGTCAACACCCTCTGAAGGCTTGAAGGCTTTAATGACACTAACGAAATAATGTAAATCAACGTGTTGCAGAATTCTCTTGCTAATGGCCCTTTTTGTTTAAGAAAATCCATAGACAATGTACCTCCAATTTTTTGCTCCCAATAGGAGCTTTTGCTTAGTCAACGTAGTTCACATTGCGTTTGTGACAACTTTTTTGAAAAAATTTCAAGGTCTTGTCAACTTTGGACGTTTCAACAAAAAAGTGCCCACACATTTGTAAGCACTTACAAGTGTGTGGGCAAAAATTTAGCCAGTCAGGAAATGCTCTCTGCAATTTTTAGAATCTCTTCACGCGGTATCTTTCCAATAATCGTATGTGAAATGCCATCTTTCTCCCATACTAGCACATATCCTGTACGTCCTCCGCTATTGTTCGTTCCGAGTGTTGCATCGGCTGTTCCAACTTTAATGCGCTCATAAACCGTGTGCTCATTGTCGAAAGTTTCGACTTGTCCATAGTCTTGAATTACGGAACAGTCCACATAATAAAAGATGTTCTTATCATTGACATCAACATAGGCATGAAGAAAGGATATTTCGTTATCATATCCTTGTTCATAATCTCGTTCAAAGCCATCCGGCACATAATGGTCGCTGTATCCATTCGGAAGCTGTTCCAACGGTTCGCCGTCCACTTGATACGTCAGCTGCATCTCAATGGGCAGGAACTTCTGAATCATCGTATAGACCGCCTTGCGGAAGTCTGCACTTACTGCAAGCGCGCCGAGAGTTAAAATTACCAGCGTCATGGCTGCAACAAGCACTCGTTTCAGCACCGGACGGCGTTTATGCAATGCCGCTTTCAGGCGAGCATCCCATCGGGAAGTGTCCGGGTAGCGTTCCTTAAGCTGTGCCGGAGTTGGCAGCTCGTCCAGTTCTTTCTGTGCATCTGCACGGAGT
>OJRD01001122.1_pt1 | contig 11771 bp, 7 predicted proteins | sample 1599051 | NCBI WGS metagenome assembly OJRD01 (sample SAMN03922523, study PRJEB24848) | human gut metagenome | isolation source: stool sample | host: Homo sapiens | place: Germany | collected 2010-02 | reverse complement strand
TCGGCAGCGTCAGATGTGTATAAGAGACAGGCCTTGCAGTATACCGCGGACTTTTCTTACAAGAAAAATTCGGAAACAAACGTAGTGACGATCTATTGATGTGAAAGCCTGATTGTTTAACGCCTAAAATGATTGCCTATGAAAACGTAACCAACATCGTTCATAGCTTGTTCAATGAAAAAGCCTGCGGAGGTAGAGATCCGCAGGCCGGATAATAGATTGAATCGAGCTTTTTTGAGACACTAATTAACCTATTATCTAAAACTTCGCAAAGATATGAATAAAACAGTATTCTTCAACAAGTTTCGAAGACTGTTTGGGTTCGTACTCACAATCTCTTTGCTTGGGAACGTATTCGCTGCATCTGCACAGAATGCCCGAATTTCCATTAAGATGGAAAACGTCCCTATTTCGCAGGTTATAAAAGAGATTGAAAATCAAACTCGTTACTTGTTTATCAACAAAGGCGTCGATACCAAAAACAAAGTCAGTATCAACGCTGTCCAAAAAACGATCCAGGATGTGTTGGCACAACTGTTCGCCGGCACGGAAATCGCTTACCGGATCGATGAATCCTACATTATCCTGACCAAAAAGAACGATGCGGGGAATCCGGTTTCCGTGACCGGAAAAATCAGGGATGCGAACGGCAATCCGATCGTTGGGGCCAGCGTCCTCATTCAAGGGACTACGGTTGGTGTCAGCTCCGACGCCGATGGTGCGTTTGCGCTTCAGGTACCCCCCCCCGCAGCGGACAGACAGCTGGAAATCAGTTTTATCGGTTATAATCCTGTGTCTATTGTCGTGGGCAGCCGGACTGCTTTCGATGTTACGCTTGAAGAGACTGCGTCCGAGATCGAGCAGGTCGTGGTCACTGCTCTTGGTATTAAGCGTTCGGAAAAGGCCGTAGCCTACAATGTTCAGCAGATCAAGGCCGAAGACATCACAACCGTCAAGGATGCCAACTTCATCAACTCGTTGACGGGTAAAGTGGCCGGTGTCACGATCAACGCCTCATCGTCAGGTGTCGGCGGTGCTTCGAAGGTCGTACTGCGCGGCAACAAGTCCATTTCGCAGTCTTCGAACGCCCTTTACGTTATCGACGGCATTCCGATGTACAACTTCGGTGGTGGTGGCGGTACGGAGTTCGATTCGCGCGGTGCGACGGAGTCCATCGCCGACATCAACCCCGAGGATATTGAGTCGATGTCGGTGCTGACGGGTGCTGCCGCGGCCGCGCTCTACGGTTCGGAAGCCGCGAACGGCGCTGTGATGATTACGACGAAAAAAGGCCAAGCCGGGACTCTGAAAGCTACGTTTTCGAGTAATATCGAATTTCTCGCACCTTTCATCCAGCCGGAATTTCAGAATCGCTACGGTACGGGTTTGAACGGCCAGCGCAGCGGCTCGAGCATTTACAGTTGGGGCGAGAAGCTGCTCCCGGCGGCCCGCTACGGTTATACGCCGAACGACTATTTCGAGACGGGGCATGTCTATACCAACGCCGTTACGGTTTCGGGCGGTACGGATAAGAACCAGACCTATTTTTCGGCAGCTTCGGTCAACTCGGACGGAATCATCCCCAATAACGAATACGACCGTTACAACTTCACGTTCCGCAATACTTCGTACTTTCTGAAAGACCGGCTCAAGCTCGATGCGAGCGCCAGCTACATCTATCAGAAAGACCAGAACATGACCAATCAGGGAGTCTATTCGAACCCGCTGGTTCCGGCCTACCTGTTCCCGCGGGGTGAGAATTTCGACCTTTACCGTCGCTTCGAGCGTTACAACGAAGGGACGAAACTCATGGAGCAATTCTGGAGTGCGGATATGGAAGGCGGTGATTTGCGCATGCAGAATCCCTACTGGATCAACTACCGCAACCTGCGCAATACGGACAAGAAGCGTTATATGCTGTCGTTCTCGGCCAGCTACGACATTCTTCCGTGGCTTAATGTTGCCGGACGTGTCCGCATTGATAATTCGAATTCGCTCTACACGCAAAAACTCTATGCCTCGTCGAACACCACGATTACGGAAGGCGGCAAAAACGGCCACTATACCGAAGCCCGTGCTTACGACACGCAGACCTACGCCGATCTGATGGTAAACATTAACAAGACTTTCGGCGAGGATTGGTCTCTGAACGCGAATATCGGCGCCTCGATCAACAATATCAAGACCGATGAGTTGTCATACCGTGGGCCGATTCAGGAGAACGGACTTCCCAACATATTCAATGTTTTCGATCTGGATGACACGAAAAAACGTGCCGAAAAGGTCGGCTGGCACGACCAGACGCAGTCGATTTTCGCCTCGGTCGAAGTAGGTTGGAAACAGATGCTTTACCTCACGGTGACGGGGCGTAACGACTGGGCTTCGCAACTGGCCAATTCGCCCGAGTCGTCGTTCTTCTATCCGTCAGTAGGCCTGTCTTGGGTGCCTTCTTCGACATGGGATCTGGGCAAGACGTTCAGCTATCTGAAGATCCGCGGTTCGATCGCCTCGGTAGGTATGCCTTTCCCGCGTCACCTGACGGTTCCGACCTACGAATACGACGCTACGAACAAAGTGTGGAAGGACAAGACGCACTATCCGATCGGCGACCTGAAGCCGGAGCGTACCATTACCTATGAGGTCGGTCTGGATGCCCGTCTGTGGCAGCATATCAACCTTTCGGCTTCGTGGTATCAGGCCGACACGAAAAACCAGACCTTCGACCCGTCACTTCCGCCCTCGTCGTCCTATACGACCATCTACCTGCAAACCGGACACGTTCGCAATACAGGTGTCGAGCTGTCGCTCGGGTATGACAATCAGTGGCGGAATTTCCGCTGGACGACGAACTTCACCTACTCATGGAACAAGAACGAGATCATCGAACTGGCAGCCAATGCCGTGAACCCGGTTACGGGCGAAGCGTTGAATCTTACCAAGTTGGACATCAAGGGGCTGGGTAAGGCGAAGTACATCCTCAAGGAAGGCGGTACGCTGGGCGACCTTTACACGACGTCCAACCTTCGCTTCAACGACAACGGTTATGTCGAGGTGGACAAGAACGGCAACCTGCTGATGACCGACGAAGGCGAGGACATCTATCTCGGATCGGTTTTCCCTAACCACAACCTCGCATGGCGCAATGACTTCAGCTATAAGGGTATTAACCTCGGCGTGCTGTTTACGGCCCGTCTGGGCGGTGTCTGCTATTCGGCGACGCAGGCCAACCTCGACCTGTACGGCGTCTCGGAGGCTTCGGCCGCGGCGCGCGATGCGGGCGGTGTTTTGATCAACGGCCGTGAGATGGTCGATGCCCAGAAATGGTATCAGGCGATCGGCTCGCAGTCGGGTTTGCCGCAGTATTATCTCTATTCGGCGACGAATGTCCGCTTGCAGGAGTTGTCGCTGGGTTACACTTTCCCGCGCAAGTGGTTCCGCAATAAGCTGGGGCTTACCGTGTCGTTCGTAGGGCGCAATCTGTGGATGATTTACTGCAAAGCGCCGTTCGACCCCGAAGCCGTCGCTTCGACGGGGCTGAACTATCAGGGTATCGACTACTTCATGATGCCCTCGATGCGCAACCTCGGTTTCAATGTCAAATTCCAATTCTAAAGCGCAGCAACCATGAAAAAGATGAATAACAGATGGCAGTCGGTGCTGCTTTCACTGGCGCTGTTCGGATTGGCAGCCTGCACCGGCGATTTCGAAGACATCAACCGCAATCCCAATCAGGTTACGGACGACCAGATGGATGCCCTGAATTATAAGACCGGAACGAAGTTCAAAGCTCTTCAAAGTCTTGTGATTCCGGTGCAGGAGCATATGTACCAGTTCAACGAATCGCTTTCGGGCGGGCCGTTCGGCGGTTACATCGGTGCTACGGTCGATACATGGCAGACCAAGTTCGAGACCTATAATCCCTCGGCCGACTGGCGCAAATGGCCTTTCGCCAACGTCATCACCGAGACCTATACCCCCTATAAGGGCATCGTCAACGGCACGGAAGACGAAGTGGCCATCGCTTTCGCCCGCCTGTTGCGAGTGGCCATCATGCACCGTGTGACGGACTCCTACGGTCCGATTCCCTATTCGAAGCTGGAGAGCAACGAGTCGGTCTATGTGGAGTACGATTCGCAGGAGGCGGTCTATACGAAGATGTTCGAGGAGCTGGACGAGGCTATCGAGATACTGGGCCGCAACACGACGCTCCCGGCCGAAGCGTGGAGCCGCTACGACGGCGTCTACTACGGCAATATCGCGCAGTGGCTCAAATATGCCAATTCGCTCAAGTTGCGCATGGCCATGCGTTTGTCGTATGTGAAGTCCGACGTCGCCCGTGCGAAGGCCGCCGAGGCTATTGCCGGGGGTGTTATCGAGGCTAATGCCGACAATGCGGCGATGCACGCAGCCGAAAACCGCATGACGCTGATCTATAACGATTGGGGCGACCACCGTGTCGGGGCCGACATCATCAGCTATCTGGACGGTTACGACGACCCGCGTCTGGAAAAGATGTTCCTGCCCAACGACGTAGACGACTACGTGGGTATCCGCATCGGCATCGACGTGGCGGGAAAATCGACGGCCATGTCGAAGTATTCGAATATGATCGTTGCGAGCGATACGCCCTATTTATGGTTCAATGCCGCGGAAGCGACCTTCCTGCATGCAGAGTACGAACTGCGCTGGGGATCGGCCGAGACGGCGAAGACGCTCTATGAGCAGGCTGTCCGACTTTCGTTCGAGGAGCGGGGAGCATCGGGGGCCGACGCCTATTTGGTCGACGCCACGAAGAAGCCTGCACCCTATACCGATCCGCTGGGCAACTACAGCGCATCTGCCCGGAGCGAAATCACCGTTCCGTGGGAAACGGCGACGGACGGCAGCGATACGGAGGCCGTTCAGGAGCGCAACCTCGAACGCATCATCGTGCAGAAGTGGATCGCTATCTTCCCGTTGGGAGTCGAAGCATGGTCGGAACACCGCCGTACGGGGTATCCGAAACTGCTGCCTGTACCTACCGACAAATCGGGAGGTTCCGTCAATGTGGAACAGGGCGCACGCCGTCTGCCTTACCCTGTCGAGGAGTACCAGCAGAACAACGCCAACCTTCAGGCGGCCATTCAAACGCTCGGTGCAGAGCAACAGAACGGCGACCGTTCGGGCGACGTCATGGGAACCCGCGTATGGTGGGATTGCAAACCGTATAACAAGTAATCGCTATGAATATGAAACCAAACCGAATGATACGTTTCCTCGCTTTTTGCGCTGCCGTCGCAACGTTTGCGGCCTGCAACGACTGGACGGAGATGGAAACGGTGGACAGCAAGGTGGAAAAGCCCTGGGAGCAGGATCCGGCACTATGGGCCGAATACACCGCGGCGCTGAGGGCCTATAAACAGTCAGAACATTTCATTGTTTATGCCCGTCTGCACAACTCGCCCGAGAAAGCATCGAGTGAGCAGGATTTCATGCGCTGCCTCCCGGATTCGCTGGACATCGTGACGCTGACCAACGCCGATAACTTCTCGAAGTTCGACGCCGAAGATATGGACGTCATGCGCGAGAAGGGGACGAAAGTACTTTATCAGGTCGATTATGCCGCACGCGCGGAAGAGTTCGCCGATATGCAGGCGCTCGATGCCTATCTGGATCGGGTTGTCGCCGCCGTCGCCGCCAACGGCATGGACGGCTACTCGTTTACGACCGACCCGCTGGCGACGGATGCCACAGCCCGCATCGTCGAGAAATTCGCTGCGGCGAAATCCGAGGGCCAGCTCCTCGTCTTCGAGGGCAACCCGCTGTCGCTGGCTGCCGCCGACCGTCCCAAGGTCGATTTTATCGCCCTCGATACGGAGAAACTCGAAAATGTGCAGGAGGTGAAGCTCCAGGTGCTGAATGCCACGGGGTATGCCGGTATCGCGCCGGAGAAGCTGCTGCTGGCGGCCGAGATCAGCGCACCCCTGCTGGATGAGGATCGCACGGAGTTCGCGGCCGTCGATGAGATGTCGCGCCGCGTCATCGAATTCGGCCCGCTGGGCGGTCTGGCAGCTTACAACATTTCCAAAGATTACTATCATGCGGAGATGAACTACCAGACGATCCGTGGGGCGATCCAGACGTTAAATCCCGCTAAATAGTGAACGCCATGAAAAAATACGGAAAATATCTGATTGCAGCCGTCGCGGGGCTCGTGTTTTTCGCGGCCTGCGATAATTATGAGGCCGACGACCACAAGTTCGGAAACGCCGTTTATCTCGACGTCGCGGAAACGAACGAGGTGCAGTTTACGACCTTCGGCAACAATAAACCGACTTACGACTGCGCCTTGCAGGCGGAACTGACCTATCCTGCGGGACAGGATGTGGCGGTGACGCTCACGGTCGACCCGTCGCTCGTCGGGACGTACAACGCCCGCTACGATACGCAGTGGCCGATGCTCGATGCCAAATACTATAAGCTGTCGGCCGAGAGTGTCACGATCGCCGCGGGAAAAACAACCTCGGATGTCGTGACCCTGCAATTCAAGGAGCTGATGGGCCAAGGCGAGGAACAGACGGGAGCGCTTCCTATCGACGAAACCTATCTTGTCCCCGTGCGCATCGGCCATGCCTCGATGGACGTGCTTCACGGTTCCGACGTCGCCTATTATGTCGTGAAACGATCCTCGGCCATCACCGTCGCAGCGCAGCTCACCGACAACTGGATCGAGTTCCCGACCCTCGACAAGTATTCGGAAAGCAGCAAGGCTTGGAACGGTCTGACGGCCGTGACCTACGAGGCCCTTATCTACCTCGACGATTTTGCGACGAGCAACGCTACGGGCAGCCCCGTCAACATCTCGTCCATCATGGGTGTCGAGCAGTATCTGCTGCTGCGTATCGGCGACACGAATTTCGAGCGTCAGCAGTTGCAGTTCGACGGATCGGGTGCCGGCTCGTCCTTCGGGAAGATTCCCGGACGCGATGCGACGAAGAACCTCGAAAAGGGGCGCTGGTACCATGTCGCCTGCACATATGACCAAGCGGCGCGTACCGCACGCATCTATGTCGATGGCCAGATTCAGAGCGAAGCGACCGATGTCGGCATCTCGGCGCAGAGCAAGAAGAACCAGATCAATCTGGCCATGCGGGCGCTCTACGACCTGTGGAATACGGCTCCCGACAACGAAAAACCGCAGTACGAGACCGACGACACGGGTTACAACAAGCTGGGCGAGGCTTACCAGTTCTTCCTCGGCCGCTCCTACGACGATTACCGTCCTCTGAACGGCAAGATCGCCGAAGCACGTGTCTGGTCGGTGGCCCGTACGCCCGAACAGATCTGGGACAATATGTACGACATTCAAAACCCGCAGGACGATCCGACGCTTCTTGGCTATTGGAAGTGCAACGATGCCTCGGGCAATACGGTCAAGGACTATTCGATGTACCGCAATGACGGAGTGGCTAAGTATGATATTATCTGGCCGCAGGGCATCGAGATTCCGAAACTTAACGAAAACAACGAGTGATTATGAAGACGATTTTTAGTTTGCAAACGGGAATTGCGACGCTTCTCTGTACGGCGGCACTCGCAGGCCTTATGGCCTGCGACGCCGACACCGTAGAGCAGCAGGGCGGGAAACTTCCCGACAAGGAACCGTTGGAAACCGTGTCCGGGATGTTGCGCAGCGGTAATTCTTCGGAAAAGACGATAGACGTGCTGCTGACCGAAGGCAGCGGCGGGTTCGTGATGAGGAATTTCTATTTCCAACAGACAAAACCGGCCTCCGATGGTCTTTCGCTCGACGCATGGATCGACGCAACCCTGCTCGACGATTACAACGCTGCCGAAGAGGTCGAACGAACCCTGCTTCCGGAAGCGAATTACGAATTTCCTGACGGCAAAGCCCTCGACCTCTCGCCCGAGGCGCAGCGTTCGGCGCTGAAACGTATCAAGTTCTCGGCGACAGGGCTCGCTGCCGGAGAATACGTCTTGCCGCTTACGGTCGCCGGGCAGGATGCTCCGGACGCGAACAAGACGCTTTACTACAACGTCTCGGTTCGCCAGCCCTATACGGACGAGTATGCGCTGCACGACGGCCATGACCTGTTCTTCGTGTTCTACATCAACACGAACGATTTTCAGCCGCTGTTGGCGCAGGACTACATCATGCGGAAGAAACTGGCCCGCGGAACGACCGTGGCCTGGTACGATGCCGTAGGCAACATCATCAACCTGCGCACCGTGATGCTCGATTACGATGCGGCTACCGGCCGTGCGCTGCTGAACCTCGGAAACGACATGCGCTATGTCCTCGACCATGCCGTGAAATACATCCGTCCGCTGCAGGAGCATGGCAGCAAGGTCTGCATCTCGATCGAAGGCAGCGGGAAAGGGCTCGGATTCTGCAACCTGACCGACGAACAGATCGTCGATTTCGTAGCGCAGGTGAAAACTGTGGTCGAAGAGTTCGGTGTCGACGGCATCAACCTGTGGGATCGCAGCGCCGGATACGGCAAGGAGGGGATGCCGGCCATGAACACCGCCTCTTACCCGAAACTCATCAAGGCGCTGCGCGAGGCGCTCGGCGGGGAGAAACTGCTGACGGTCACGGTTTACGAGGAGCCGACCTCTACCTTCTGGGATACACAGGCGACGGGCGGCATCGCCGTCGGGGACTATATCGACTATGCCTGGTCGGGCTACAACAGCGAGAGCGAAGTCCCGCAGTTGCTCGACCCGTGGCATCCCGAACTGGCGTATGTATCCGACTATACGCAGAAGCCGATTGCCAACCTGCCCAAGGAGCGATACGGATGTATCAATTTCCCGATATATTCGACCACATCCGTGGATATATCAACAGATATAGAGCAAGTACTTAATGGTGACCTGCTTGACTGGGTGCCGAATTACAAGCCGAACAACATCATCGTCTTCGACGATCTGCATACCAATTTGCAGGACAATTACGAAGCGTATTGGGATACTATGTTTGCGAATTGTTGCACGGCTATGGACTCAGAAAATCGCAATATTCTCGGCAGCAGAAACGGATATTCTTATCTATTTGATAATTATAGACTTGGCACACTACCCAATGAAGCAGGCGAATGGATAGGCGGATACGGCAAATGGAAAAAGGATTGGCAATAAAATCGGTCGATGCGACATATCGAACTTCCCTAATCACTCTCTCACGGCTCCTTAACCGGAGCGACAAACAACCTTATTTTATTACTAATTTCACTTGAATTATGAAAAAGACTTTTAAACTGATGGCAGCCCTCGTGATGGGCGCCGGTATGATGTTCTCCTGCCAGCAGGCAGAGGAACCGACGATGGACAAGGCTCAGGAGCCCGTCGTCAAAACACGTGCTTACGGGGACAAGACCCCGACGGTCACGATCTATGTCGAGACCAACGACGTGAACCCGCTCAACGCCGGGGATTACAAACTTCCTAATGGCAAGCCCTATGCCGACATCGTGGAGTTCTTCGCATCGAACATCCACAAGCGGACGGTGAACGGCGTTGTCGAGCCTACGCTCTACCTGAACGACAAGATGACCAACCTGCTCGAAAACGGCGGCGCCGCGACGTATGTCCAGGGGTTGCAGGCCAAAGGCATCAAGGTGGTGCTGACCGTGCTGGGCGACTGGCAGGGCATCGGTGTCGCCAACATGAACGATACCCAGACCACACAGTTCGCCAAGATCCTGGCCCATGCTGTGGAAAAATACGGTCTGGACGGAATCGGGTTCGACGACGAATACTCCAACTACTCGTCCTCGCTCATCAGCGGTTCGTTCGGCAGCATTATCACCAAGTTGCGCAACCTGATGCCCGCCGGAAAGCTCATCACCGTATTCCAGTGGGGCAATTACGGTTCTTCGCAGATCAATGCAACGGCCGGCGCCCAGATCAATCATGCCTATGCCAATTTCGGTTACAATACCTATATCGGAATTTCCGGTGTGACCAAGGATCGTTTCGCTCCGCTGTCGATCAATCTGGGTTCCATTGCTGGCAATGTATCTTATTATGGGGATAGAGCCTATGATTTGGCCGAAGCCGGTTACGGTTCGATCATGCATTTCAACCTGCGTACGAGAAGCCAAGCCGATCCGCTGCCGCTGTTCAAGGCGATCGCCGACGGTGCCTGGGGCGAGACCAACGTCACCTGCGAGAACGGCAACCGTCCGCAGGACTGGACTTTTGTATCGTCGGGGTATGAGATCAACATGGACGAAGTGGAATAACATGATAGCGATGTGTTTGCATTGACCGATTCGGATTCGTTATATACCCGAAAGTGACCGATTCCAGACCCGCACATCCGCAAACAGGTGTGCGGGTTGTTTTAACTGATGAAGGGATATGAAAACGTTCCCCCATCCAAAAGACGAATGGGGAAACAAAAACTACCACAAATACATTGACCGATTCGAGTCGATATATACCCGTAAGTGACCTTTCAATCTAAAAACTCTCCGTGGCCGGTTTGTGATAGTATTTATTTAATAACGCACGAATTGATGAATTCGTATTCAAATTATATTTAGTTGGTACAATAATAAGTTGAGATAGTATAAAATAAGCACGGACTCAACCTATTGACACCTGAGGAATGCTACAACCCGATGAACAGATAGGAGAGCCCGTGCTGTTTTTGCACGATTCTCCTATCATCCCGTCCATCTTGTCTTGGTAGCATTTTCAGGTGTCGATGACAGGATTCGACAGCTATTCGCTGTTTTGCAAAGATAAGAAAAATTATCCAACAGATACTTTGTGAATACGAAAAATACACATGATTCTGCAATACGGAGATCTGTTTTATGAAAACGCTTATTCATACCCGTATATACGCGTTGCTAACTCAAAATGAATCGAATCCGTCGGAATTAGCCCATGCATACGAAGAGTTTATCGGGACGATGACCGAGATGGTTGCTAATTTCGATAACCGGGATGATATTTTGAGAATACTGTATTACAGCCGGGTTGAATTCGACGTATTGTCCCATCCATCGTTTAATCGATATTCGAACAATGTTTTAAGGACGACGTTCATCTATAAAATCATGTATATTCTGGATTGCGAAATCAATATCGTCAGCAATAGTACGAAATATAGCTCGAACCAAGACTATTCGTTCCCTTTATCCTATCAGGACGGCGAGTTGCTGTGGACAGGGACGCAGCAAGAGCTGCTGGAGCTTGCCGTTGCCCTTCATAAAAACGGGATTATCATGTACGGCAACCGCAAGGCGCGTTTCATCGAGATCGTTCGTGCCTTGTCTTCTACATTCCATATCACGATCAACGATGTCTATGTCAAGAAAACCAGGATGCTTGACCGCAGCACGGCGGTCACACCTTTTCTGGATAAATTGAAAAAAGCCTATGAGCAAGTCGTCGAAAGACACCTGCGATAGAGAGAGCAGAGACCTGTCAAGGACGAGAAAATCAGAAAGTTTTTCTCCGTTTGCAAAATTTCAACAGGTTATTTTTCAGTTGATTATATTTTCATACTTTACAAAAAACTTTTTGATTTTTCCCGAGAGGCATCCGGAAAAGTGTACTTTTCAGTGATTTTGTATTATACATTTGCAGCAGAAAGCGACGCATAGTGCATCGCTGCATTCAAAATCCAAATAACATGAAAAACATCCTTTTAGCCGTTGCAGTCTTCGCTGCCGCATTCGTTTCCTGCAACAAGGAGACCGAAGTCGTACCTTCCCCCAATTCTTTCACCGATGGGGCACGTATCGCACTTACGC
>OJRD01001119.1_pt1 | contig 11800 bp, 12 predicted proteins | sample 1599051 | NCBI WGS metagenome assembly OJRD01 (sample SAMN03922523, study PRJEB24848) | human gut metagenome | isolation source: stool sample | host: Homo sapiens | place: Germany | collected 2010-02 | reverse complement strand
CGGAGGGTGTAGACCCAAGCCGTGTCCGTGACAGCATCCGGCGCGGTCTGAAGCAGCTGGCAAAGTATTTTTAGGATAGAATAACAAAGGGCGCAAGGCCACATAGTGCTTCTGGCACAGGGCTTTGCGCCCTATTTGCAAGCTTGTATTCTTCGAGCAAAGGAAATATAATAAACCATATTGGAGGGAAACTATATGGATTATATGACGCTGAAAGAAGCAAGTGAAAAATGGGGTGTTACCCCAAGGCAGATCAATTATCTGTGTGCCGGTGGGCGTATCCCCGGTGCTGTGAAGATGGCTACCATTTGGCTGATTCCCAAGGATGCGGAGAAACCGGCAGACCGTCGTTTCAAAAATACAAAAAAATAATCCTCTCGTGAGATTTCTGTGACATTTGGATGCTACACTAAGAATGAAGGAGTGTGATACAATTGCGAATTTTAGTAGTCGAGGATGACCGGCTTTTGAATAATACTTTGTGCTATAACCTGTATACTGCGGGCTATGTCGTGGACTCTGTATTGACAAAATCAGCAGCTAGCAACTTTCTGACTAAGCAGGATTATGACCTGATCGTGCTGGATGTAAACCTGCCAGATGGGAATGGCTTTGATTTCTGCCGGGAGGTAAAAGAGCGCCGGCCGGATACGGCGGTGATCTTCCTGACCGCAAATGATATGGAGAGCGATATGCTCAAAGGATATGAGTTGGGCGCAGAGGACTATGTGACCAAGCCATTTCCTATGAGCGTCTTTCAAAAAAAGCTGTCCGTGGTGCTGGGGCGGCTGGCAAAACAATCTGGCGGCGGGGATTGTTATGAGGATAGCGCACTATCCATCAATTTCTCGGAGATGACTGCTTCTCTGTCCGGTAAGGCGCTGGTGTTCACTCCGTTGGAATACCGGCTGTTGAAAATCCTGACCAAAAATCCGCAGAATGTTTTGACCAGGCAGGTGCTGCTTGAAAAGCTGTGGGATGCCGATGGGAACTTTGTGGATGAACACGCCCTGACTGCGGCCATCAGCCGGGTGCGGAATAAAATTGAAACGGATGGACGCCAGTACATCAAGACGGTGTACGGTATGGGCTATATGTGGATCGGAGGGGTATCGAAATGAATATGCGAAAACTCTCCATCAACAAAGCCTGCGTCCTTTTGGGAACGCTTTTGCTGCTGGCGGTTGGTGCAGTCTGCACCGCTGTTCATCTGCTGACCCAGAATATAACCGCTGTCCGGTGTGTGTTCCTGTTCAGTCTTTTTGTGCTGCTCTGCGTCATCTGCTTTGTGGCGCTGATTCGTCGGAAGCTGGTCCGGTTCTCCGATGCCTTTTGTGGTCAGATGGATGATATGCTCTCCGAAAATATGCAGCCCAAGCAGACGGTTGAAGAAGAAAACCTGTTCTATAAAATCAACTACCGGCTGGGGCGACTGTACGAGGTCATGCAGGAAAATAAAAACAGCATCGCAAAGGAACGGGCTGACCTGCAAGAGCTGATTTCTGACATCTCCCATCAGGTCAAGACCCCGATTGCCAACTTGAAGATGATCAACAACACGCTGCTTGAAAACGAGGTTCCCCCGCAGAAGCAAAAGGAATTTCTGACAGCCCAGGCCAGCCAGCTTGATAAGCTGGACTTCCTCATGCAAGCCATGATTAAAACCTCCCGCCTGGAAACAGGAGTCATTTCACTGGAGCAAAAACAGCAGCCGGTTTATGATACCCTTGCCGCTGCCCTGGGCGGGATTTTGCTCAATGCCGAAAAGAAACAAATAGATGTGCAGGTGGAATGCCCGGAGCATTTGGATGCACGCCATGATAGAAAATGGACAAGCGAAGCCCTGTTTAACATTCTGGATAACGCAGTGAAGTACACCCCGGCAGGCGGGCAGATCCATGTGTCGGTGGAAGGCTGGGAAATGTATGTGAAGATCGACATTGCCGACACCGGCATTGGCATTTCAGAGCAGCACCAGGGAACGATTTTCAAGCGGTTTTACCGGGAAGATGCGGTGCATGATGTGGACGGTATTGGGATTGGCCTGTATCTGGCTCGTGAGATTGTGACCTTGCAGGGCGGTTATATCTGGGTGGTATCGGAAGTTGGGAAAGGCTCAACCTTTTCTGTTTTCCTGCTCCGAAAGTAGAGCAGGCACGCCCCGAAAAAATGAAATGTCACAGGTTCGTGACATTTGGGGCCGAATTTAGCAGAAATTTTTTGTGGCTCATGACATTTCTGTGAGGTTTGGTCGTTACAATTGGTTTATCAAAAAGAAAGGATGGTGTTCTTTATGAGCATTTTGCAAACGACTGAACTAAAAAAATATTATGGCGCAAAACCGAACATTACCAGAGCCTTGGATGGTGTGACCCTCTCCATTGAAAAGGGCGAATTTGTTGCCATCGTAGGAACCTCCGGCAGCGGTAAATCTACACTGCTGAATATGATTGGTGGGTTGGATGTGCCGACCTCTGGCAAGGTTATTGTGGATGGACGTGAACTCTCAACATTGAAAGATGAGCAGCTTACCACCTTCCGTAGGAGAAAGATTGGCTTCATCTTCCAGAATTACAATCTGGTTCCGGTGCTGAATGTCTACGAAAATATCGTGCTGCCTGTGGAGCTGGACGGAAACAAGGTAGACAAGAAGTTTATGAAAGAAGTCGTTCAGATGCTGGGGCTGGAGGATAAGCTGAACAATATGCCCAATAACCTTTCCGGCGGCCAGCAGCAGCGCGTAGCCATTGCCCGCGCTTTGGTGTCAAAGCCTGCAATCGTCCTGGCTGATGAACCGACTGGCAATCTGGACAGCAAGACCAGCGCCGATGTGCTGGGGCTTCTGAAAACCACAAGCCAGAAATTCCATCAGACCCTCGTGATGATTACCCATAACAGTGAGATCGCCCAGCTTGCCGACCGCATCATTCGGATCGAGGATGGTAAGATCGTGCAGTAAAGGGGGGCGGGACTATGAATGACATTTTATTTGGCAACAATAATTCCGAAGTAATTACCAAGCTATCCAAACGCTATTTCAAAAAGAATAAGGTACGCAATCTGGCTGCACTGCTGGCAATTATCCTGACTGCTTTCCTATTTACCTCTATCACTTCCCTGGCGTTCAATATGGCGTCCTCCATCCAGCTCTCTCTGCAAATGCAGAAAGGCAGCAAGGCGGATGGCACTTTAGGATATATGACGGAGGAACAGTACGAGCAGCTTGTAAACAGCGATTTTGTGGAGCAGGCAGGTCACCGGCGCATCATTGGCTATGCAAGCAATACTTCCAGCCATTCCATTGAGATTAATTATGCGGACAGTGTGCAGCAGGAGCTGACCTTCTGTGTGCCTACTCACGGAGCTGCACCGGAGAAAGCGAATGAGATCGCCACCACGGATTTGGCGCTGAAGGCGCTGGGTGTAGAACCAAAGATTGGCGCAGCGGTTCCGCTGGAATTTGAACTGCGGGGGAAAACTTATCATTATGATATGGTGCTTTCCGGCTGGTGGGAAGCAAGCAATGACTCTGTGAGCGTTGCGACTGTTTCAGAGCAGTTTATAAAGGAAAACCCCGATGTGGTCCAGAACACTTATGCGGTAGACCATGAAATGTCCGGCGTTACTTTTTCCGATGTCGTGCTGAAGAATAAAGAAAATGTTCAGCAGCAGTTGAATGAGTTCGTTTACTCCATTGGCGGCAATCCAGAGGATATGGGCGCAGACAATTTCATTCTCGCCTCTGAAAATCAAATGTCCCAGGGATTGACTTCATCAGAGTCCATCGTGTTTGCTGTTGTATTTATCCTGATGTTTGTCGTGTGCGGATACCTGCTGATCTACAATATCTTTGATATTTCTGTGATGCAGGATGTTCGTCAATACGGCCTGCTGCGGACGATTGGCACTTCCACACGGCAGATCAAGGGCATTGTGAACCGTCAGGCGGTCTGGCTCACGCTGATCGGACTGCCTATTGGTCTGATCGCCGGTTTCTTTGCCGGTTGGGTGCTGCTTCCTATCGTGACAGAGATCATTAACCTTGAATACTCTATGGTGGGTACATCCGTATCGACCTCGCCGCTAATTTTTGTTATCGCCGCTCTCTTTACAATCCTGACCGTGTTTATCAGCACCAGGAAGCCTGCAAAAAAGGCGGCAAAGATTTCTCCTCTGGAGGCGATTCGCTACACCGAGCAGAACGCCTATAAAAAGAGAAGTGCCAAGCGAACCAATGGGGTAAAGCTGTCCCGTATGGCCTTTTCCAACCTGGGCCGCAATCGTCGGCGTTCAGCGTTCATCATTATTTCCCTGCTTCTGTGCATCGTCCTGTTTAACTCTATCATCATTGTGACGCAAAGCCTTGATGAAGAAAAGTGGGTAAACCGTGTCACCAGAACAGATTTTAATGTCTATAACTCAGCCGCATTTAATGTAATGGAAAGCGTTCAGCACCATAAAGATACGCTCTCACAACAGGCGGTGGATCTGATTGCCGGACAGCCCGGAGTTGAGGATGAACGCTATCTCTACCGAAATACAAAAGACGATAGAAATGTATTGGTTGACTATGGGTTTGAAGATTTAAGCGGCATAGAGCTGTTTCATGAGGAAGAAGGCGTCGTAAATCAAAGCTATCAGGGATATAGCCTGTACACAAGTTCTGATACCGAAAGGCGCTATTTTGGCAATGTGATGGGGGCCTCCGAAAATTTCTGGGCTGATATGCGTATTTTTGAAGGCGAAAAAGATGCCGAAACCTTAACGCAGAAAATGGCTACCGGAGAATATGTCATTATTGGCTGCCCCATGGACAAACTGACAGAGGAACCAAGGAACACTCCGCTGACCGATCAGTTACAGGTTGGAGAGAGCATTTCCTTCTACAAGGATGGGGAACTGGTCAAAACCAGCACTATCCTTGCAAAAGCGATCCTCGTGGGAACGGAAACCGAAACGCCGACAGGCACCACCGCCCAGGCGCACATCGCCGCTGATGCTCCTTTTGTGTATCTGCCGGACACTGTATTTAAGGAAATCTATGACGCTCCCACGCTGCTGACCTATGGATTCAATGTGGATGAAGCCTTGCAGCCGCAGATGGAAGAATTTTTGAGCAGCTATGTGAGTGAAAATACTTCGGTTGCCTATACTTCCACCAAGCTGTTGAAAGAGCAGCTTGATTCGGTCCGCAGCATGATCCTGGTTATCGGCGGTCTGATTGGTTGCATCATGGCCTTTGCAGGACTGATTAACTTTGCCAACATGATTATTACCAACATCATCACCCGCCGCCATGAGTTTGCTACCATGCAGAGCATCGGTATGACCGGCAAGCAGCTTCGCCGCTTGACGGTCTATGAGGGCATCTACTATGCCGTAGGTGCGGACATTATCGGCGGAGCAGTCGCAGCGATCCTGGCAGTCACAGTGCTAAAGAGCGCATTGAATGGCCCTTCCATGTGGTTCTTTACTCTGAATATTACATTGGTTCCGGTTCTGGTCATTGGTGTGCTTTATCTGCTGCTGGCTGCGGTTATTCCGCTGATCGTTCTCCACTTCTTTAACAAGGGAACTGTGGTGGAGCGGCTGAGGACTTCGGAGTAACGACAGAGATTGCTACAATAGATAATCATAAACCTATTGAAAGCCGGGAGGAGGCATTTCCTCTCGGCTTTCCTCAAAAAATTTGAAATCTCACAGATTGGTGAGATTTCAGCTTGTTATTTTGTCGAAATGGAGTATGTCCGTGACATTTCTGTGAGGATTGCCTGTTAAGATAAAAGAAAAGTGAAAAAGTTGCCGCACGATGGCAAAAGAAAAAAAGCCATCGTACAGCGACTATATTGTTATGCACTTTGCAACGGTGGCTTTGAGAAAATCAGAGCCGCCGTTTCTTTGCGTCTACACAAACCAATGACGACTTGCAGGGACACGGTAGCCGATTGGAGGTTATTTTGCCGTGTCTCGTTTGCTTTTTCAAAGCTCACATGATCTACATCAGTTAAAAAAAGCATTGCTCCTCCTCCGGGCAAGTATAACATTGCATCGGCATTATCGTTCCATGTAATTCAGTATAATAATGGCTGTTCTTGGCGCGCCAGTTTTCCCTCACGGAAATCTGGCGTTTTTTGTTGCCATTTTTTCGGAGATGGTTCTGGAGGAAAAACAGTTTTAGGAGCAGGTCTATGCCGCTGTGATGAAGCTGCCGGAGAAACAGGCAAAGCGAATTTATGCCCGATACTATCTGGGAATGAGGGTAAATGAAATTGCCGAAGTAGAAGGTGTAGACCCAAGCCGTGTCCGAGACAGTATCCGCCGTGGATTAAAGCAGCTTGTAAAATATTTTTGATAAAATTTCATTTGATGCGCCTGTTTTTTGCCTTTTTTGTCAGTGTTAATAAGAGGGACAAGTTTTCCTCCTTCGTCAGTACATATGGCACAGTTATGAAAAGAGGTGTCCTATATTATAGGGCCAGAATCAAAGACGCGAATGGTAAGCTCGTAGCTATCTACGCAAAAACACCTGAAGAACTATACAACAAAGAAACGCTTGCGTTGGAACAGATAAACTTGTATTGTTCGAGACAAAGAACTATAATGTACTCTGTGGAGGTGCAGAATGGATTATATGACACTAAAAGAGGCCGCCGAAAAATGGGGCGTGACACCTCGTAGAGTAAATTACTATTGCGCTGCTGGGCGTATCCCCGGCGCTGTAAAGATGGCTGGTGTTTGGCTGATCCCAAAGAACGCAGAAAAGCCGATTGACGGAAGGACAAAACAAGGGAAGGCAGAAAAGTATGAGTAATATATTACTTCTTGAAGATGATCTAAGCCTGATTAATGGGCTTTCTTTTGCTTTCAAAAAGCAGGGATTTGAATTAAATATCGCCAGAACGCTCAAAGAAGCGGAGGAATTGTGGACAGACGGAAAATATGATTTGTTGGTGTTGGACGTATCTCTGCCAGATGGGTCTGGCTTTGAATTTTGCAAAAGAGTTCGACTTACATCAAAGGTGCCAATTATTTTTCTGACGGCTTCGGATGAGGAAACAAGTATTATTATGGGGCTGGATATTGGAGGTGATGACTATATCACAAAACCGTTCAAACTGGGGGTTCTCGTTTCAAGGATTAATGCCTTACTTCGACGTGCAAATTCTTTTCAAGCAGCAGACACAGAATTGCAGTCGAATGGCATCAAAGTTCTTTTGCTGCAAGGACAGGTTTTCAAAAATGGGGAGCTGTTGGATTTGACTGCCGCGGAATACAAGCTACTGTGCTTGTTTATGAGAAACCCAAGCATGGTGCTGACAAAGGGACAAATTTTAGATAAGCTATGGGATTGCGACGGGAATTATATCGACAGTAGTACCCTTACGGTCTATATGCGTCGGCTTCGTATGAAGATCGAGGATAATCCAAGTGAACCACAAATGCTCCTGACTGTTCGAGGTATGGGATATAAATGGAATATTATCGGGTGAGGTGCAGAATGAAGATACTGGCAAATAAAGAAATCAAAAATCTATTTCTTTCGCTTTCACTGGTTTTGGGGGTTACATTTCTCTTAGCCGAGGTTTTTCTATGGCTGTCATATCGCCGGCTTTCTCTGTTATTGCTAATCCTTTTTCTATTGGCTGGCGGTGCTGTATGGGCAGTCTGCTTTGTATATTTTAATCGGCAAAATCAGATCATGGAGCAGGCGATATTACAAATCAATGCGTATCTTGATGGTGATCGCAATGCCCGTATTGAATGTGACAATGAGGGCGAATTGTACCGACTGTTTCATTCCATCAATTCTTTAGCGGCAGTGTTAAATGCCCATGCAGATAACGAGTTACGAGAGAAAGAGTTTTTGAAAAATACAATCTCCGACATTTCACACCAACTGAAAACACCGCTGGCGGCTCTGAACATTTATAACGGACTGCTTCAGGACGAGGATATAGAAGTGTCATCTGTGAAAGAATTTGCTAATCTGTCCGAGCAGGAGTTGGACCGTATTGAAGTGCTGGTGCAAAACCTTCTCAAAATCACAAAGTTGGACGCTGGTTCTATTGCATTTGAAAAGGAAATAGAAAATGTAGCGGATATGATGCAGGATTTGGAGCTACACTTTGCATATCGTGCCAAGCAGGAACAGAAAGAGATCGTATTATCTGGTGCAGATGATATTTCTCTTTTCTGTGACCGTGATTGGTTGGGCGAAGCGATTGGCAATATTGTAAAAAATGCACTTGACCATACAGGAAAGGGCGATACCATTTACATCAAATGGACGGCACTACCCTCCGCTGTTCAAATCACAATAAAGGATAACGGGTGCGGAATTCATCCAGAAGATTTACACCATATCTTCAAAAGGTTTTATCGCAGCCGTTTTTCAAAGGATATACAGGGGATCGGGCTTGGCCTGCCGTTGGCAAAAGCGATTATCGAAGCTCATGGGGGCCTAATAGAAGTGGAAAGTGAATTAGGAATTGGAACGAGTTTTATAATGAACTTCCCAATTCCTACAAAATTGTAGGCTGGTTGTAGGGTTACAGTAATATTGGGGTGCTATTCTTTCCATCGTAGACAGGGAACGAAAGTCCACCCGTTTACGACAGCAAAATTATTGAGAAAGAGGTGTTTGCACTATGAACTTGTTAGAAGTCAAAAATATTTGTAAAACCTATGGCAATGGGGAAACCGCGGTCAAGGCTTTGAAAGATGTTAGCTTTTCTGTTCCCAAAGGAGAGTATGTGGCAATCGTTGGAGAATCCGGTTCCGGCAAAAGTACACTGCTGAACATGATCGGCGCATTGGACACGCCTACGTCAGGCAAGGTGCTGATCGACGGCAAGGACATTTTTTCCATGAACGACAAGAAGTTGACCGTGTTTCGGCGTAGGAATATCGGCTTTATCTTTCAGGCGTTCAACCTTGTGCCGGAGCTGACCGTGGAGCAGAATATCATATTCCCTGTGTTGCTGGACTACCAGAAGCCGGACAAAAAGTATCTGGAAGAACTACTGGCGGTGCTGAATCTGAAAGAGCGCCGAAATCACTTGCCGAGCCAGCTTTCCGGTGGTCAGCAGCAACGTGTGGCAATTGGGCGGGCACTGATTACCCGGCCAGCCCTGATCTTAGCTGACGAGCCGACCGGCAATCTGGACACGCAGAATAGCAGCGAGGTCATTGCCTTGCTAAAAGAGGCGTCGAAAAAATACGAACAAACCATCATTATGATTACCCACAATCGCAGTATCGCGCAAACGGCTGACCGGGTTTTGCAGGTATCGGACGGTGTACTGACCGACTTCGGGAGGTGCCGCGAATGAAAAGCTATCTTAGCCTTATTCCGATTTCTGCAAAGGTGCGGAAGAGACAGAATAGGATGACGATGCTGTGCATCATTATCTCAGTCCTGTTGGTTACGATGATTTTCAGCATGGCAGATATGGCGATCCGAATGGAAAAGACACGAGTGATCAAAGAACATGGGAACTGGCATATCATGTTGAAGGAGCCATCCGAGCAACAGATTGAGCAAATCGCACAGCGAACAGATGTGATGACGTCCTCCCGTTATGACGGACTGAACTTTGATTTATCCGAAGACTATACGATCAATGGAAAAAGCTGCGTCATCGTAGGTGGTGATAATGCGATTCTAACGGAGATCTATGACAATTTGACTGAAGGCCGATATCCTACAAAAGAGGATGAAATTTTACTTTCGAATCGTTCAAAAGAACTGCTTTCTCTGAAGATTGGAGAGGCGATTACCGTACATACACCAGCTGGAGATTTTGGCTATACGATTTCCGGTTTTGGAGGAGATGTTACCATTACCACAGATGCCGACATTGTGGGGGCTTTTCTAAATTGGGACTCCTTCCAAAGTCTTGCAAAAGCAGAAGGAAGTAAGCTTGCTCCCGTTTGTTTTGTGCGCTTTTACGAGAATATCCATATTCGTAAGGTGATTGCAGAGTTGCGGAAAACATATGGCTTTACCGACGAAACATTATCCGAAAACACGGCTTTGCTGGGATTGACGGGCTTCAGCAGTGATTCTTATGTCATGGGAATGTACCTTGTAGCTGCAATCTTGTTTGTTCTGGTTTTGGCTGCGGGAGTCTTTATGATTGCGGGAAGCCTGAACAGCAGAACCGCAGAGAGAACACAATTTTTTGGAATGCTTCGTTGTATTGGAGCAAGCCGGGCACAAGTTATGCACATAGTCAAGTTGGAAGCACTCTATTGGTGCAAAACAGCGGTTCCGATTGGCGTGATAGTTGGGATTGTGGGCACATGGATGCTTTGTGCACTGCTCCGGTTTGGTGCGGGCGCTGAATTTGTACAGATTCCGCTATTTGGGATTAGTAGTGTCGGTATCATCAGCGGAATTGTTGTTGGGGTTTTGACCGTGCTGTTATCCTCCATCTCTCCCGCAAGGCGGGCGGCAGGTGTTTCTCCGGTTGCGGCTGTTACCGGAAATCTTTCCGAAAATTGGAACACATCCCGGCCAATCAAGCAGAACTTTTTGAAAATTGAGATGGCCTTGGGGATTCATCATGCCGTATCCTCTCCCAAAAATCTACTTCTCATGACTGGCTCCTTTGCACTCAGCATCATTATGATTTTGAGCTTTTCTGTTCTTATACAATGGGTGAATATGGCACTCAATCCCTTAAAGCCATGGGCACCAGATGTCTTTTATAGTAGTCCTGATAATCTGTGCGACATTAAACAAAGTTTTGCCAAAGAGGTGGAAAGCCGGCCGTATGTAAAGCGGGTATTTGGGCGGATGTATCAAAGCCTTCCTGCAGAATATGAAGGGAAATTGGGGCAAATTGATTTGATTTCTTATGAGAATCAGCAGTTTCAGTGGGCAGCTGAAGATTTGATTGCAGGTGATATATCGGCTGTCTCTGAAGGCAACGGTGTACTGACGGTTTTTGATAAAAGCAATTCTTTGAAGGTTGGAGATACGATTCAGCTGGAGCAGACAGAGCTTACCGTGGCTGGAGTCTTGAAAGATAGTCCCTTTGATACATCGGATCAGCCAACTGTGATTTGCTCAGAGAAAACTTTCAAGGAAATTACAGGAAAAGATGCCTATGCTGTTCTTGACGTACAGCTGTCCAAAAAAGCAACAGAGCAGAATGTAAATGAGCTTCACGTATTGGCAAATGGACATTATCGCTTTTATGATCGACTGGCGCAAAACAAAGACACACAAAATACCTATTTTATGTTCTGCCTGTTTGTTTATGGATTCCTCGCCGTGATCACATTGATTACTATTATTCATACGGTAAACAGTATTTCTATGAGCGTGTCTGCAAGAACAAATCAATACGGAGCCATGCGTGCAGTGGGGATGGATAGTTTACAAATCAAGAAGATGATTCTCATGGAAACCGCCACGTACACTACGCTTGGACTCCTCGCAGGTTGTGGTCTGGGGTTACCGCTGCATCATTTTCTCTATTCGCAGATGATTACAAATTATTGGGGAACGGCATGGCAAATCCCTTTAACATCTATTGGAGAAATACTGGTGTTGCTTGTGTTCACTTCTCTTCTTGCACCTTTCGCTCCGGCAAAACGCATCTGTAACATGCCGATTACTGCAACCATCAATGAATTGTAATTCAATATTTTAATCTGCCGCACGACGGCAAAAGAAAAAAAGCCGTCGTAGAGCAGACAATTTGACACGCCCATTTGAAACGGCGGCTTTGATTTTCAGAGCCGCCGTTTCTTTGCGTCTACACAAACCAATGACGACTTGCAGGGACAC
>OJRD01001097.1_pt1 | contig 11959 bp, 9 predicted proteins | sample 1599051 | NCBI WGS metagenome assembly OJRD01 (sample SAMN03922523, study PRJEB24848) | human gut metagenome | isolation source: stool sample | host: Homo sapiens | place: Germany | collected 2010-02 | reverse complement strand
AAATATACTGGTCGGTCAGACCGTTTTCATTCAAAACGCCGTCGCCGGTGAAAGCGAGATTGTAGGGGGTGGCATAGTTAATTTCGACGGAACGGAAGTCAAGCCGGCCGCCTTCAATATTGTCATTAATCACCCAGGCGCCGTCGCCCGCGGTGTCAAACGTGATTGTCGGCGATGATGAATAAGTGCTGACAAAAATCGCATTGTAATTTTTGCCGCGCAGGTTGTCTTTGGTGTAGTTGTCGGAAAAGAAACGGTTGTTTCCGCCGGCGGTAAACGTCATATCGGAAGATGTATAAACCGCTCCGCCCAAGACCAGTTTATTGCTGCCGCTGGTATAGTTATTTAAAAAGCTGGCGTTGACGCCTTTTATGTTTTTCTGATTGTAAATAGCTCCGCCGGTTGCCGTTCCTTGAGCGGTTTTCATATAATTGCCGACGAAATCTCCGGTAATGACACCAATGCTGCCATAGTTATAGATTGCTCCCCCGTTTGCCGTTTTTCCGAAGCCGTAATTGCTCAGGAAGCTGCCGCTTATGTTGCCGATGGTGTCATAGTTGTAAATGGCGCCGCCGACGACGTAGCTTTGAGGGCTGTTGAGACGGTTGCCGATAAAATTGCCGGTGATGCTGTCGATGCGTCCGTTATTGGAATAGCCGTAATTGTAAACGGCGCCGCCGAATGCGTAACTGCCGGTACTGATGACGTGGTTGCCGATGAAGTCCCCGGTTAAACTGCCGATGGTTCCGTAATAGTTGCTGAGTGCGCCGCCGAAAGCGCCGTATTTTTTTTCTTTATTTTCGGCACTGTTGCCAATGAAGTTACCGCGAATGCCGGTGATGGTGCCGTTGTTGGTTATGGCACCGCCTTTGGTCGTTCCGCCGGAACTTTCGGTACGGTTGGCGATGAAATCACCCGTGATGCTGCCGATGCTGCTCCGGGAGCCGGAATTGAAAACCGCACCGCCGATTGTGTCTCCCGACGTGCTTTTAACCGAATTGCCGATGAAGCTGCCCGTGAAGCTGCCGAGAGCTTTTAGGTTGTAAACCGCGCCGCCCTGCGCAGAGCCTGTCTGGTAGCCGCTGTTGATGAAGTCTGCATCCCGGTCGCCGCTCAAAGCCGTCTGCCGGCTGTTGTAAACGGTACGGTTTTCCGGCCGGGAGTAAGTGTATTGGAAATATTTTACCTGATCATTCGGCAATTTAACGGTTATGACTCCGGTTTCGTTTTTCTCGACATTTTGCCAGCTGATGTTTTCCGAGGAAGAAAGGGCGTTCGGATCAATGTTGATTTTATAATAACGGGTGACGAGTTGTCCCGTTTCGTCGGTTTTCTGGACGGTAAAGTTGTAATCGTCCTTGTTTCCTTCGGTGAAAGAGTATGCGCTGTCGGGGAGAGCGTTGACGTTAAAAGCATATTTTTTGCCTTCCGCTTCAAAAATGCCGTCGGAAGTTTCGATCAAAGAGCCGGCCGGCGTTTTGGACAGGGCTGACAACAGGGGAAAACTGTTTTCCTGTGGCAGAAAATGGTATTTTTTTCGTCGATCGTCACTTCGACCGCGCCGTCCGGCAAAGTGCCGGCCGATTCCGTCAGCATGTAATTTTCGCTCAGGGCTGCAGCCTGGTCTTTCAGCGCGTCGAATGTCGGATCGGGCATGTTGGCCGCAACCGGTGAGCTTAGATATGTTGAGGCCAGTAAAATAAAACCGATAGTCGTTTTCTGAGTCATTGTTTTTTTAGTCCCTTATATTTGCTTTGTGGATTTTGCTGTTATTTGTCCACTAATAATTAGCGCCTTAAATTTCTTTTGTCAAATTTGTCTTTTTTGAAAAAATTGTTTACAGACTGCTTTTGCCGTAAATCTGATACTGGCAATGGATGTTTTGCAAAGTGTTGAGAAATTCGCCGTCGTTTAAAAGTTCTCCGCTGTCGGCGGGAAAAGGCGTTTCCACCAGTTTTTTGACCGGCAGTTTGCCGATTTTTTTCGGCAGAAAGCGCCGGCAGAAGGCACAAGCCGCGGCTTGTAGTCCCTTTTCGCCGGCGATGCCGTAACCGATTTCGGAAAGCATTTTGGCAATGTCTGTTTCCGCCGAAAAGCGGCTGCCGTACCAAATGCCGATGTCGGCAGCGGCCAGTTCCCGCCAGGGAAAGCCTTTGCCCGGATCGGGCTTGCGTTGCGGCGCGACGTCGGAGTGGCCGACGATCATGGTCGGGGCAATCCGCCGGCGGTCGATGATATCGCGGCAAAGTTCCGTCAGCGCGGCAATCTGCTTTCGGTTGAAACGGCTCTGGCCGAGCGAGCGGTGGCAGACCTCGATGCCGATGGCGGCCGAATTGACGTCGGTGATGCCGCGCCAGAAGGCGACGCCGGCATGCCAGGCGCGTTTGTCTTCGCTGACGCACTGATAAACGGTGCCGTCGTAATCAACGACGTAATGGGCGGAAAGCTGCAGCTTTTCCAGCTGCGCAATCCCTTCCCCGGCATTGTGAGCCATGGAGTGGATGACCAGCATGCTGATCGGAAGTTTGCGTTCGTTAAAGAAGGGAAGCGGGCGGTATGTGATCATGGCGGCCCTCACAGTCTGATGGTTGACAGTTCTATCGGAAAATCGTCTTTGACCGCAATCTGTCCCAGGTGACGGCAGCGGCGGTAACTGAAATAAAGTTCCGGGTTGGTGTAAGTGTCGATGCCGGAGAACGAAACGTTTTTAATGCCGATAAGATCAAGACGGTGCCGGACAAAGGCTTCCAGATCGCAAAGCCAGCGTTCTCCGGCGCAGGGCGTGAAGAAACGTTCGTTGTCTTTGTCCCGGTCAAGGAAAAGGTTTCTCATGTCGTTTTGCACTTCAAAAGATTCCTTTTGCAGGCAGGGACCGGCAGCGGCGGTAATGTCTTCGACGGCGGCGCCTTTTTCGAGCATGACTTTGACCGTGTTTTCAATGACACCGGCAAGCGCGCCCCGCCAGCCGGCATGAGCGGCGCCGATAACGCCGTGTTTTTCATCGGCCAGCAGAACCGGCATGCAGTCGGCGGTGGTAATGCCCAGAATGATGCCGGGACGGTCGGTGACCACGCCGTCGGCCTCGATTTCGTAACGCGAGGGGCGGTCGACATAAACGGCTTTGTCGGTATGCCCCTGGCAGGGACGCATCACCGCGTTGCCGGGGAGGCCGTAGAACCTGCCGACCAGTTCAAGGTTTTTTTCTATGTTTTCCGCCTTGTCGCGGCTTTTGCGGTTGAAGTTGAAACTGGCGTAAATGCCCTCGGAAACGCCGCCGTTCCTGCCGAAAAAGGCATGCCTGTCCGCCGGCAGGTTGGGTGCGAGGTAAAAATTGACCATATTTTCAAGCATTGTTTTATTCCACGGTTTCGGCTACGGCCGGATTAATCTGCGGTTTTTCGTTGGCAGTGACAATATTGCGCTGCAGTTCGTCGGCGGCAAAGTTGTAATCCTCTTCGCTTTCGGCATGGACAAACGCCAGCGGGTTTTGCTCGTCGACATAGTCGCCGATCTGACAGAAGCCGGTGTAGCCGGTGGCGTAATCCAGCTTTTGTTCCGGCGAGGTGCGGCCGCCTTTCAGGCCGATGATGCTGAGGCCGATGTTGCGGGCGTTCATGCTTTCGACGTAACCGGAGCAAAGCGGAAAAACGGGTTTGACGATGGCTGCCCGGGGCAGGTATTTTTCCGGACGTTCGACAAAGTCGGCGGGACCGCCGAGTTTTTTGACCATGCGGGCGAACACTTCCGGCGAACGGCCGGAATCAAGATCGGCCAGCAGCCGTTTCCGCGCTTCGCCGGCGTCGGCAAAACAGCCTGCCGTTACCAGCAGTTCGGCTGCCAGCCGGAGAGTGATTTCATGCAGGCGCGGGTCAACATTAATGCCTTTTAAATAATCAACGGCTTCTTTTACTTCCACCGCGTTGCCGGCAGTGGTGCCCAGCACCTGATTCATGTCGGTAAGGAGGGCCTTGGTTTTGGTTCCGGCTTTGCCGGCGACGCTGACGATCGAGCGGGCAAGGGCGCGGCCGTCGTCAATGCTCTCCATAAACGCGCCGTTGCCGAATTTCAAGTCCATGATCAGACAGTCGAGTCCGGCTGCCAGCTTTTTGGAAAGAATCGAAGCGGTAATCAGCGGAATCGATTCAACCGTGGCGGAAACGTCGCGGACGGCGTAGATCTTTTTGTCGGCCGGTGCCAGGCTGCCGGTCTGGCCGATGACGGCGCAGCCGACTTCTTTGACGGCTGCGCGGAAAAGATCGTTGTCGGGATGGGTTTGGTAACCGGGGACAGAGTCAAACTTGTCGAGCGTGCCTCCGGTATGTCCGAGCCCGCGGCCGGAAATCATCGGCACATAGACGCCAGCTGCCGCCAGCATCGGAGCCAGCATCAGACTGACCTTGTCGCCGACTCCGCCGGAAGAATGTTTGTCAACGACCGGCGCGTCCAGTTCCGGCCATTGCAAAACGTCGCCGGAATCGCGCATGGCAAGAGTCAGGTTTTTGGTTTCGCCGGCGTCAAGTCCGTTTAAGAAGGCGGCCATGGTAAAAGAGCCGATCTGGCAGTCGGCGATGGTGCCGTCGGTGACGCCGCGGACGAAAAAGCCGATTTCTTCGGCGCTTAGGTTTTGTTTGTCGCGTTTTTTGCGGATAATTTCCTGTGGCAGCATGATTAACTCCGTTTGTCAGTCTTTATTTTCGATAACTCTGATCAGATCGTCCAAAAGCGAACTGGCGCCAATGCGGAAATGCGCCGGATCAGGCCAGTCGGCGCCCAGGATAACTTCGGATAATATCAGATATTTGCGGGCTTCTTCAAATTCTCTGATGCCGCCGCTGGCCTTAAAACCGACGTCGCGGCCGCTGTCGCGGATGGTTTCCAGAATGATGTTGGCGGCGCCGACGGTGGCGGAAACCGGGGTTTTGCCGGTTGAGGTTTTGATGAAGTCAATGTCGTATTCGAGGCAGAGTTTTACTGCCGCGGCAATTGTTGACACGTGGTTGAGTTCGCCGGTTTCAAGAATGATTTTGCTGGTGTGTTTGCCGCATTCGCGCTGGATGATGTCGAGAAAACGCCGGCAGGAATCAAGGTTGCCGGCAAGAAAGTCGCGGTAGGGAAAAACGGCGTCGATTTCGTCGGCGCCGCCGCTCAGGCCTTTTTTGATTTCGTCTTTCATCAGCTTGAAATCGTTGCCGCCGGCGGGAAAATTGACCACGGTGGCAACTTTGACCGGCGTTTTCTTCAGCAGTTTGCGGGCCAGCGGCACCCATTCCGGATAAACGCAGACGGCGGCCGTCGTTCCGTAGGGCGTGACCGCCTTGGCGCACAGGGCGGCGATTTTTTCTTCCGTATCGTCATGGCTGAGCGAGGTGAGGTCCAGACTGCCGATCAGGCGGAAAGCGTTTTGGATGTCACTCATGGCAGAACTCCTTGATGTAGTTGGTGATCAGAGCGGTGAGGGCGCTGCTTGCGCGGGCGGCGCCGGCGATGGTTTCTTCGTGGGAAAGCGGGGTTTCCTGCAATCCGGTGCCGAAGTTGGTAACGGCGGAAACGGCCAGCACTTTGATGCCGGCATGGACGGCGGCGATTACTTCCGGTACCGTGGACATGCCGACGGCGTCGGCGCCGAGCGTGCGGAAGGCGCGGATTTCGGCGGCGGTTTCAAAGTTCGGGCCGAGCACCATCAGGTAAACGCCTTCCGGTAGGATGATCCCGAGTTTGGCGGCCAGTTCTTTCGCCTGCCGGCGCATGTCGCGGTCGTAGGCGTTGCTCATGTCGGGAAAACGGGGGCCTGTGTTCTCGTCGTTGGCGCCGACAAGCGGATTTTGACCGGAAAAATTGATGTGGTCTTTGATCAGCATCAGACTGCCCGGGGTAAATTCCGGGTTGAGCGAACCGGCGGCGTTGGTGACGATCAGCCGGTTGACGCCGACGGCTTTAAGCGCGTTGACGACTTCCGCAATCACCTGCGGACGGTGGCCTTCGTAAAGATGAAAACGTCCCTGCAGGCAGAGAACTTCGCTTTGTCCCAGCCGGCCGACGATCATTTTGCCGGAATGGCCGGCAACGGTGGTGCGGGGAAAGCCTTCGATCGCCGCGTAGTCAATTGTCAGCGGGTCTTCGACGGCGTCGGCGACGGAACCGAGGCCGGAACCGAGGATGACGGCGGTCTGCGGTCGTTTGTCCGCCAGCAGACGTTTGAATTGTTCGATGTTGATCATGCTAAAATTCCTTAAAGGCATTGGGCAAAAGCTCGTTGATCGTCATTGTCTTCTTTACTCCTTCCCGGTCGGCCAGCAGAATTTCCGTTTCCGGCAGAGAAAATTCCAAAATCCGCTGTAGGCAGGCGCCGCAGGGGGCAACCAGCGCGGCGCCGTCGGAGGTGACGAGGATCCGCCGGATTTTGGCGCTTCCGCCGCAGACCATGGCGGCGACGGCGCCGGCTTCGGCGCAGGTGCCGCAGGGGTAGGAAACGTTTTCGACGTTGCAGCCGGCGTAAACCTTTCCGTCGTCGGCCTCAATCGCGGCGCCGACCCTGAAGTGCGAATAGGGCGCGTAAGCCTTCTCCAGCGCCGTCCGGGCAAAAGTGAAAAGTTGACGATAATTTTTCATGTTCGGACTTGACCTTAAATGTTTTATTTATCAATATAGGGTATATTATGCTACGATTACCGTTTTAGCAAAGATTATTTTTGACTTTTGCATTTTGAAAAAAGGAAGCGTCTATGTGGAAAAAAGTTTTGCTGCTGATCATTATCCTGGCCCTTGCCGCCGTGGGCGGAGTGACGGTTTATCTCAACAATATCGACTGGAACCGTCACAAGGACAAGATTTCCCAGCAGTTCTCGGCGGCCACCGGCAAGGAGGTGGTGTTTGACGGTCCGGTGCGTTTCAGCCTGTTCCCGTCCCCCTATCTGGAAGCGGGGGACATTTCCATCTACAACCGTACCGCTTCCGGCGAAAGGGTGCTGCTGGCCAAAATACAGAAACTGGTTTCCACCCTCTCGATCCGTTCGCTGATCAGCGGCAGTTTCAACGTTGAGCGGATGAGTCTGGTCGAGCCGGAGATTTACGTCGAAGCCTATTCCGACGGCAAGCTCAACTGGCAGTCTTCAAGCGGCAGCCAGCAGGATTTTCGAATCGACAACGTGGAGATTTCCTTAAACAGCCTGACGGTAGAAAAGGCCAAAATGCACTTTGTCAACAACGATTACAACATTAATTCGGTGCTCGACAACATGAATGCCGAAATCATTGCCCAGAGTCTGTTCGGCCCTTACCGGATCGAGGGCAGCTACGTCAAGGACAACAGTCCCGGCGGCTTTGCCGTTTCGCTCGGCCAGTTTTCCGACAGTTTTGCCACCTCGGTCAATGCGGTGATCAGCCATCCGCAGTCGGAAAGCTATGTGCGCTTTGACGGCACCGTGCTGCTGAACAACGACGCGATCAACGGCAACCTGATTTTTGAATCGCAGAATCCGGTCAACTTCTTTAATACTAATTTTAAAAATGCCGAAATTTCGGAGGACTATGAACATCCGCTGGCATTGTCGATGGAGCTTAAAACCGACAAGTCGCAGATCAGTCTCGGCAATATCGTCGTCAAGTACGGCGGCAGCGCCGGCGCCGGCAACATACTGATTCCGAGAACCGAGCAGAAGATCGGTGACAACGGCATGGAACGCCGGCGGATTGACGCGGTGTTCAACATGACCGAGTTTGAGTTGGAGCCGGCCATTCTGCTGGTGCGCGACTTTGTCAAAAAATATGACCGCAAGGAAAATTACGTGCCCGAGTATGACTTTGACGTGATCGCCGACCTGAAAGCGCTGAAAACGACTTACAACGGTCAGGTGGTCCGCGATTTTGACTTAAGCGTCGACTTTATGAACAATACGCTGAAAATCCAGAATCTGAGCGCCACCATGCCGGGCGAGGCCTCGGCCAAAATCAGCGGCGAAGTGTTCGGGGTCGAAAAGAAGATGACTTATAACTTCAACCTCACTTCCAGCATGAGCGATTTCGGCAAGTTTGCCAAATGGCTGAAACTCGGGGTGGAGCCGTTTGCCCAGGGCACGTATAAGAAGGCAAGCCTGTCGGCGACCGTGGAAGGCACCACCGAGATGATCAAAATTGCGCCGTTTGACCTGATTCTTGACAAGAGCGCGGTCAACGGCAAAATCGGCATCGTCCGCGGCGACAAAACCCGCTGGTTTGTGATTGCCGACGGCGACAGCGTCAACTTTGACAATTATGTCGCCGCGCTGCCTGCGGATACGGCGGGAAAAGATTGGCGCGAACGTTTGCGCTACCGTTTCGGCAAGCTGACGTTTTTAAAAGACGCCGACCTGCAGTTCCGTACTTCGCTGCAATCGGGAATTTTTGAGAAGATTCCGTTCGAGGATCTAGCAATGGAAGCGACTGTCAAAGACGGCGTGTTGAAGATTGACGACCTGTCGGTCAAAAGCGTGGCCAGCGGCGACTTTACCTTTAAAGGCGAAGTGAGCGGTTTCGGTCAGGCGCCGCAGGTCAAGAACCTGAGGTATCAGGCGGATATCCGCGATACGATCGCTTTTTTGAGCAAGTTCGGAATAAAAATTGCCGATGTCAATTTCAACGAACTGAGCAGTTTTTCCGCTTCCGGGGTGGTTACCGGCGGTTTGGAACGCGCGGCGACCAAGAGCGTTTTGCGTCTGGGGGACATTGACGCCGCCTATCACGGGGAAGTTTCCTATCGCAACAACACCTATTATCTTAACGGCAAAACCGAAGTGCGGGCGCCCAGTTTCGTCAAAATGCTGAATAATTTTGCCGTCGACTATTCGCCGGACTATCCGCTGGGGCTGTTTAAAATGTCCGCCGCCGTCAAAACCAGCGGCAGCGTCGCGTTGTTTAACCAGTTGAACGTCAACGTCGGCGCCAACAGTTTTGCCGGCAGTCTTGCCTATCAGAAAAAAGACGGCCGCCACCAGGTTAAAACCGACCTTAAGCTCAATCGTTTTGAGTTTGAGAAATTTTTCTATAACGTCAATCAGAAGGACGACAAAACCAATTTCCGCAATTCGGCGGAAACGGCGACTTTCATCGTCAAACCCCGTCTGAGTCAGACGCATATCGGCTATGACTGGCTGAAAGACTGGGACGTCAACGCTTTCCTGACGGCGGACGCGCTTTTGCTGAACAACTTTTCCGTGACCAAAGCGACGGGCCGGCTGACGTTGAACAAAGGGGTGCTGAAACTGAACGATTTTGTCGGCGAACATGCCAAAGGCGTGATCAGCGGCGAGGCCGAACTGAACATTCCGCAGGGGGCCGGATTGAGCGGCCGGGCGGACGTCAAGGGCGTTGTCATCGGCCGGAACGGCTGGAGCGGCAGCGTTTACGGACTGACCGGCGGCACGCTTAACGCAAATGTCGTTTTCAACACTTCGGCGGTTTCGGTCGAAAGTCTGATGACCGATTTGTCCGGAACGATCAAGTTTGATATAGTCAAACCGACGGTCAAAGGATGGAATTTTGAAAAAATAGAAGCCGACCTGAGCAAACGCGACGTTTCCGACGGATTTGCGGTGGTTGTCCGCGATGCCCTGGGACAGGGCGAAACCGAGTTCGACTCTTTTGCCGGCGGCGTAACCCTGAACAAGGGCGTTTACGCGATCGACAACGCGCATTTTGCCGGCAGCGGAGCGGCAATCGACATGCAGGCGGACGGCAGTCTGAAGGATTGGAGCAACAAGGCTTTGCTGAAAGTGACGTTTGACGGGGCAAAAGTTCCGGGTTTTGATTTTTCCTATGACGGATCAATCAATACGCCGGTGCTGTCGGTTGACGTCGGCAGGGCGACGAGCGTGTTTGACGCCCACTGGGCTAAACTGGCGGCGGAAGCCGAGGCCGAAGAACAGGCGCGGATCGAAAAATACCGCCGGCTGATGGATGAGCAGCAGAAAAAGGCGCATGTTGCGGAAACCGAACTGAACGACGAGGTTCTGCCTGATTTTAAATTGTTCAGTCAGATGGCGCGCGACAAGGGAACCCGTGCCGAATATCAGGCGCTGAAGAAGGAGATTGATGCCCTCAACACGCTTTTGGAGGAAATTTTCGTTAAGGACAACATGGTCAATATCGGCGATGAAATCGTGGCCCGTCTTGACGAACAGAACAAAAAAGGCGTTGCGCAGCTGCGGCGGATCCGGACAGAACTGGAGCGCATTCATCTGAAAGACGTCAAATTGCGGATCAACGAGAGCTATAACGTTATCTTTGAAAATTACAACACCTCCAAAAAAGTGTCCGCCGGTTCGATCGACAGGCTGGGCGGATTTGAAAAACGGCTGGCGGCGATCAACACTTCGTTTTATCCGAAAAAGGATCCGAGCATCGTCGACTGGCAGAAGAAGATCGAAACCGGGCTGCTGATGATTGACCAGATCAATTCCGACATTGCGAAGGACAATGTCACTTTGCAAAACATGAAAGACACCGAGCAGCTGGAACGTTTTTACCGTAAATTTGACACCGCCCGTCAAAATACGGTTGATCAACTGGCGGCAATGGAAAAGGCGGCTGCCGAGATGGCCGCTTATACGGAGGGAAAGGTTGCGGCGGAAGAAAAGGCCTATGCCAAGTGGCTGCACGATCAGGAAATCAAACGCAAAATGCAGGAAAATACCGGGCAGATTTCGACCGGCGGCAAAACCATGAGGGTTGAACGCGATCTGGACGACATTCAGCGTGCGGAAGAGGCGGTCAAAGGGCAAAAGGTCCGGGTGCTTGATTTTTCCGATGACAGTTCAAACGTCGTCGTTCCCGGCCGGGAAGCGCGTGGGGGGCGGCGGGGAACGGACGGCGGAATCATCCTCCGTTCGTCCGATTCCGGTTCGTCGCAAAGCGGTGGAATAATTGTGAAACAGTGACAGATAGGGCTTGTCGAATCGTTTTTTTGCGTTTATAGTACCGGGTATTAACGTTACGGTTATTATTTGGAGATTTTAATGCATAGAAAACCTGAGGTTTGTATCCTCCCCGTGGCCGGATTGTCAACACGCAACCTGCCCGCTACCAAAGTTTTACACAAAGGCTTTTTGACTTTAAACAACCTGCCGATCATTCAGTATGCGATCAACGCCTGTGCGGAGATCGGCATTAAAGACGTCGTTTTCGTCTACAGCGACCAATCCTGCAAACATTTGTTCGAAACTTATTTTTCGCCCAACGCATGGCTGGAGAAGCATCTGGAAGAAAAGGGCAAAACGGATCTGCTGAAAGCCGTGCGCGGCGTTATTCCGGAAGGAATGAACTTCCATTTTGCCGAACAGAGCGAACCGAAAGGCAACGGGCATGCGGTGCTGATGGCCAAAGACATTGTCGGCAAACGCGACTTCGTGGTGATGTGGCCCGATGACGTTTATATCAACGTCCGCGGCGGCAAAGGCATTCTCCGGCAGCTGCTGGACGTTTACGAAGAAGAAGGCGGCATGGTGGAAAACATCATGGAATTTCCGCGCGAACAAATGGTTCGTTACGGCGCCCTGATCGGTGCCGTGCGCGACGGCAGAATCGTCCGCGCCAAAGGCAAGATCGAGAAACCGCCTTTGGATCAGGTTCCTTCCAACTATGCCAGCATGGGTCCCTATATCCTGCCGAATGAAATCATGGACATTCTGCCGGAAGTCAAAAAGGGCACCAACGGCGAGATCAATCTGGCCGACGCGGCCGGACTGGCGGCGGAACGCGGCATGAAGCTGACCGGCGTTTTGTGCGACGCCATGCGTTTTGACTGCGGTACCAATGCCGATCTGGCCAAAGCCAACCTGAAGCTCTCGCTGATGGAAAATCCGGAGCTGCGCGCTTATTGCAAGGAGCTGCTTGATACCATGATGGTTTAAGGCGGAAAAGCAAAAACTGAAAAGGAACCTGTCTCTTATACACATCTCCGAGCCCACGAGACAAGAGGCAATCTCGT
>OJRD01001090.1_pt1 | contig 12050 bp, 13 predicted proteins | sample 1599051 | NCBI WGS metagenome assembly OJRD01 (sample SAMN03922523, study PRJEB24848) | human gut metagenome | isolation source: stool sample | host: Homo sapiens | place: Germany | collected 2010-02 | reverse complement strand
AGAGTAGATCGTCGGCAGCGTCAGATGTGTATAAGAGACAGCGTCATACGGTGTGAAAAACTGACCGATCCAGTGATTACCAAGCTCAAGCTCCATGTAGACGCTGCCCAGAAAATCCTGCTCCGGGTTATTCTCAAAAGCTATCACAACGTCAGCCAGCAGCTCAGGGAAAACCGTCTGCTCAGCCTTGTTGTATTTTCCGATGATCTTCAGATATTGCTTTTCCCGCATTTCATAGTGCGCCTTGTCAACCGAATTTGATAGAGCGATTGCAAACATAACGATGAAATCACTCCACACCTCCCACGCAGGGTGACGGTCTGTGAGCCGCCGGAAAGTTTTGACAAAGGCCTGCTGGTCCTCACCTCCCCGGCTTATAATTTTTCTGCTCAAGGTCACACCTCCGGCAGCGTGTCCGGCTGAATGGGGCCTTCGTCAACGACGTTCCATGCCACGCAGTACGGGCGGGCCGTGCGTTCAGCCTCAGACAGCTCAGCCATGCAGGCTTCCACGCGGTAGTCCTCACGGGTCCGGCTGCCGGGTACGTCGGCATACAGAGCGCCGCCGTGCTTCTGCTGGAAGTCCTTTGCGGCCTTCTCAGTCTTGAAAAACTTATGTTCGTACAACATCGTCATTTCCTCCTTATCTGTCATAGACGCAGGGTGCGCCGCTCTGACTTTCAGAACAGTGTCCTCTGTCCGTACAGTTGTCGCAAGTCAAACCTTCCTGCTGCTGGTGCCGGGCTTTCAAGGCCTCAATCTCTTCCGGCTCAAGGCCGGTATTCTCATAGGCGGCAAGGCGCTCAGCGATTTCACGCCACACACCCGGCCCATTTGAGGTAGAAGGCAGAACGTACTTCTTGCCGTTCCAGCGGGTCAGACGTTTCATAATCACACCTCCTTCCCGGCTCTGTAGGTTGTGACGACGTGCCAGCCATCAAGGATACGTTCACGGTACACCCACTCTGAGGCGCACACGACGGCGTGTTTCCGGGGCTTGTCCAGCACCAGGACGATGTTGTGGGTGTGTCCAGCGCTCAGCTTTTGGGCCTGCACCTTCGCCTCTTCGACGCTCTTTTTCACGGTAGATCCTCCCTGTTTTGAATAATCTCTTTTGCTTCAGATAGGCAGTCCACATATTTCATGTGCCAGCGCGTGAGTTGTTTATCATCCACGGGCCGTGTAGCTACTTCCCGCGTCCTTCGTGTTATCCGGTACATGGTGTTTCCATAAACAACACCCAAGTATTCCCGGTCATTCACGACAATTCCACATCTGCCCATTTTAATATCCCAGCGGCTATATCCTGTCAGGCGGCTTACGTACTCATAGGCTTGTTTCCGTGTGCGAAAACGCCGGATCACTTGAAAAGGCTGCTTGAGGAAAAGAGCGTATTCATAGGTTTCATTCCCGTGAACGTCCCGCCCGCTGGGCCTGTCCTGAATGTAGTAGCTCTTATAGAATGGGCAATGCCACGGCGCAGCCCTTGAAAATCGGATCTCTTGCACTTTGCACCTCCTTTGACCTGCCATCATCAGACCGGGAAGGTCAGCTCCCGGTGACGCCCTTCCGGGCGTTTCGGCTTAGCGCTTATAGATGTTGTGCGTGGTGTACGGCTCACCGTCCCACTCATCGTGAATCTCCCGCGCCTCAAACTCCGGAAACAGCTCCCACGGGCTATCAGGATCATTCAGAACGGAATCCGCCACCTCATACATATAGGCCATCATGCTATGGGAGGAAGGCTTACCCGCGTTCTTGCTGTTGTCGTAGTCACCTATCGGCATACCGAAGTACCGAGCGCCGAATTCGTCAGAAACAATGGTTCCGTCCATGCGGGTGTAAGTACCGCCGATGTGGCCCTCAACGCGGTTGTTGTACTTCGGGTTGTCGTGCTTCAGAATACGGAAGTCGTAAACAATGACGGGATACCTTCCTGCTTTCACAAGAACGTCCTCATACCACGCCGCACACTCAAAAGTGTTGCGGAATACCTTATCTTCCTTGAGGGTGTACCACCCGATCTGCGTTGCCTTACTCATAAATGCTACCTCCTATCATGGGACCGGGCTTGTGACCGGTCTGCCGCATTACCGGGGCAAAGCCCCGTCACTCTGCGCTTTATGCTCTGTATTCTGCCTCAGAAGTGTACTTCCAGATAACTTTGTCGTCGTGTTCGCTGTCCCGGACTTCACTCTGATCTTCGGTTACGTACCAGCCTTTGCACTGCTCAAAGAATTTGCGCCAAGTGTCCTGACTGATAAAGCCGATGCAGGCCATTTGATGGAAGCCATCCCAGATTTTGTCCATTTCCTTTTGTTCACCGCTGTAATTGATAAGGGTTTCTTTCATATTCTTGATGTTCAGCGCCTTCACGTTTGCCATTTTGTTTGCCTCCTGTTTAGTACGATATTTCTTACTGACAAGGCTATTATAGTGCAAAGTTTTGTACTTGTCAAGAGGAAAAGTAAAATTTATCGTACTATTAGACAAAAATTTTCTACTGCTACTGAGGGCGAAAAAAAAAAAGAAAGCCCCTTAGTGTGGTGTTACACTAAGAGGCCTTGTTTCTATAATTCCCGTATACATAGGCGCTATGACGGGAAATCCCTCATAGCGCCTATTATTTATACAGTCTATTAGAAATGAATGTAACATTGTAACAGAAGCATTGAAAATCCTGATTTTTCAACGCCTCTTCGGTGTAACAAACACTGTAACGGATACCGTTACATATTCTTTTTTTGTAACACCCTTGATGTTACAAAAAAAGGCCGTGTTACGCTCCACAATGGCAGAGTGTAACACGGCCTTCAGGTCAATAATTATTTCTTCTTCGGGGCGTCGTAGGTCATGGCAAGCGTAGAATCGGTGATGCCCTCCGTGGTGGGGTCAGTCACCACACCGAGGATCGCCAGCACAGCGAAGGCGGCGTTGACGACGGCAAGGAGCTTGTTGCCCAGATCACCGAGGTCAAGGGTATAGCCGAACACCGAGGCCACCACCTGAATGAGCAGGAGCAGCGCAGGGATGATCGCCAGCCAGAAATTCTTGTTTTTGATACGTACCTTCCAGTTAATCATTGCTTTTCCTTCCTTTCGGTTTCTTTATTGATAGGCCTGTCCTCGCAGGGAGGGAACGGGCAGCTATCGCAATCTTCCGGCCTACAGGGTTTTGTGCCGTCCCATTCGCAGAGGGCGTAAATCCAGTAGCCCGCTGCGAACAGGGCAAACACAATAAACAGGAGCTTCAGAATGGCGACAATCACGCCTTCGTGAAGCTCCCTTCATCCACCCAGCCGTACACGGTGCTGCCGCCGCCGGAAACGGCAATCAGGTGATACGGGTGCTTCGCCTTGCCGAGCTGGTAGATCTGAGTGATCTTCGCTTTACCGCCCTTGCAGATGGGGCCGGTGGCGGCGTAGGCGTTGGAATAGTGGCGGGTGCCTTTGTAGTTCACAATGTCACCCACAGCGGGCGTCCACTGTGTAGCCGCCTCACCCTTCAGGATTTCGTTGACGCGCTTCTGGACGGCGGCGTAGTCGTAGCCCGCAGCAGTCAGGTGCTGCTTGCGCTCATCACCGTTGCCCCATTTACCGGCAATGACCTCCTTTGCCAGCTCATCCACGGTTTTCTGCGTGGCCGGAGTAGTGGGCGTGGTAGGCGTTTCCGGCGTGGTGTCCTCCGCGTCATACTTCGGGCGGCCATAGCCCACGATCTTACCGTCCTTCAGAGAGTAGGACCGGCGGGCCACCTGATCCGAGGTGTTACCCTCAATGGTGTACACCTTAGAGCCGTCCACCTTCTCAACAATGCCGGTGTGGGAGCAGTTGGACAGGGACGTGCCGAAGAAAATCTGATCGCCGGGTTTCGGGTTGCTGGTGTAAAACCGCCCCTTCGCCTTGTAGAAGCCTGCGGAGTAGGTGCAGCCTGCGCCGGTGCTACGCTCAGGCTGACAGAGCAGCGCAAGCGCCTTCTCGTAGCCAAAGGCGGTGAGGAAGCACCAGTCCACGAACATATCACACCACGCAAAGCCGTTCTTCTTGCCGTTGTACCACTTCGGGTACTTCTGATCGAAGTCACGGGCGTATTTGGTGTAGTTCGCGCTGCCAGCGTTGGCGGCCTTGTCGTCGAGCTGAGCATTGCTTGCCTTCTCTTTGTAGCCGATCTCAGCAGCGGCCACGGCAAGGACTTTGCTTGCGGTACAGCTCATAGTGGTATCCTCCTTTTCATCGGTAGAGCCGGAGGCAGCGTACTTGTCGTAGTACGTCTTCCCATATCCGGCTCTTTTGGTTTTCACGGCGTCGCTCTGGTCTGCGGGACACTCATACTTCGTCAGCACAGCGTCCGACGCCTCCTTTACGGTCTTTGCAGCCTTCAGGACGGCCAGCACGGACGCGCTGTAGCTCTCAGACAGCTCTTTCCAGAGGAAGCCAAGCTGGGCGTCAAGGTCGCCTACGGAAGCGCCTGCGGCCTTCACGTAGGCCAGCAGCGCGGCCTTGCGGGTGTGGTAGGTCCATTGCACCAGCCCATACCCCGCGCTATCCTTCGCAAAGTTGGTATAGCTTCCGTTGTCCACCGCCGCCGTGTAGCTCCCATCCGTCATGCCCAGCGATTTTTCATAGCTGTTCTGAAGGTTGTTCGGCCTCAGTCCGCTTTCGGCGTAGAGGTTGCCCATGAGGCCCGCTACGCCGTAGGGGTTGTTGATCCTCTCCATGAGGAAGGACCAAATCTTCTGTTCATTCGTCATCGTTCTTTTCCTCCTTTGCGGGTGGTTTCTCAGTAGGTAGCTGAAGAAATTTATTGTGCAGGTCGTCCATGACACCGTTTGCACCGAGGTTGTGGTACTGCTTCCAGCAGTTTTCAAAATTCTCACGGGCGTAGATAGGCGCGTACCCCTTTTCGCTGTAGCGGTTGTAGTCATCTATCATCTGCGCACGAAGAAGGGCTTGTACGCCCAGCCGGACGCCCTTGACCTGCGCCCAGAAGAATTTTGCAAAGGCGGCCAGCAGCGCAGGGACGCTGAAGATGGTGAGCCATTGATACCAAGCCATTACGCCGCCACCTCCTGCCAGTCCGCCGGGTACGCCGCCGGGGACCACACGTTGTTGTCGATCAGCGATTCATACACCCTGCCCTCAAAGCGTACCCTGTCGCCCTTCATGTAGGCGTTGGTCGCGTCGGGCTGCTCCCATTCGGGGATCACGTCAGGATCAGGGATAAGCACCTTTGCGAAGAGCGACGGCGCAGCGTCCGGGGTCCAGCCGTCCTGTGAGGTGTGGTCTTGCAGGACGGCATAAAGAATTCCGGCGTGGCGTACCTTCTGCCCAGCCGTATAGGCTGTGTCAGGTTTCCATGCCGGAAAAAGATCAACCGCCTCAAGGGCGGTTGTGTCGTCAAGGCTCTGAGCTGCTTTCTCAATCAGCGGACGGAGAAGCAGCGCTTTTTCTTTCAGGGTCATTCGTCGCTCACCCCCAGCAGGATCTTTGCGGCGGCCAGCTCATCTTCCAGCGCGTGAAGGCGCTCCGTGAGCTGAGCGCGGGTCAGCACTTCGGCGTCGGGGGTGTCGCCGGGGATCTCCGGGTTATCGTCCTCCGGGTCAGGCTCCGGCCCTGTTTCTCCGTGTGTAGCCGTGTACTCATCGTACTCAGCTTCGGAAATAACAACGGCGCTGAGAAGTTCATCACTCTCAACGCCGTTTAGCTGCTTGCCCTCAAGCTGGTAGATTGTATCGTTGTCTTTGTCTGAGATAAGGCCTTCGGCCTCACGCTGCTTGCATCTGACAAGCATAGGAGGCCGTTCTTGCCAGCGCACATACGCGGGATCAGCGATTGCCTCAACGCCCACTACTGCGCCGGTTTTAGACAGGATTTTGAAGTAGGTCATAGTATCCCTCCCTGAAGAAATTATTGATGAAAAGCTCCGTGTAGAGCTTTCCCATGTTTTGGATAGTGTGCCAAGCGTTAAACTTTTCGGCATAACTCTTCCAGCTCTGCCACGTGGCGCGTATGTCCTCAAAGGTCATGCGCCCTGCAAGCAGTTTCCCGTGTAGCTTTTTCAGCTTCCTCCGCATCACGGTAATGCTGCGCTTATAGATTTTCTTCACTACCTTGCCGGTATCCGTGAGGAAAAAGCGGATTTTCAGCCATGTAAAGCCGTGACTGAGCTTCACAATTTGGGTTTTCTTCGTGTTCAAGGTAATGCCAAGCTCCGCGCATATCGCTTTGATATGCACTAAGCAATTCTGTAGATATTCCTTTGACGGGTGGATCAAATAGCCGTCGTCCATATATCGGCCATAGCCTCTGATCCTGAGCATTTCCTTTACGTAGTGGTCCAACCTGTTTGCGGAGGCCAGAGCCAAGACCTGACTGATCTGACTGCCCAGCCCCATACCCTTATCACCGAAGGCGTCAATGAAGTGTTCGGTCAGAGCAAGGATTTTCCGGTCAGAGAATTTGTCGTGGAGGTCGGCCTTTACCACCTCGTGGGAAACATTGTCAAAGAATTTGCTGAAGTCAAACAGAAGAATATACCCGGCGTTTCCGTGCTTCCGGTAATGCTCATGCAGGTGCTGTGTGATTCTGCGGACCGCAAAATCATAGCCTTTGTTTTTCATGGACGCGCCGTTATCGTGAATAAAGGTCCGTCCGAGCATGGGTACAAGTGCGTTGTCGCATAAGCAGCGCTGTACCACACGTTCATTGATAACGGTGCTGCGTATGTGGCGGTGCTTTCCGCGCTCATAAAGATCAAATTCATAAAAGCCGGGGCTTCTGAATTTTCCGTTTTCAAGCTCTTTGAAGGTATGCAGGAGATTCAAGGGTGCGTTGGTGATGTACTTCTGGACGCTTGCTTTCCACGCCACGCCGCGACGGCAGCACTTATAAGAACGGTACAGGTTTTTGTAACTGAATACCGTTCTAAAGTCGTCGTATTCCGCGCAGGTAGAGCGCTTCTTTTCAAGCCGAGCTGCCACCCGGCGTTGATACCTTGCTTCCCTTCGTTCTTCGCTTGTCACCTTGAATACCTCTCTTACCCCGTACCTCTGTCGGAAGGTTACAATAGAGGCGTAGCGTTACCAGCCATGAAATACCGCATCACCTTCAAGCGGTACCATGCAAACAGCGTCCGGCTGAACGCATCAGGGTATATATTTACCTTTTCAGGAAGGTCAAGTTCTCCTTCTCTCCACCTCAGAACAGATTTCACAAAAGAGCTACTTTGTCAGCCAAGAGAGGAGCCGAACGCGACGCCCCAAGAGTTGTTCGCGTTGTTGTTGTTGCTGTTACCGTTGTTGTTCACATTGCAAAAATTGGACGAGGAAGAGGACAGAGGGGACCGCAGCCACCAGTAAGTAGCTGTGCCTTCACCGTTGTACGTTTTCTTGATACGTGAATTGTTATCGGTAAAGAGCGCAAAAGTGAGCCTTTCGGCGTCTGCGTCTACCTCATTCTTGTACGGCACGTCGCCGGTGTTGAAGCCCACCTCAGCCTGCGACAGCAGGAAGATTTTATCTTCACTGGTGCTGATGTCAGGCTTCGTCTGACCGATGGAAGACATGACCTGAACGGTCTTAATCATGGACTGCCACTGACGCGGCAGCTCTGCAAAGAGCCGATCATTCAGCCACGTGCGCATAGCGGAGGAAGCCCAGCCGCCGGTATTTATCGCACTGCTGTTCATCTGCCGCGTGGCGTTCATAACGCCCTTCATTACAAAGACAACGCTGGCGAAGTCGTCACTGTCTTTCTTCTTGAAGTGGTTGAAGCCCGCTACCTGCAAGATGATAGAGCTATCAGCGAATAGGGACGTAACCGGGACGATCTTGATTTCGTCGCCCACGGTGAAGTAGTGCTTCGCGTTGCCGGTTTCGATGATGCCGTAGAATTCAGCCAGCGTATAGCCGCTGTTATCGTTCGGATCGTCGGAATACAGGAAATCGTAGCCAGTAGCCACGCTGTCCGGCAATGTCGGAGATACAAACAGCGCGTGGGTGTCAATGTCAGAGGTCACGTCTGCGGTGGACTGATCCCAGCCTATCCAGATTGCACCGGTGGAGGGAGTCAGCTCTTCGCCGGTGTACGCAACGTCGGTATGGGCCTCAACAACATTGGTCTGCAAAAGCTGCGTCCCGTTGTAGAAGCGTACCGTGTAGGTTCTCACCGATTCGGAGAACTGAGCCGTGACGGTAAGATCACCCAGAATGTAGTTGATCGCCTGATCCCAGCCAATGTACGTATAGACCGTATCAATCGTTGACGGCCTTGTGGGCGTCTGGATGAGGCCCGCCGTGATCGGGTTGACCGCCGAGCCATACATACGGACCTGCTGCGTGTTCAGTACGGTGCCGTCATAGTTTTTGAAGGTGACAGTACAGGTGCTTACCATTTCCCCGTAGGTGACAGCCAAATCAGGAAATTTGGACATGATCTGCGTCAGCTCACCCTGCGCCACCATAGCGATATACGCGGTACCGGCCATCACGAAGTCCGTAACAAGCTCACCGTTTTCGTCGATACCCGCAAGGCGCGTGAGCCGCAGCAGCACGTCAGCGTCATTGACAGACCACGCGGCGTCAGGCAGGCGGCCACGGGTGAGGCCCGTAGCGGCGGCCACAAGGGCGTAGGTGTCGATTGCAGGCGTTTCCTCTACCCGGATAGACCGGAGGTTGCTGCCGTCCATAGCAAAGGTGCTGAGGTGCGACAGACGCAGCGCTGTGAGGCTGCTGAGCGGACTGAGCCGTGCCGTTTCAACGGGAGCGCCCAGCGCAAAGGTTACGCCGGTGATGCCGGAGCCGGTCAGCAGGAGCGTTTTCAGGGAGGTCAGCGCGGACAGGTCGAGGTCACGGGTCAGATTGGGTGTACCGCGAAGGTCGAGGTGTTCAAGCAGCATGTTTGCACCGACGCTGATAGAGGTTAGGTTACGGTTTACGTAGCCGTCCTCTTCAGATCCGGCGGTAAAGCTGCGCAGGCGCTTTGCGTTCTGAAGGTCAATAAACTGACAGTACAGACCGGCAATAGAACTGATAGCTACCACGTTAGAGGCGAGGTATACGTAGATTTCCGTGTCGCTCAAGGCCTCCTGCACCGGGCAGGCCACGTTATAGGCAATGCCGCGCTTCGCCCTCATACGGACGCTGTAGGAGCCATATTTGACGATGATATAGCAGTCAGCATACGGCGTGATAGCGAAGTCGCCCGTGGGCTGAACACCGGCCCACGTATTGGGCGTGTTGCCACGGAACTGAATCTTGTCGTCCACCGCCACAGAGCCGTAGTATTTGGAGGACATATAGCCTTCCTGATAGGTTTCAAACTGCCTGCGCTGGTCCGTCTTGTTGCCCTGCATCATATCAATGTAGGCCGTGTTGCCGTTGTTGATGAACGGGGCAAAATACTTGCCCCACATATCTTCAGCGACAAGAGCCTCAGGGCGGGCGCTCTGGTAATCCTCAAACTTCTGAAGGATACGGGCGGCGTCCCACGCACCGGCGGCCTCACGGTCCTTGAACATAGCTTCCAGCTCATCACCGAGGCAGTCACGCACGTTGCACCACAGGACAGAGGACGAAGCGTTGAATACGGGCTTGTCGCCCACGCTGTCTGTATCCTCAAGGCCATACGTGAACGTCAGGCCGCCTTCGTTGTCGTTGCCGTCTGCCGTATCGTCGTCGTAGTTTTTGGCGACATTCCACCGATAATCTCCCACGTCCGGGTCATACTCATAAGAGATAAACACGTTCTTTGCGCGGTTATCAATCATGCAGTGCCTTTCCGTGAAGAGATAGTGGTAAAGCAGGCTGTCAACGCTAAAGTAGTTGCCCACTTCGGCTTTAAACTTTGCGGCGCGGTATGCGGCGGTGTCGTTCGTGTAGGTCGTGCCGTCGTAGCTCACCGGAGAGGCCAGAGCCGTACCGGTTGCCGCCGTGGTGTCAGTAGATACCACCCATGAAAGCATAGTCTGGAAGGCTGCCTTCATCTCAGCGGTGGGATTTTTCGGGAAGCGGAATTCAAAGGCACCGTTGCCGTCGAACGCCTCACCGCTCAGGTCGTCAGACTTGAAAAGGCACTGGCTGGAAATGTTATTGGAGATTTCCACGCAGCACTGAAGCGGATAGGTCGTGTTGTCCTGCCCGAACACCTCAAAGTTTTTCTTAGAGTTGTTCATATCGCCGTTGCCGTACAGGATCGTTTCACCGGCAGCCACGGTACGTGCGCCCACACTGATTGCGGCGGTGCTGGTGTTCGTGAAGAACACGGCGCACGGGTAGCCCTTGACAGTATCACGGACTTTGGCATTTGCCCTGCGGGCGGCGGTCAAGAACGGCTGGTATTCGTTGTAGTCGTCGGCCAGAATGATGTTGTTTGCGTTTTCAGACGATGCCACGTTGAGCTTGATATTGAAGTAGTTGACAGGAATATCATTCTCTGTCATGGCAAACTTCTCAATTCGCTCACCGTCGCCGTTCTCCCAAATGGCCTTAGAGAAGTCAAGGTCAAGATTGAGGGCCGCTTCACCGTAGGCAGCGGAGGAAGTACCCTGCACCTTCATAATGACGCCCGTAGCGGTGAAGTTGTAGGTGCTGCCGCCGTTGGTATAGATAAGCTCAACGGTACATACCACTTCGTCCGTTTTGGTGGTCGTCATGCGGGCCGCGCCGATCTTGATAATGCGCAGATTGGGATTTGCGGCGGCAAGGTCCATGATATTGATAGAGCCATTGCTGTTGAAAATGTTGTTGCGCAGGTACCGCTGTACCATTTCCGTAGTGTTCCCGCAGTCGGCAACAAAGTTGTCAAGGATCTCATAGCGGGTCAGGGAGCGGTTATACATCTTCACGCGATAAATCCAAATATCGCAGTCGTTGGAGCCGATGCGCACATTCTGCGGCGTTGACTGCATCCAGTTATCGGTTGCAGTGTACGGGAAGGCCCTTGAGGGGACGCCTTCAAGCCAGACAGTAGCCAGCTTGTTTTCATTGGAGGCCTCAATATTGAGGTCCATTTCAATCTTGCGGTCCTCACAATACGGGATCTGAATAGCGGTCAGCTCAGAGCTGAAAACAGCCTGCTGTGCCTGAAGCCTCAGACCGATGTTGCCGGATACATTGGTGAGGAATTCGGCGTCATAGTTTCGGACGTTCACAGCCCGGAACACAACCTTGATTGCCTTACCGGCGGTTGCGGCGTTATCGTCAAAGAAGCTGCGGTCAAGCTCAACATAGGTACCGCGCCGGACCACAAAGCCGGTGACGCCCTCTGCGTCGAGCTGGAAGCCGCCGTTGATCCAGTCAAAGTTGCTGCTGAAGGTCAGCGGGTGATTTGTCCCGTTCCCGTCTGTGTAGCCGAACTGCACAGCGCCGTTCTCACTGTTGCTGTGGCCGGTGGGGTCAAGGTCCAGCACAAGGCCAGAGGTGACAGGATGAATGTCATAGCCCAGCGAAGTACAGGTCACAGTAATAGGCGCGGTCACGCCATCGCCGTTGCGGATAGACAGGTTGATGGTGCCGACGGTGGTAGCGCGGTACGCCCACGTCTGAATAGAGCGGTCAACGGTCAGGGTGGACAGCGTGTTATAGCCTTCCATGAGCCGGATCGTGGCCGTGGTACTCTGCGGGTCATAAACCATGTAACTGATGCTGCCGGTAGCAAACTGCTGAATTTCCAGCTCATCTTCATACACGGCAATAACCGGCGTGGTGTTGTTCAGCTCGGTCCAGATACCGACGTGACGCAGGACCGGCGTAGTGATGATTTCACCGCCGCTGTTGGCCTCCATCCACGCAGTCACGATATGGGAGCCGTGGGACAGCTCAAGGGCCTCCGGGTCAATCGTTGTGGAAACGGAACGGCCCGTAGTTTCCACCTCACGGGTGTAAACCTCTGTGCCGTCAACCGTCATGCGGATGGTCTTAACGCCTTCGCCGGTGGGTGTCAGGCGCACGGTCAGCACATTGGAGCCGTGGAAGGCCAGAGTACCCAGATTCCACGTCAGATCATATGTGGAAACGGTGACAGTCCTGTCTCTTATACACATCTGACGCTGCCGA
>OJRD01001088.1_pt1 | contig 12066 bp, 9 predicted proteins | sample 1599051 | NCBI WGS metagenome assembly OJRD01 (sample SAMN03922523, study PRJEB24848) | human gut metagenome | isolation source: stool sample | host: Homo sapiens | place: Germany | collected 2010-02 | reverse complement strand
ATGTGGAAGAAGGCAAAGAATATGTTGACAAATTATCTGGAAATGATTCAGTCTGTGGAGCGGGACCGGGAGGCCCTGCTGGAAGACGTGGCCATGTGCGACGAGGCCGCCCTGAACGGCTACCTGGACCGGGGGACGATAGCGGATGAGCAGATCGCCGCCCTGACGGCCGGGCGGAAGCTCTTCCCCTGCTGGTTTGGCTCGGCCCTGAAGCTGGAGGGGGTGGAGGAACTTCTCCGGGGGCTGGAGCGGTACGCCCCTAGACCGGTCCGTCCGGCGGAGTTCGGGGCCAAGGTCTACAAGATCGCCCGGGATGCCCAGGGCGTGCGGCTGACCTATCTCAAGGTCACAGGGGGCAGTCTGCGGGTCAAGAGCCTGCTGACCAACCGGCGGCCCGGCCTGCGCGAGGACCAGGCCTGGGAAGAGAAGGCGGACCAGATCCGCATCTACTCCGGGGCGCGGTTCCAGACGGCGGAGGAGGTCCCGGCGGGGACGGTGTGCGCCGTGGCCGGCCTGAGTTACACCCGGCCCGGACAGGGACTGGGCAGCGCCTGGGCCTCCGAGCCTCCGGTGCTGGAGCCGGTGCTGACCTATCAGGTGCTGCTGCCCGAGGGGTGTGACGTCCACGGAGCGCTGGGCCGGCTGCGGCTGCTGGAGGAGGAGGACCCCCAGCTCCACATCGCCTGGAATGAGCAGCTCCGGGAGATCCATATTCAGCTCATGGGCGAGGTGCAGCTGGAGATCCTCCGGCGGCTGATCGCCGATCGCTTTGGGCTGGAGGTGGGCTTCGGCCCGGGGAACATCGTCTACCGGGAGACCATCGCCGCCCCGGTGGAGGGCGTGGGCCACTATGAACCCCTGCGGCACTATGCCGAGGTCCACCTGCTGCTGGAGCCGGGGGAGCGGGGCAGCGGTCTGCGCTTCGCCTCCCGGTGCCCGGAGGACGCGCTGGACCGTAGCTGGCAGCGGCTGATTCTCACCCACCTGGAGGAAAAGGAGCATGTGGGGGTGCTCACCGGCGCACCCGTCACCGACCTGAAGATCACACTGACGGCGGGGCGGGCCCACCAGAAGCACACCGAGGGGGGCGATTTCCGCCAGGCCACCTATCGGGCGGTGCGGCAGGGCCTGATGGAGGCCGAGAGTATCCTGCTGGAGCCATGGTACGACTTCCGGCTGGAGGTCCCCGCCGAGAGCGTGGGCCGGGCGCTGTCCGACGTGCAGCGGATGGGGGGCGACGCCTCGCCCCCCGAGATCCTGGGTCAGGACGCCCTGCTCACCGGCGCGGCGCCGGTGGCGGGGATGCGGGACTACGCCCGGGAGGTGGCGGCCTACACCCGGGGCCGGGGACGGCTGTTTTGCACCCTGAAGGGGTACGAGCCCTGCCGGGAACAGGAGCGGGTCGTGGCGGAGTCTGGCTACGACCCCCGGCGGGACCTGGACAATCCGGCGGACTCGGTGTTCTGCGATCACGGGGCGGGCTTCGCCGTCCCCTGGAACCAGGTGAAGGCCCGTGCCCATGTGGACAGCGGCCTGCGGCTGGGAGAAACAGGGCCGGAGGGGGAAAAATCCGCCCCGGCGCAGCGGAGGACCTATGCCGATTCCCTGGCCCGGGACAAGGAGCTCCAGGCCATCTTTGAGCGGACTTACGGAAAGGTGGAGCCCCGGGCCTTCCAGCCCGCCAAAAAGCCCGCCCGCACCAGCCTGGACGGGGAGCATTACGCCATCCAGGCCCGCCAGGCGGGGCCGGAGTACCTGCTGGTGGATGGGTACAACATCATCTTCGCCTGGGAGGAGCTCCAGACTGTGGCCCGGGACAACCTGGACGCCGCCCGGCAGCTTTTAATGGACCTGCTGAGCAACTATCAGGGTTTTCGCAGGTGCGAGGTGATCCTGGTCTTTGACGCCTATAAGGTGCCCCGCAGCCTGGGAGAGGTGGTGAAATACCACAACATCTACGTGGTCTACACCAAGGAGGCCGAGACCGCCGACGCCTACATTGAAAAGACCACCTACGAGCTGGGAAAAAAGCACCGGGTGCGGGTGGCCACCTCCGACGGGGCCGAGCAGCTCATCATTCTGGGCCATGGGGCCCTGCGCCTGTCGGCCAGCGCCTTCAAGGCGGAGGTGGAGCAGGTGGAGGGGCAGATCTCCGCCGTCCTGGCCCGGAACAACCGCCGGGAGAAGTCCCGGACGGTGGAGTCCGCCTTGCACCGGGCGGCCAAGCGGCGGGACGGAGAGCGGGACGGCGGCTGAACGCGGCCCGCAGTCAGACCGGCGCGGCAAAGCCGCGCCGGTCTTTTTTGTGCAGTTTGCCGTTGACAGGAGCCGCCGTGCGCGCTATGATCTTAACACGCTTCATTCCTAACATAGTTAATTATTTGGAGCAGACAGGGGGATGCGACTTGGAGATCACAGAGCTCCAGGAGGCCTTTATCCGGACCATCCACCGCTTCCGGCAGGACCGGAACTGGCACTGGGCCGGCGGGCTGACCCAGGCGGAATTTTACGCGCTGTACCAGATCCACGAGCATATGCAGAGCCACCCGGGGGCCCGGGGGGTGTATGTGTCCGCGCTGGCGGGGCGGGTGCGGGTGTCGCCGCCGGCGGTGTCCCGGATGCTGCGGGGCCTGGAGCGGCGGGGGCTGGTGGACCGGGCGGTGGATCGGGCCGACCGGCGCAACACCTATGTGATGCTCACGCCGGCAGGAGAGGCCGCCCGGGCGGACACCATCCGCGAGCTGGACGGCTACACCCGCCGGGTGCTGGAACGCATGGGCCGGGAGGATATGGAGACCCTCATCCGCCTGTGGAACCGCCTGGCCGACGTCATGACCGAAGAACGGGCAAAGGAGAACACGCCATGATCCAATTGTTCAAGTACCTGAAGGACGCCGGGTGGACGGTGGGGCTCATCGTCCTGCTGCTCATCGTGCAGGCCTGGTGTGACCTGTCCCTGCCCACCTACACGTCGGACATTGTGGACGTGGGCATCCAGCAGGGGGGCATCGCCTACGCCGTGCCCTACCGGATGCGGGGGGAGACGCTGCGGGAGCTGGAAGCCTATATGACCCCGGACCAGATTGCTGTGCTGGAGGGGGCCTACACCCAAGAGGCCGACGGCAGCTACACCCTGGCGGACCGGAGCACCGAGGAGCTCGAGCGGCTGGAGGGCCTTCTGGAAAAGCCCATTCTGGCGCTGTCCAGGCTCCAGGCCATCAGCGAAACATACGGCCTGGAGCCGCCGGAGCGGGCCCCTTCCGGCGGGCCGGACCCGGGCTCGGGCCTGGCGCTTCTGGAGGCGCTGCCCCAGGAGACCGAGACCCTGAGCCGGCAGAAAACGGTGCTCTTTGTGCGGCAGGAGTACCAGGCCCTGGGCATGGACCTGGGCGCCATCCAGACCCGGTATCTGCTGGCCACCGGGGGACGGATGCTGGCCCTCTCCCTGGTGATGGTGGCTGCCGCCATCCTGACGGGCCTGCTGGCCTCCCGGGCGGCGGCCCGCATCGGCATGAATCTGCGCCGGCGGGTGTTTGAGAAGGTGGTCTCCTTCGGCAGCGCCGAGATTGACCGCTTCTCCACCGCCTCCCTCATCACCCGCTCCACCAACGACATCCAGCAGATCCAGATGGTGGCTGTCCTGCTGCTGCGCATGGTGCTTTACGCCCCCATTGTGGGCATCGGCGGCATCCTCATGGTCTCCACCACCCGCACCGGCATGGGCTGGATCATCGGGGTGGCCGTGGGGGCCGTTCTGGCTGTGGTGGTGGCGCTGATGGCCCTGGCCCTGCCCCGGTTCCGGAAGATGCAGGTGCTGGTGGACCGGCTCAACCTGGTCAGCCGGGAGATCCTCACCGGCCTGAGCGTGATCCGGGCCTTCTCCCGGGAGAAGCACGAGGAGCAGCGCTTCGACCAGGCCAGCACGGACCTGATGCGGACCCAGCTCTTCACCAGCCGGTGCATGACCTTCATGATGCCTGCCATGATGATGATCATGAATTGCGTCAGTGTGCTCATCGTCTGGAGCGGGGCCCACGGGGCCGATCTGGGTACCATGCAGGTGGGGGACATGATGGCCTTTATCACGTATACGATGATCATCATCATGGCCTTCCTGATGATTTCCATGATCGCCGTCTTCCTGCCCCGGGCAGGGGTGGCCGCGGCGCGCATCGATGAGGTCCTGCGTACCCAGCCCACCGTCCGGGACCGGGCGCAGACCGCGGACGACAGCCGCGCCGACTGGCGCGGGGCGGTGGCCTTTGAGGACGTATCCTTCCGCTACCCGGACGCCGAGGCGGACGTGTTGGAACACATCACCTTTACCGCCGAGCCCGGCAAGACCACCGCCATCATTGGCTCCACCGGCAGCGGCAAATCCACCCTCATCAACCTGATCCCCCGGTTCTTCGACGTGAGCGAGGGCCGCATCACCCTGGACGGGGTGGACATCCGGGATCTGAGCCAGCACAAGCTGCGCGCGCTGATGGGCTATGTGCCCCAGAAGGGGGTCCTGTTCTCTGGGGACATCGCCTCCAACCTGAAGTTCGGCGGGGCGGACATCAGCGACGCGGACATGCGCCGGGCCGCCGAGGTGGCCCAGGCTGCCGAGTTCATCGACGCCAAGCCGGAGGGCTACCACAGTCCCATCGCCCAGGGGGGCACCAACGTGTCCGGCGGGCAGAAGCAGCGGCTCTCCATCGCCCGGGCCATCGCCAAGCGGCCCAAGGTGCTCCTCTTTGACGACTCCTTCTCCGCCCTGGACTACAAGACCGACGTGGTCCTCCGCCGGGCCCTGGCCCGGCAGACGGCGGACGCCGCCGTCATCATCGTGGCCCAACGCATTTCCACCATTCTCCACGCCGACCAGATCGTGGTGCTGGACGAGGGGAAGGTGGCCGGCATCGGGGACCATGAGACCCTGATGAAAACCTGCAAGACCTATCAGGAGATTGCGCGGTCGCAGCTCTCCGAGGCAGAATTGGGAGGTGCGGGCGCATGAACCACGAAAAGCATGTACCGGCCGGACCGGTCCGGCGGGGGCCCCACGGCCCCGGCGGCCGGATGATGCCCGGCGAGAAGGCCCGGGATTTCAAGGGGACGATCCTCCGTCTGCTGGCCTATATCGGGAAATACAAGGCCGCTGTGGGGGTGGTGATGCTCTTTGCCATGGCGGGGACCCTCTTCTCGGTGCTGGGGCCCAAGATTCTGGGCAACGCCACCACCGAGCTGTTCAACGGCCTGGAGGCCAAGGTCCAGGGCACCGGCGGCATTGACTTTGACAAGATCGGCCGCATCCTGCTCCTGCTGCTGGGCCTGTATCTGGCCAGCGCCGCCTTCTCCTTTATCCAGGGTTGGATCATGACCGGAATTACCCAGAAGATCTGCTACCGGATGCGGCGGGATATCTCGGAAAAGATCCACCGGATGCCCATGAAATACTTTGAGTCCCGTACCGTGGGCGAGGTCCTCTCCCGTATCACCAACGACGTGGACACCATGGGCCAGAGCCTCAATCAGAGCGTTACCCAGCTCATCTCCTCGGCGACCATGCTGGTGGGGGTCTTCCTTATGATGCTGACCATCAGCCCCCTGATGACCCTGGTCGCCATTGTCATCCTGCCGGTGTCCATGCTCCTCATCCGCCTGGTGGTGAAGCACTCCCAAAAATACTTCAAGGCCCAGCAGAAGTATTTGGGCATTCTCAACGGCCAGGTGGAGGAGACCTACTCCGGCCACAACGTGGTCAAGGCCTTCAACCGGGAGGAGGAGGTCGTCCGGGAGTTTAACGAGACCAATCAGGTGCTGTTCCGCTCCGCCTGGAAGAGCCAGTTCTTCTCCGGCATGATGCAGCCCATCATGAACTTCGTGGGCAACCTGGGCTATGTGTCCGTGGCGGTTCTGGGCAGCGTCCTGGCCGTCCAGGGGACCATCCAGGTGGGCGAGATCCAGTCCTTCATCCAGTACGTGAAGAACTTTACCCAGCCCATCACCCAGATCGCCCAGATCTCCAACATGCTCCAGTCCATGGCCGCCGCCGCCGAGCGGGTCTTCGAGTTCCTGAACGAGGAAGAGGAGGACCAGACCTGTGTCAACCCGGCGCGGGTGGACGATCTGAAAGGCGCGGTGGAGTTTGACCATGTGAACTTCGGCTACACGCCGGACAAGACGGTCATCCGGGACTTCTCTGCCAGGGTGGAGCCGGGCCAGATGGTGGCCATCGTGGGCCCCACCGGCGCGGGAAAGACCACCATGGTCAAGCTGCTGATGCGGTTCTACGACGTGAACGCCGGGGCCATCCGGGTGGACGGACACGACGTGCGGAGCTTTAACCGCTCCGAGCTGCGGGAGGCCTTCGGCATGGTGCTGCAGGATACCTGGCTGTTCAAGGGCACCATTCTGGAAAACATCCGTTACGGCCGGCTGGACGCCACCGACGCGGAGGTGGTGGCCGCAGCCAAGGCCGCCCACGTCCACCACTTTATCATGACGCTGCCCGGCGGCTATCAGATGGAGCTTAACGAGGACGCCACCAATATCTCCCAGGGGCAGAAGCAGCTTTTGACCATCGCCCGGGCCATTCTGGCGGACAATAAGATCCTTATCCTAGACGAGGCCACCTCCTCGGTGGACACCCGCACGGAGCACCTCATCCAGCGCGCCATGGGCAACCTGATGCAGGGGCGCACCAGCTTTGTCATCGCCCACCGGCTGAGCACCATCAAGGACGCCGACCTCATCCTGGTGATGAAGGATGGCGACATCGTGGAACAGGGCAGCCACGAGGCGCTGCTGGCCCGGGGCGGCTTCTACGCCGAGCTCTACAACTCCCAGTTTGAGGATGCGGCGGGCTGAGACGATATGGACGGCCCCCGGAGCTCAGCGGGCTCCGGGGGCGTTTGCATCGGGCGCGGGATTGTGGTAAAATGACGGGACTGGTCAATGAAAGGAGATACACAGAGAGATGGAACTCTTGCTCATGCGCCACAGCATCACCCCGGGCAACCTGGCCCGCCGCTTTGTGGGCTCCTCCGACCAGCCTCTGGCCCCCGAGGGAGAGGCGCTGGCCCGGAAGACGGCCCCCCTGCTGGAGCCGGTGGAGCACCTGTACCGCAGTCCCATGCTCCGGTGCAGACAGACCGCAGAGCTGCTGTGGCCGGGGGTGGAGACCACGGTGATTGACGACCTGCGGGAGACCGATTTCGGCCCCCTGGAGGGCATGGATAACACCCAGGCAAAACAGACGGAGCTCTACCGCCGGTGGACCGGAGGCGAGATCGGCCCCGGCGAGGCGGTGGAAGACAGCCGCCCCCGGGCGGTCCGGGCCATCCGGACCATCGGCCGGGACGCGGCGGAGCAGGGCTGGCGGAAGGTGGCGGTGGTGGCCCACGGCGGCCTGTTCATGGGGCTGCTGGCCCAATACGGCCGGCCGGACCGGTCGTATTACGACTGGCTTCTGCCCAACTGCGGCGGCTACCGGGTCACGCTGGAGACGGACCCTCTGGAGCTGCTGGTCACCGGCACGGTGGGCCAGGTCCGGGAGGAAAACAGGCCCATCATTTGAGACGGAGGGATCTTGGATGGAAAAGGAGCTATGGCTGCCCACTCTGAGCCACTTTCAAAACGACAACGGCTGGAGCGGCAGCTCCGGCGTCCTGTGCTATGAGATCGAAAAGCCGAAAGAGGAGACCATGACCGTGGTGCTCTGGTACGGCCCATTCTGCCGGCAATATGCCGAGGAGATGGAGCGGCGGCAGTTTCCCGTCACTGAGGATGGCATCGAGGCCATGCGGGCTTGGCTGATGGAGCGGGCAGCGGTCATGAACGCCGCGCCGGAGCGCACGCCGGCGGACACGCTGGCCTGGTATCAAAAGACCGCAGCGGAAAAGCGGGCGGAGAAAAAGTGAGAGGCCCATTGGGCCTCTCACTTTTTCAGTCCACGTAGATGACGCTGACGGGGCAGTTCTCGGCGGCCTCTTTGGCACCGTCCTCCAGCCCGCCGTCGGGCTGCTGGTGGACCTCGGCCAAACCGTCGTCGCCGATGCGGAACACCTCGGGGCAGGTGGAGGCGCACAGGCCGCAGCTGATGCAGCCCGAGCGCTCAATGCTGACATGCATGGGAAAACCCTCCTTTCGGAAGCTATCTTGCCCAGAAGAATGGGGCTTCACACGCCAGAATCGGCTTTTTTACCCGTCTTGACGCTCCGGAAGCAGACGGATATAATGGACGGACAGGAGGAAGGAGGCGGACGCCCGTGGACAAGCGCTATGCCCGGCTGAAACGGAAAATGCTCCTGCTGGTGGTGGCAGGTACCCTGGCGGCACTGGCGGTGGGGATGCTCCTGCTGCACACCGTGGTGGACGGGGTCCTGCAGGACCCCTTTGCCCGGGCCTTCCTGTGGGTGGCCCAGAACCTGTTCGGGCAGGATGAGGCCGCCGCCCTGGAGCTGTATCATCAGACGGTCCGCAACCAGAAGCCCGGCCTGTTGGCGCTGGGGACCATCGTGCTCATGCTCGTCGCCTTCTATCTGGCCCTGGGCCGCTTTACCACCTGGCTGGACCAGATCGGCGCGGCGGTGCGCCAGGTGGTCAGCGAGAGCGGGCAGCCAGTGGTACTGCCCAAGGAGCTGGCTCCGGTGGCGGAGGACCTGAACGCCATCGAGCGGGCCCTCAAGGAACGGGAGGAAGCCGCCCGGGAGAGCGAACAGCGGCGCGGCGATCTGGTGGCCTTCCTGGCCCACGACCTCAAAACGCCCCTGACCTCGGTGTTGGGCTACCTCAACCTGCTCCACGACGAGCCGGGGCTCACCCCGGAGCAGCGGGCCAAATACACCGGCATCGCCCTGGACAAGGCCCGGCGGCTGGAGGAGCTTATCAGTGAGTTTTTCGACATCACCCGCATGGACCTTCAGGGCGCGGGGCAGGAGCGCTGCGTCATCCATCTGTCCATCCTGCTGGAGCAGCTGGCCGACGAGTTTTACCCCCTGTTTGCGGAAAAGGGACTGACCTGCCGCACCGACATCACCCCTCAGCTCACCACTCGGGGGGACCCGGACAAGCTGGCCCGGGTCTTTGACAACGTGCTGCGCAACGCCGTCAGCTACTCTACGGTGGGCGGCCAGGTGGACATCGAGGCCCGCTGGGAGGGGGAAGAGGTGGAGATCGCCATCCGCAACGAGGGGCTGGAGATCCCCGAGCAGGAGCTGACCAATATCTTTCGTAAGTTTTACCGGCTGGATCAGGCCCGCTCCACCCGCACCGGCGGGGCCGGGCTGGGCCTGGCCATCGCCCGGGAGATCGTGGAGCGCCATGGCGGCTCCATCCGGGCGGAGACCGACGGGCGGCGGACGAGCTTTGTCATACGCCTGCCCACTGGAGGGAAGGGAACATGACAAACGATATGAGCGGGGCTCTGGCCCGCCTGAACCGGGACCGGGCCCTCTACGCCAATCTGCTGGAGGTGCTGCGCCGGGGCAGCGCCCGGGTCTGCCGGGCGGGGGAGCGGGGCATCCTCCTGTACGACGAGGCCAGCGGCGCCTGGATGATGAGCGCCGCCGACCAGGCGGCGGCGGGGGAGCTCCTGGCTCTGGTGAGCGGCGGCTGCGACCTCTTTGTGGGCCATGAGATGTTCTATCTGCGCTCGGCGGAAGCGCGGCTGGGCTTTTCCGCCAAGCAGATCTGCTACTCCGCCCTTTACCCGGGGGTGGAACCCCTGGCGGTGCCTGCCTTCGACGGAACGGTGCGGCGTCTGGGCCCCGAGTGGGCCCCCTGGCTGGTGGAGCACTATGAGAATGACTTCGGTGGGCTGCCCTATATGCAGGGGGCCCTGCGCCGGGGGATGCTGGGGGCCTTCCTGGAGGGAGAACGGGAGCCGGCCGGCTTCGTGGGCTTCCACGAGGAGGGCTCCATCGGCCTTTTGGAGGTGCTGCCCCACCGCCGCCGTCTGGGCCTGGGGGAGATCCTCCAGCGCAGCGCCGTCAATCTGGCGCTGGAGCGGGGGCAACTGGCTTTCGGCCAGGTGTTCTACACCAACACGGCCTCCCTGGCCCTCCAGCGCCGGGTGGGGATGGAGCTGTCCGAAGGACGGATGTTCTGGGCTTTTCCATAAAAGAAAAAGCGCCCGGACTGACACACGTCAGTCCGGGCGCTTTGCAAAGAAGCTTACAGGAGAAACCGGCCGGAGAAGCAGGCCCGCAGGATGGAGGACAGTCCCTGGAGGATCAGCAGGGCGCCCGCCAGGATGCTCAGGGTCAGGGCGCCCGCTACCGGGTCCAGGAAGGAAAAGAACCCACCAAACGCCAGCAGGACGCCCAGTGCGGTGAACCAGCCCCAGCCCCGGACGCCCAGGCGCCGCAGGTCAAAGGAGTTGACGAACTTGGAGACGCCGGAGAACAGCAGCCACATGCCGAAGATGAAGGGGAGCGACAGGGCGGTAAAGGCCTGGTCGAACAGAACGAACAGGGACAGGAGTACGGTCAGGATGCCGTCCACCAGGAACCAGACGGAGCCCACCATCCGGTCCCGCCCCCGGGCGAAGATGACGATGTCCACGATGCCGGAGAACAACATAGACAGGCCCAAAAACAAGGAGATGGCGGCGAGGGCCACCACGGGCCGGGAGAGACACAGAATGCCACACAGGATGAGGAGCACACCGGAGATGATCCACAGAACACGGGAAAATGTCTTACTCATACAGAACCCTTCCTTTTACCCCGGCGGACCGGGATACTTTTTCTTTCTGAGAAGAGCCTATCCCAAAACTGTGACAGAGGATCGGACTTTTTATGAAGAAACGGTGAACTCCAGCACTCTTCTCGATTGAGTGCCAAAGCGTGCCGCCCCGACGGGGCGGCACGCTTTGAATACAGGGGTCAGCCCCGCTCCTCCAGCGGGACAAAGGGGTGGACCGGGGCCACGGCCTTATAGGCGGGGCGGATGATCTTGTTGCCGGGGTTATAGACCTCCTCCAACCGGTGGGCGCACCAGCCCACCATGCGGGCCATGGCGAACAGGGGGGTGTAGAGCTCCTCGGGGATGTCCAGCATCTTATAGACGAAGCCGGAGTAGAGGTCCACGTTGGCGCAGACCGGCTTGTACTCCCCCTTGGCCTTGTTGATGAGAGGGGGAGAGAGGCGCTCTACCGACTCCACCAGCTCAAACTCGTCCAGCATCCCCTTCTCCTCGGCCAGACCGCGGGCGAACTGCTTGAGCAGCCGTGCCCGGGGGTCGGACAGGGAGTAGATGGCGTGGCCCATGCCGTAGATCAGGCCGGAGCGATCCCCGGCCCGCCGGTGAAGCAGTTTGTCCAGATAGGCGCTCACCTCGCCGTCGTCCTTCCAGTCCTTGACGTTCTTGCGGATGTAATGGAACATCTCCATGACCTTTTTGTTGGCGCCGCCGTGGCGGGGACCCTTCAGCGAGCCCACGGCGGCGGAGATGGCGGAATAGATGTCGGTGCCGGAGGAGGAGAGCACCCGGCAGGCGAAGGCGGAGTTGTTGCCGCCGCCGTGTTCGGCATGGAGCACCAGACACAGGTCCAGCAGCCGGGCCTCCTGCTCGGTAAATTTGTTGTCGTGGCGGACGGAGTAGAGGAAATTCTCCGCCATGCTCAGGCCCTCCTGAGGCCGGTGGAGGTACAGGGACTCCTCGTCGTAATAGTGCCGCTTCACCGCAAAGGCGTGGGCGATGATGGTGGGGCACCGGGCCACCAGAGTCAGGGCCTGGAGCAGCTCGTGCTCCAAGGAGGTGTCCTCCGGCCGGGGATCATAGGAGTACAGGGCCAGGACCGAACGGCCCAGCTTATTCATCACGTCGGGGCTAGGGGCCTTGAGGATCATGTCCTCGGTGAAGCCGGGAGGGAGAGGGCGGTACTCCGCCAGGACCTGGTCGAAGGTGGCCAACTGGTCCCGGGTGGGCAGGGCGCCGAACAGCAGGAGATAGGCTGTCTCCTCAAAGCCGAAGCGGCCCTCGGACACAAAGCCGTGGATCAGGTCCTCCACGTTGATGCCGCGGTAGATGAGCCGACCCTCCATGGGGACCTTCTCGCCGTCCTGCATATAGTAG
>OJRD01001086.1_pt1 | contig 12072 bp, 8 predicted proteins | sample 1599051 | NCBI WGS metagenome assembly OJRD01 (sample SAMN03922523, study PRJEB24848) | human gut metagenome | isolation source: stool sample | host: Homo sapiens | place: Germany | collected 2010-02 | reverse complement strand
GGCCTCTCGCCGCCAGTGCCGGAAAACCGCTGATATCCGCCCCGGCCACGAAAGCCTTTTGTCCCGCGCCGGTCAGAATGAGCACGCCAAGCGTCTCATCCTGTTCCACTTCTTCCAGCCGCATCCCGAGCTGTTTGACCAGCGCCTTGCTGCTGACATTGAGCGGACCGTTGTCAAATACCAAAATCCCGACCCGGCCCTCCCGCCGGAGGGAAACCAGTTCATTCGTATTCATAAAATCCCCGCTTGGTCTTTCTGCCCCATTCGCCCTTGGCCCACTTTTCCGTCAGCAAAGGCCAGGGCGCGTCCTCCGGATCCTGCGTCTCCTGATAGCGCTCCAGACGCTGGTAGTAGTTCATATCAATTCCGGTCAGATCCATCAAACGGAACGGCCCCATGGGATGATTCAGCCCGTTCTCTACCGCTTTATCAATCTCCTGCGGGGTGGCTACTCCCATATCCGCCAGGAAAAACGCTTGACGGTTAATGGCATTCAGGATGCTGTTCACGAGGAAGCCGTATACCTCCTTTTGCAGTATCACCGGTTCCTTTCCCATCCTCTGCGCCACTTCATAGCACGCCTGAGCGGTCTCTTCCTCTGTATGCGGGCCCTTCACTACCTCTACCAGTTTCATGACCAGGGCCGGGTTGAAAAAGTGCATATTGCACACCTTCCCGGGACGCCTGGTTGCATCAGCCACTTTGGAGCTAACCAGGAAGGAACTGTTGGTCGCCAGAATCGCATGGGGCGGAGCAATCTGATCCAACTGGGCAAAAAGGCTTCGCTTGAGTTCCAGCCGCTCTGTGGCCGCTTCGATCACCAAATCGGCATCACCTGCTGCCTCCCTCATATCGGACGTAAATTCCATGTTGCCCCTGGCGGTCTCAGCCTCCTCCTGCGTCAGCTTCCCTTTGGAAACCCGTTGGGGCAAATAGCCATCTGCAAATGCTTCCGCGCTGCGCAGTGCCTCTTCCTTCACATCACAGCAAGTAACGCGGTACCCGGCCAATGCCGCGCAGACAGCGATCTGATGCCCCATGTTTCCCGCGCCTACCACACATATTTTTCGAATCTCTTTGTGCATCAACTTGTCTCCTCAACCTCCGATCTGCGTCTTCAGTCCATGGGATGCAAACAGCTTCACGATCTCCTGTTGTCTTTCCTCCGGGATCGGCTGAACCGACAAACGGTACTCCATCCCAAGCTGTTCGTACTTGACCTTTCCAAATTCATGTACCGGCAGAAGATCCACCCGCTCTACCGATTTGAGCTTTGCCAGCAGCTCCGCCTCCCGCTTCAGCAGATCCGGCCCATCCGTATACCCCGGAATCACTGGAAGGCGTATAATCATGGGCTTTCGCATCTCGCTGAGCAGGTTCAAATTTTTCTGTATCACTGCGTTGCCGAGCCCTGTATATCCCCGATGCGCCGATTCGTCCAACCCCTTTACGTCAAACAGGAGAAGATCCGCCTTTTTCAGGCATTCGAATCCCAGCGGATCGGTCACATACCCACAGGTATCAATCGCAGTGTGGATATGGTCAGCCTGACAGAGGGAGAGAAACTCCATCAGAAACTCCGGCTGCGCGGTGGCCTCTCCGCCTCCAATCGTAACGCCGCCCCCAGACACACTATAGAAGGATTTGTCCTTTCTTACAATGGAAAATAATTCCTCCGGCGTGTACCATTTCCCGAACATTTCCAGTGCATCCATGTAGCAATGTTCCACACAGCAGCCACAGCCGTCACAAAGCTTCCGGTTGATTTCCGCCTTTCCATTGCGCAGAGACAGTGCCCCTTTCTCACACTGGCGGATGCAGTTGCCGCATCCTGTACATCTGCTGGCTACGTATTTTAGTTCCGTCTGAAAGCTCTGTCCCTCCGGATTGCAACACCAGACACACCTCAGGGGACACCCCTTTAGAAAAACAGTGGTGCGTACTCCATATCCATCCACAAAAGAACCGTGGACAATATTGAATACAAGGCCTTTCTTTCCTCCACCCATTCTCTTCGCCCCTATTCTGTGAATTCCGTTCTGCCGATAATGTTATCCTGCAATGTGGGACTTAACTCCACAAAGTAAGAGCTGTATGTGGCCACGCGCACCAACAGATCCTTATACTGCTCCGGATGTTTCTGTGCATCGCGCAGCATCGCATTGCTGGTAAAATTAAATTGCGCCAAATTGCCCCCGTTTTCAAAGAATGCCCTCAGGATCCGGGCAAATTTGAGCAGGCCCTCCTCATCTTTTACGCTGTCATAGGACATCCGAACATTGAGGATACTGCCGTTGGTCAGTTTCACTTGATCCAGCTTTGCTACGGAGTTGAAAGTGGCAGTAATACCGCTTCTGTTCCTCCCTTGGTGCGGAGATATGCCTCCCTCCGCCAGCGGTTCCCCGGCCCGGCGCCCATCCGGTGTGGCTCCCAACACACTGCCATATGTAATATTGGAGGTCATGGCAACGCTGGCCGCCGAGCTTCTGCGCCCTCGGTAGGTCACATGCCCCGCCAGATAATCACAGCTTCTGGCCACCACATCACGAATCAGCAGATCGACTTCATCGATATCATTTCCAAACTTAGGCGCACCCCTGACCAGGGAGAGAATCCGTTCTTCCCCCACATAGTCCCGATCCAGCGCCCGCAGCAGCTCGTCCATGGTAATCTTTTTTTCGTCATATACCAGCTTTTTGATTGCCGCCAGGGAATCTGCCACATTCGCAATCCCACACAGCGGTGTGGCATGGGTGGCATAGGGATAGGTTCCCACCTGATAGAGATCCACCCCCCGTTCCATGCAAGCCCCATAGTAAGCTGACAGCATGGGACAAGGTGTCTCTTCCCCGTACAAACGCATATCAGCATTTTTGTATTGGAAGGAAATGTCCGCCATCGCCTCAAACTGTGTCTCAAAGGCGTCCAAAAGCTGCTGAAAATCACGGAAGGACCTGGGATCTCCCGTACGGGGCCCCACCTGCTCGCCGGTACGGCGCAGCACGCCATTGTTCAGCACCAGCTCGATCACCAGCGCATAATTGAATACCACCGCGCTCACATTGTGGGAATATGCGGGAATCATTGGATTGTGGCATCCTGTGGAGATATAATCCCTGGCCCGGTCAATGGGCAGCCCCAATTGCAGCATAGATTGTATGGTGCTTTCGTCTCCCACAAACTTCAGCTTTCCATGCAGGTTGCGCGCCACCTCGCACGCCCGCAGAACATACCGCTCCGGATTTTTCCGGTTGATGCGTATGACGAGGTCCTCCGCCGTCAAGCCGACCTCCTCCTCCGCGTCCAGGATCAAGTAGGTCAGGTCGTTGACCGCGTCCTCTCCCTGCATGGTGACGCCGCCGACGGTGATCCCCTGCATCACGGGGTAGCCGGAAAAGGCCTGGGAAAGAAATCCTTCCTGCAGGTTGACCACACCGTTCATCTTGACGAGAAGCAGCGAGATCCACTCTTTGATCTCTTCCCGCGTCATGCCCTCCTCCAGCGCCTGCTCATAGTAGGGATACAGATACTGGTCAATCCGGCCCAGGGACATTCCCGCCCCCCAGCATTCAATCATGCTGGTCATGAAGATAAACCAAATGGACTGGATCGCCTCTTTCAAATTGCGCGCAGGCTTGGCGGGAACCCGGTCACAGATCTCCGCAATCTCCAACAGTTCCGCGCGGCGCACGGGGGCCTCTGCTTCATCCGCCTGTTTCCGGGCCAGTTCCGCATACCGCTGGGCAAAGGCAATGACCGCCTTCTGACCAATCCGCGACGCCTGATAGAACTGGTACCGTTCCATATCCTCGGGCTTGGTCAGATCCAGCCCTTCCAGATGCCCATCGATCTCCTGAATAATTCCCTCCAGACCCACTGTCAGAATATGTGCGTAATCCGGGCAGGCGTGGGCCATATGGTGGCAATTTCGGGCGTAGCCTCCGTTCTGAACGATGTTTTCCAGCTTCAGCGCCTCCGGCGAAACCAGGTTTTCCCACTTTTCGCTGAGCGTCTTGCCCTTCCAGTACGGCAATATCTGCCGGATCAGTTCCTTTTCCCCTTCAGAGAGCGGTTTATATTTTTCCCATTCCCGATCTTGTACGGTATCCAACTCCTTCAGCAGCCAATCTGCGTTGACCTCCACCAGCATCGCGCCGCCGCGGATCTTACTGGTCGGCCAGCCAACCACAAGTTCACCGTCGTCGATCCGGACCGTCATCTTGTGCAGAATATGCTCCATCGCCTTGGCCCGCCGCATGACGCTCGGCATAGCCTCGGTCTCCCGGTAGGATTCCGTCATATAATAGGCGCGTTCGACACAGATTTCCGGGGTGGTCACCTGTCTTGCCCGCAGTTTGGTCACTCGTTCTGTGGCCCCCATAGTCAATTCTCCCCTTTATTTGATCCGTTCCAATACGCCTGCGGCGCCCATGCCTCCGCCAATGCACATCGTGACCAGCGCATACCGGCCACCGGATTCCCGCAGATAGTCCAGCGCCTTGCAGGCCAGCACGCCGCCCGTCGCACCCATCGGGTGTCCCAAGGCGATCGCCCCTCCCCAGGGATTCACCTTCTCCGCGGGCAGGCCCAATTCCCGGATGCAGGGGATCGCCTGCGCTGCGAATGCCTCGTTCAGCTCGATCACGTCCATATCCTTGACCGTCAAACCGGTTTTTTCCATCACCTTGGGCACCGCATAAATCGGGCCCAGCCCCATGTACGCCGCATCACAGCCGGCAACTGCAAATCCCACCAGCCGCGCCAGCGGCTTTAAGCCCAGCGCTTCGGCCTTTTCGGCGCTCATGAGTACTACAAATGCCGCCCCGTCGCTGGTCTGGGACGAGGTCGCCGCCGTGACGGTTCCCCCCTCCTTAAAGCAGGGCTTCAATCCGGCCAGCGACTCCAAATTGGTTCCAGGGCGGATCCCCTCATCTTCGGTCACAACTTTGCGGGCGCCTTCCGCATCCAGCACTGTGACCGGAACAACAGACCGGCCAAGCAGGCCCTTTTCCTGGGCCTCCAAAGCCTTGCGGTGGCTCTCCACCGCCATCTGGTCCATTTCCATCCGTGTCACGTTGTAGCGCGCCGCGACATTTTCCGCCGTCAATCCCATGGCCATATACGCACCCTCGTTGTGCTCCCGCAGCCACGGGTCGCCATACTCTACTTTATCCTGTCCAAACGTCATGGACATGGTCTCCACGCCGCCCGCCACCATGACCTCCGCCTGTCCCGCCACAATTGCGTTTGAACAGGTCGCAATGGTCTGCAATCCAGAGGAACAAAAACGGTTGACGGTCTGTGCGCACACGCTGTCCGGCAGTCCCGCCCTCTGGACGATCAGTCTGGCCATATTGTAACCCGCCTGATGGACGGGTGTGGCGCATCCCACCACCAGATCCTCGATTTCCTCCGGAGACAGTTCAGGGATTTGGGCCAAGACCCCCTGTAGAGTCTGCGCAGCAAACTCTACAGGATGGGTATTGGCAAAGGAACCTTTTTTCGCCTTACAGACAGCGGAGCGGCCATATGCCACAATCACGGCTTCCTTGCATGTTTTCATACTGGTTCCTCTCAGAACGGGCACTCCGTAATCTGGTCAACGGGCCACTTGGTCAGAAGCTCATAGCCGTCCTTGGTAACCACCACATTTTCCTCCAGGCGGATGCCGAAGTCTCCGCCCCGCGCGCCGGTCCAAGTTTCCACGGCCAACACCATGCCCTCTTCCAGGAGCATCTCATCACCCTCCACCTGAACAGCGTGAACCCAGGGTAACTCATGCAGGGAAATACCAAGTCCATGCGCCATAGCGTAGGAGGCCGTCTCGTTCACCTTATCATAACCCCAATACTTAGGCGACTGCGGGAAGCCTTTGTAGATATCACTGGCTGGGACGCCGGCCTTAATGTACTTCATCCCCTCATACATCATGGCCCGGCACTCCTCATAGCGGTCTTTTTGCTCCTGGGTCGCCTTGCCGCACACAAAGGAGCGGTAATAGCAGGATTTATAGCCCTGCCAGGACGCGCCGTTGATGTCCACAACCACAATATCGCCCGGGCGAATGATCCGGTCCGTGTAATCAATGTGAAGGGGATTCGTACGCGGGCCAGACGCGCAGACAAATTCCATGGTCTCATCACAGCCCATGGCGTACAGCCGCTCCATGCCTACACCTACCAGCTCACATTCTCGTACTCCTGGACGGATAGCGCGTTTAATCGCGTCAAAGGCGGAATCCGCAATGGTGCATGCCATACGGCAGCAGCTGATCTCGTCCTGATTCTTCACCGCACGGGCCTGGAACATGCACTGTTTGCCGTCCACCGCTTTCAGGCCCTTGCGCGCCAGCGCCTCACCCACCAGGAACTCTGACGTGCAGCCGTCCAGGCCAATCGGCTCATTCTCCAGGCCGTGGTCGCGGACCACCTGTTCAATGCCCCGGATCACCGGTTCAATACTCTCTACGGTGTCGGTCATCTTTGTACTGCCCAAGGTGGCCCAGATCCGGTCATTCAGCCAGGGCATCTCTTCCCGCATGGCATAGGGGGAGAAGCTGGTGACGCAATAGACCTGCGGCTCGCCGTTGATGGGCAGGATCACGCACTGGCCCTCATACCAGCGGCAGGGGACTGTGGCATACACACCCGCAATATAGCGGATATCCCAGCCATCCCATGTGACCATGGTTCCAATCCCGTATTTCTTCATCATTTCCTTGGTTCGCTTGAGCCGGTACTCCCGCATACGGGCGTAATTGATTCCTTCCAGTCTGTCTGTCGCCATCGTTCCGTACGGCATAATAACGTCCTCCTAACATTAGATTTTGTGATGCAGTTTTAGCAATTCCACCAGGATCGTGTCCCGGAAATGCTCGTATTCCTCCCGGCTTTTGCCCACGTGCTCCGGCAAATGCCGTTTCTCCTCTTCCATACCGGCCACTGCGATATCGTGCCATTCGTCCGGTATCCGTTTCATATCTGAGATATCCTCCAGCAAAAGATTGCTCATCGTCTTGAATTTTGTGACGGCCTCTCCAATGCCTCCGGCGCCGCCGCCCAGCTCATAGATCATGTTGGGCCCAAAAATAGCCCAGCGCATCCCCGGCCCGAAACAGACCGCTTTATCTGCGTCCTCCACGGAACAGACCCCATCCATCACCAGGGCGATCACCTCCCGGTACAGCGCATGGGAAATACGGTTGGCCACAAACCCCAGCCGTTCCTTTTGCAGAACAATAGGCTCCTTATCCACAGACTGGTAGAAAGCTACCGCCAGGTCCAGGGTCTCCTGGGTCGTCCTGTCCCCCTTCGTCAGCTCCAGGAGCGGAATCAGGTGCGGCGGATTATAGGGGTGCGCGCCCAAGCAGCGCTCCGGATGCGCCGCATCCCGGGCAATCTCTGTAATCAGCAGGCCGGACGTGCTGCTGGCAATCACCGTATCATCTGCGGTGTGCGCCTCAATATTCGCCAGAATGCCGCGCTTAATCTCATAGTCCTCCGGTCCATTCTCCTGGATAAACTGCGCATTCCGGAAAGCGGTTTCCGCATCGCAGGTCACAGTGATCCGTTCCGCCGCCACCCGCGACGCCGCCTCGTCCATGATGTCAAGAGAAATCATAGATTGCATCAGACGATCCACGTTTTTCCGGGCCCGCTCTGCACTGGGCTCATCAATTTCATAGACGGCACAGGGAAACCCCTTCATAGCAAACGACACCGCGAAACTGCTGCCGATCATGCCTCCGCCGCTGCATGCGACTCTGGTAATCTGCCTCATACGCCGCTCACCCTCCTATGGTTTCTCCGCCGTCAATCACGATGGAGGCTCCCGTCATATAGCTGAAGCACTCAGAGGCCAAAGTAACCACAGGCCCCGCAATCTCCTCCACCGTGCCCAACCGCCGGACCGGGTTGCGCTTCTCCATTTTCTCACGCACCGCAGGATTGGCGAACACATCCTCGTTCAGCGGCGTGATCACGTAGCCCGGACACACCGCGTTGACCAGGATTCCATACCGGGCCCATTCATTGGCCATCACCTTTGTCAGGCTGATAACCCCGGCCTTTGACGCACAATAAGGCGCCATATTTTTTCCGCCGATCAGTCCGGCCGCCGACGACAGATTCAGGATGCGCCCGCCGGTCCCCTGCCTGACCATCTGCATGGCACATGCGCGGCCAAACAGGTAGGCCCCCTTCAGGTTGACGTCGATCACGCGCATGAAATCCTCTTCCGTCTGTTCAAAGATCCCTGCGGTCTTTCCCCCGATGCCCGCGTTGTTGATCAGGATATCCAAATGCCCGTAGGCGTTTACCGCCTCCGCTATAACCCGGTCGATATCCGCTTGTTTGGAGGAGTCCGCGCACACGCCGACGCAGGGGAATCCCTCCTGCCGGAATTCCTGCGCACAGCTTTGCACCTCCGCTTCCGTACGGCTGGTGATGACCAACTGCCCGCCCCGCTGCGCGAAAGCGGAGGCAATCCCATATCCCAGACCTTTTGTCGCCCCGGTCACAAGGATCGTCTTTCCGGTAAAGTCAAATGCCGGAATCTCTATCTTCCTGTTCATAAGCCGCTCCTATTCTCCGGCCTGGGACTTCTGGAACTTGTCCAGCATCGCCCGGGGCGTGGATGTGGGCCGGATATAGAACGGCGCCTCCTCCCGCATCCCGCACAGATATTTGGCCAAATCCATAAGGGGTGTCATATCATACCGGCTCATCATGGTGATTGTCTCCATCAGCGGAGAGCCGCCGCCATGCACTCCCGCCACCATCATCGCGCCCTCAAAGGGGTCACAGAGCATGTTCTCCGTCATCCGGAAGATCCTGTGGGCCTCTTCCGGCGTATACTTGGGATTCCGGGTAATGTACTTGTAGCACAAGTGGGAAACCTCCGGATCATAGAAGGTCTCTTCCGTGGGCAGCGAGGTACACATACCGCCCGTCAGATCTGCCAGAATCTCATACTCCCGATAGATCTCCTGCCCTGCCAACCGGCGGCCCGCATTGGTCAGCACCTCATCCGGCACCCAGGAGCCGTTCGGAAACTCCACCGCCCTGTGTGCGGAAGCCTCGCCCGCAGCAAAAATCAGCTCCGCGTTTCCAATCAGATGGGATAGCTTTTCCCTCACATGGTCCTTTTTCGAGATCCCGTTCAAATCCGCTACCAAGGCCGCCTCCGCCGCGATTACCTCCGAAACGGCCGCCTTGCAGCCACAATAGGAATGCCTGTGGAAATGCGCAAACATCAGCGCCAGGTATCCCGCGTACTGCACCACATCCGGATGCTCCAGCCCGTTTAAAAACACCCGCTCATTGGGCACAAATACATCATCGAATACTGTCATGGCCTCCATATATCCCTGATCCGACATGGGGCTTGTCATCTTTGAGCGTCTGGGATGATTTGCAGGAACTGCCAAAATCTTAATTCCATCCCAGTCTGCCGGGAGGGCAAATGCCACTGCGTATTCTGCGTCCTCCGCTTTCATCAGCCGCGTAGGCAAAACGATAATTTCGTCCACATAGGGGGCATTGGAATTGCAGAGCTTTGCCCCCCGCACAATGATGCCCTTTTCGCCATTCCGTTCCGCATTGGCATCCACAATATGCACATATTGATCCGGGTCCGGCTGCTCCGAGGGCCGCACACACCGGACGCCTTTCACATCGGTTTGGGCGCAGTTCGCCAGCAGGTCATGCTTCTGGCTGTATCTCAGATACTCCTCAAAGCGGGCGTGATAGGCCGTCCCATTGGCCTGGTCGCAGTCATAGGTCACAATATCCAAGGCGTTCAGGGCATCCGTGCCCATACAGCGCTGGATGCAGCCGCCCACCCTGTGGCAAAGGAGCCGGGTCATCTGCTGCTTTTTGAGCAGATCCTCCCTTGTACGGTGAATATGGGTAAAACGGTTGATTTTTTCCCCCGTAAGATGGGAGATCGCAGTGCAGTATTCTTCATATCGAGGATCATGGGCGCAGTCATAGGTCTGCTTCATGGTGGCCAGGCCGCCGCGCTGGAAGTCGTGGTCCCTGCTCCATTTCTTTCCATTGAAGTAAACATTCGGCTTCATCTTTTTCAGCCGCTCCACATATTCCTCAAATGTGCCAAGGCCCATCTGAAACCCTCCATTCTCTTTCTTTAAATCAGTAAAATGCGACACGGTTAATAATATCTTCCTGTAATATCGCACTCAGTTCTGTAAATTTCGCAGCATAAGTCGCCACCCGAACCAGCAGGTCCCGATACAGTTCCGGTTCTCTCTGCGCCGCACGGAGCGTCTCTGTGCTGACAATATTGAATTGAACTAAAAAGCCTCCGTCTAAAAAATAGGTCCGAATCATATCTGCGAATTTCCGGAGCTTGCCTGGACTGTCCAACGCGCTGGGATCAAAACGCATATTCAGCACGGAGCCGTTGCGCAGATTCATATGATCCACCCCTGCCGCCGACCGCATCGTCGAGGTCGGCCCGCTCACATTTCTCCCCTGATGGGGCGATATGCCGCCCTCCGCCAGAGGCTGGCCGCTTCCGCGTCCATCCGGGAGCGCTCCTACCGCGCGCCCTAGTGGTACCGACGTGGTAATACAGGACGCCGCAGCGGTGGAAATCGCTCCTGCAAAACCCGGGATCTGTTCTACCTCTGCTCCCAACATGGCAAATATCCTGTTCACAATCTGATCCACATATTCCTGGTCATTTCCATATTTGGGCACCGAGCGGATCATGTGCAGCACCCGGTCATATCCCTGGAAATCATGGCTGAGCGCCTCCAGAAGCTCCGCCATCGTCAGCCGCTTTTCCTCAAACACCAACCGTTTGATCGCGGCAAGCGCATCTCCCGCGTTGACTACCCCAGCATAGGACATGGCATAACTCAGTTCAGGCGCGGTCCCTCCAGCGATAATATCTACTCCCCGCTCCAGACAGGCCGGATAAAGCGTGGACAGGAAGGGAGCGGGCATATATTCCGCCATCAGCTCCTTGTCCAGATTCTTGATGGTATGGCAGATTGGAATCCACTTTTGCGCCTGGGTCCGAAACGCCTCCCAAAGCGCTTCAAAGCTCTGAAAATGACGGGGGTCTCCAGTCCTGACGCCCAGCAGCTTTTTCTGCCTCGGGGCATACCCATCGTTCAATGCCAGTTCCAGCAGCAACGCCACATTGATAACACCGCCGGGACAATCCAGCGATTTTCCAGGGATGGTAGGGGAATTGCACCCTGTGATGGCATAATCTCTCGCGTCTTCAAGACTGTGCCCATCGTGTACAAGCTGCAGCAGAATAATCTGGTCGCCCACAAATTTAAGCTTGCCATTCATCTGCTTGGCAATCTCGCAGGCTCGAATGAGAAATTTCTCCGGCGTCTTCTCATCGACCCGGATGACAATATCCTCCGCATTCAGCGCTACCGCCAGCTCCGCCTCCAAGCAAAGATAGGACAACTCATTGACCGCGCTTTCTCCGGTCCTCGTTACACCGCCCAACGTGATGTTGCTGTCTGTGGCAAAGCCGGCAAACGCGCTGGCCGTCGCTTCATTATAGGGAAACACGGTCTCGCTGCACTTCAGATAAAGCATCCCAATCAGGAGATAGGCATCCTTCTCCACCATGCGTCCCGCATCCAGATCTGCCCGATAATATGGATAAAGGTATTGGTCGATCCGAGAAAAACCGGTGCCGGGTCCCGGACTCTCGATCATAATGACGAAGTACAGGAACGTGATGCACTGCACCGCCTCCCAGAAAGTCCGGGCAGGCTCCGCAGGTACCCGCCGGCAAACCTCCGCAATACTCTGCAGCTCTTTTTTCCGCTTCGGGGCCGCTTCCTGTTGGGCCAGCTTCTCCGCCAACTCTGCATACCGCTGTGCGAACAACATCAGCGACTCGAGATTCATGATTACGGCCTCGTAAAATATCCGTTTATGCAGGTCCTCCAGGCAGCCTTCCCGCAGGGCCGCTTTCTTCTCCGCCACTTCAGCAATCAGCTGTTTGGCGCCCTTTTTCAGAAAGCTTTCATATCCGGGGGCCAAGTGTCCGTGATACTGATTGTTCAGGCTATAGGCC
>OJRD01001084.1_pt1 | contig 12083 bp, 21 predicted proteins | sample 1599051 | NCBI WGS metagenome assembly OJRD01 (sample SAMN03922523, study PRJEB24848) | human gut metagenome | isolation source: stool sample | host: Homo sapiens | place: Germany | collected 2010-02 | reverse complement strand
TGTGTATAAGAGACAGGATCGGAGATTGGGCAAAGGAAAACGCCGCGGCGGTTAAAGCTTTGGAGCGGCTGCTGGGCGCGGTACGCAAGGCTGAGAAACGACACGAAGACAGGCTTTATGGAAACCGGACGGAGATTTTGGACAACCAGCGGCGCATAGGATAAGGCGGAGGTGAACTGCATGACAGAAGAATATGGGTTTTATGTTGAGACAGAACATGGAAAAGCGAAAACCGTCGTGAACTACACGGACGGCTTGCCGGATGAGGAAATCCGGCGGCGGATGGACGATTATAAACGAACGTCGAACCGGCTTTACCGGCAGATGGTGCGGCGCAGGGCTGCGGAACAGGAGCCGGGGAAACCGGTATAGCCCCAGATTGGGGCTGGAAAGAAAGCGGACAAGCGCTGCGGCGCAAAACTGGAAATTATTGATTTTGTGAGGAGGAATTAAGATGACGGACGAGAAACGAATTGAAATTGCAAGAATGATCATTGCATTTTTGCAGGATAAAGGAATCCACATGACCATGTTAGAATTTGAAAATGTCCTTGAAATGGCTATACGGATGATTCACACGGAAGTTCCTGTTTTGTGAGGTGGGACGGATGGAAAAACTGGAACAGCTGGCTGAACAGATTGAAGATGAGCAGATTGCATTTATGCGCAATTTTGTGCAGACCGATCAGGGAGCGCGGAAGATGGCCGAACTGATGATCGGGAAAATCGAAGCCCTCAGCATCCAGCATGAGGGCAAACTGAGCGTTATGTATGAGTGTTATGCATTGGCGCTCAAACATTTACTTACTAAATTTTAAAGGGAGAGAAACATGAAAAAAGAACTTAAGATGCGCGTCGTTGGCGCGCGCTGCATGCTGGCGCTTACGGCGATGGGGTGCGTGGCGCTGGCCGTCTGGCTGGCGCGGGAATATCCTGCGGCGTTCCTTGCGGGCGGCGTTATGTGGGCGCTTGGCAATGCGCTGGTGCTCGCGGAAAACTGGCATTTGCGGCGCTGGAAGGTTATGAAGCGGCTGAAAAGGCGGAAACTCTGATGACTAGCAAAGAACGGCTGATCTGCTGGAAACGCAGGACGGCGCAGCGGGCGCTGGTTGGTTCGGCGGACAATGTAAGATATCAATCGGATGAACGCAGCGCCCGTTTGGCGCGGCTTGGCGTATCTCTGACAAAGGGCGGGGACAAGCGGGTCACGGAAGAGCGCCTGGCCGCGGTGCTGGCCGCAAGGCGGCGCAGGAAGGGGATGGAGGGATGAAAGAATGGCCAGGCATGCCCATCCGGACGGTGAGCAGGCTGACGGCGGAGCGGACGGTCAAGGCAGACCGCGCGGCGGTACGGGTATATCGGACGCTGTACGGGGAAATCCGGTATATCGTGGAAGCCGCGAACCGGCGCGGGACAAGCTGGTATCCGGTGAGCCAGGAATATGACAACCCCGGGGACGCGCTGGACCGCTGCCGGGAAATTGAACAGGAGATTGAAAAAGCCCGGGCTGCGGAAACACAGCGGCGGGCGGAAATCGAAAGCAGGTATGGAAGATAAGCAGTACAAAAAAGAATTTGACAAGGCACATCTGCGCGCAAAGAAAAAGCGCTGAGGCATAGGCCTCAGCGCTCATGCGCTGCCCGAAGGCATTGCAATAATCCGTTAGCAAAGCGATTATAGCACGCCTTCGGGCAAAATGCAAGGAGGTTATTATAATCATGAAGAAATTAGAAGCCCAGATTGCCGGGGCGGACGATTCTGGCGTGAAGGCGGTCGGAATACTGCTCAGAGAGATTTGCAGAATGTCGCCGCAGGCGGCGGAGCTGGTCGGGCAGGATCTCGAAAATAAGGGTATGAGCATTCAGGAATGCTACGGTTTTTTGTTTGCATATGCAAAGAAGCACAAGACAAAGTGCTGTTGGGCGTGTCCGGTGGTTGGGATCGATCCAGGGAATGAAGTCGTGAAGGTGATTTTGGAGTTTTATCATATTCCGGCGGAGTGGTTAGCGACGCCGGTACATACGAAATCCCAAGCGCTTGGGCGCGCTGCTGAAAGCTTTGACCTGCTCGACCTGCTTTGAGGTGGCGCGCTATGGGAAAGTTTTCTTTTGGTGATGCGCCGGGGGTGGCGGAACACGAGGTAATCAACAAGCTGCGCGAGAGCGTTGCGGTTAATGAATTTCTTTTCTATCGCTCCGGCGCGGATGAAAACGACTGGCTTTTCGGCGAGATGGGCGAGGTTTGGGAATGCCAATGCACGGCCTGTGGTCAGACATTTCTTGAAGGCAAAGATCGCGGGAAGCCGCCGAAGGGCTGGACAAGCTGCCCGCGCTGCGGGGAGACGGTCACGCCGAGGCGCTGGCGGGATCGCGCGGTGCTGGACAAACAGGAGCTGAGTTTTCAGGTGTTCCGGCGCGGCGCGGGTTCGGAGATTTGGCTGAATGGGTATCAAATCACCCGCGACCGTGAGGGGCAGTTCCATGCATGGGAATATGCCCGGGCGGTGTTCTATCCGGGCGGGGCGCAGCGCTGGACAAGGGCACGGAATTACATTCAAGGTGTGCTGCCCTGGGAGGAGCGTAAGAGCGTGGCTTTGAAGCGCTGGCACGGCGTTTATGGGCAAACCCGGGAAAACTGGTTCGCACGCATATCCCGCGAGGAGGCCAAGGGCACGGTGATGGAGTACAGCCAGTATGATCGGGCACTTGAGGTGCTGAGTGATCCGGTCGAATATTTAGCGCTTTATTGCAAATACCCGGCATGCGAATATATTTGGAAAGCCGGGCTTGGCTGGATGTTTCGAGCGCGGGAACGAGACCGGGGCGGGTTTCAGAAGTGCGTCAATCTGCGGGCGAAGACGCCGCACGGCCTGCTGAGAGGATTTGGCAAGACGGACGTCAAGGCGCTGCGCGGCATGACTTATTTCGGTCATGCGGAAGCATACCGCCGTCTGCGCGAGGCTGGGGCGATCCTGGCGGACGGCGACGGCGTGGAATACGCAGGAGCGGTTGCTGACGCCGGCGAACGTGTCCGGGAATACTGCTTCGATCATGCGCGAGGCGTGTACAAGTATTTTAGACGGCAGAAAAAACGCTCGGGGCTGAGCTACGGCAATCTGCTGCGCGACTACGGCGATTATTTGATCGAGATTGACGAAATCGGCGGCGCAGGCGAAATGTGGCCGGATGATTTGCATGCGGCGCATGAGCGGCTTTCCGCGCGCTTGCGGCGGAAGAAGACAGCGCAGAGCAATTCGGATTTTCGGGCGCGGCGGCGGTTATTGAACCGGTATCGATTCGCGTGGCACGGGATGCTGATCCGTCCGATCGACAGCGAAACCGAGTTAATCCGCGAGGGCGAGATGCAAATGAACTGCGTAGCAGGGTACGCGCTGCGGCACAAGGAGGGAAAGACGGCTATCTTTGTGCTGCGGCGCAGGGACAAGCCGCGGGAGCCGTGGTGCACGGTGGAGTTCAGTGAGAAAGATAATAAGGTGCGTCAGTGCCGCGCGTACCGCAACGGCAATGCGCCGCCGGAGGCGCAGGAGTTCGTCCGGCAATGGCTGGCGCACAATGAAAAAATCAGGACGGGACATGTCAGAAGGGAGAAATTTGCATGAATGAACTTACGCGGACGATCGAAACGGTGACGGCGGAGATTATCGTGATTCGGGACCAGACGGCACGGACGATCAAAACCGGCATTATTGAAATCGGAAGGCGATTGGAAGAAGCGAAAGAGATGGTGCCGCAGGGCGAATGGCTGCATTACTTGCAGGAGGTACTGCACTTTAAGCCGAGCACGGCGCAGAACTATATGCGCATCGCGCGGGAGTTCGGAGACGGGCAGATCGCGCTGGACGGCATGAGCGCGACCGACCTGTTTGGCGAGCTGGGGTATAGTCAGCTCGTGCCGCTTCTCGGCCTGCCGGACGAGGAGCGGCGGCAGCTCGCCGAGCAGAACGATCTGCCGGAGATGTCCAGCCGCGAGATTAAGAAGCTCGTGGACGATTTCCGGCGGGCCGAGGACGCGGAGCGTCACGCAAAAAACAAGGCGCAGGCCGCGCTTGATGCACAGATTAAGGCGGAAAAGGCCGCCGCGAAAGCCGAGCAAAAGGCGGCTGACGAGGTTCATGCCCGCGAGGCGGCAGAAGCCAAGCTGCACGAGATGGATGGTCAGGTGGCCGATTTGATGCGGCAGTTAAGGGAAAAGCCGATTGAGGCCAGGGCGGAGGTTGTACCCGACAGCGAGCTTTTGGAACGCGTCCGGGAACAGGTGCGCGCCGAGACCGAGGACGCCCTCCGCGATGCGCGGGAGCGCGCCGAGGCGGCAAACGCCGCGCTGGTGCAGGCGAAGAATCCGAGCGTGCATCAGGTGAATTTCCTGTTCGGGGAGCTGCGCGGGGTGTCGGAACGGCTGGACGCGGCTTTTGAAAAGCTGCGCAGCAGCCAGCCGGAGACCGCCGGGAAGTTCGGGGAAGTGATTGGAAGATGGATGGCGCAGGCGGCGGCAGGGTGGAATCTTTAAATACTGAAAGGAGAGAAAAACGATGGACATGAAGAACGAATTCGGGCGCGATGGCGCGCATTATGACAGATTGACACGGGCGGCGGAGCATTTCGGCGTGGAAGCGCAGGTTTGCAAGACGGTCGAGGAAGCCGGCGAATTCCTCGCTGAGCTTGGCCGGGCGATGAACGGGGAGGCGAACAAAAGAAAGCTGACGGAGGAAATCGCGGACGTTTACAACATGCTTGACCAGCTCTGCTATCTTTTCGATATCGAAGAGGAGGCGCAGGACGCGGCGGAAAGGAAAATGGAGCGCACGATACAGAGAATGGAAGCCGGTGAAACGGATGAAGCGGTGCAGGATATACACGGCTGACGGGCTGCTCGTCTGCGACGGCAGGATGAAGGACTGCGCGGCGGCGATCGGCGTGACGATTAACGCCTTCCGCAATTACGCGGGCGGCTGGAACAAGACGCCGGGCGGGATGCAGATTGAGCTGAGCGGCTGGCCGATTATTTTCAAGCCGGAAAAACCGGCGAATTTGTGTCCATGCCGCTACTGCGCGCAGGGGCTGCTTGGGCGGTGCGAAGAGGACGCCGCGCCATGCGAGCGGTTTCTGAAATGGTTTGGCGAGAACTGGCGCGCGGCACAGGAAAAATTAAGGAGGAAACAGACATGAGGATGGTATTATGCATCAGATGCGCAAACCATATCGGCACAGACCGCAAAGTGATTCGCAGGAAAGAGAGCAGCGGCCGCGACAAATGCCAATGCTGCGGCCAGAAAATCTGGTGCAGCCCGTATGAGGTGGACGCAAAACCACATCTTGCCGGAGTCGGGAGACCGCAAAATGAAGACTGACGAATACCGCGCCGAATTTGAACGCGAGACCGGGTTTGCGCCAACGGAAGAATTCCTGCGCCGCGTTGGACACCCGCCGCAGCGGGCGTGCGGCGAGCAACCGCCGGAGGCGGCACTTAGCGAGCCACAAGCGGCGCAGAAAGCCGGGATGACGGATGAGGCGCTGTTTGGTTGTTTAAAGTATGAGGCGGCGTGCGCGCGGGGACAAAGCCCCGGCGGGGCTTTGCCCGTAGGCCTCTATCCTCGTTCCCGCGCCGGGCGCGGATTAAACGAGAGTGGCGACCGCCTTGCCGGAGGCACCGCAGGCGTTAAAAAAATAGCCCGGGGGGCTGTTTTTAGCCGTAGGCCGCCGGTAGGCGGGTCAGAAACGTTTCTCGCCGGGCGCGGATTAAACGAGAGCAAGAACAAGCCCAAAACAGGGGCGAACCCTACGCGGGCAGGTACGCAAAAAGGGCAGGACGATGAAGACTGGCGTTTACCGCAGGCATTACGGCGCGGAGCGCGGGCGCGCGGAGGCCTGCGACGTCGTTTATCAGCGTATGAGGAAGGTTTGGAAACAGGGAAAAGCCGCGCCATGATCGGCGCGGCTTCGGGCTACATATCGAACAGGTCGGCATGTGAGCCTGTTCTGGTGAGGGACAAGATCAGCTGATCTTCGTGCACGCGATAGATCAGAAGCCAGTCTGGCCGGATGTGGCATTCACGCAGGCCGATAAAGTTGCCGGTCAAGGCGTGATCACGATAGCGCTTGGGGAGCGGGAAATCGTTTGCGAGCATGTCAATGACAATTTGCAGTTCGGAAAGAGGGAGGCCGCGCTTTTTGATGCGCTTCATATCCTTTTTGAAACGGGCATGAAAGTAGATCTCTCTCATTCGCCATCATCCTCATGTTCGAGCGCCGTAAACAGCTCGGCGGCGCTGTGATACGGGCCGGAAAGGTTATTGCCTTCCAACGTATCCTGCATGGCAGCGCGCGTTTCTGCGTTCGGGGCGCGCGTGACTGTAAACGGGATGCCCTGCTGCCGGATAGCCTGACGCACGAACATATTCACGGCTGTGGTCATATTCAGGCCAAGATCGGAAAACAATTCGTCGGCCTGTGCCTTCAGGTCGGCGTCCATGCGGATGTTAATATTGGTATTCGGCATAGATAACACCTTCTTTCTGTGAATATTATATCACAATATAATGACAATGTAAATAAATATACGCGAAATGTGAGGGGAATATGCAGGCAAAAAAAGAAATTGTAGCCGGGCGGCTGTACATTCAGACGATGTACAGCGCGGGCATGCTGCCGGGGATGCGCCCGGTGGAACGACGGGGAAGGCAGCGCGCTCAGACCGAGGCAAAACGCAGGATCAACCTTGTTGAGCGCATTTATCATCTCGTGCAGCTCTTTGAATTGAACTTTAAGCACGGACGGGATTTGTTTGTTGAGCTTTCTTTTCGGGAAGAGCCGACGCGGAAAGAAGAAGATCGGGCGTTGGAACGCTTTCACAGGAAGATGAACAGGTATTTTCACAGCCGCGGGCGGGTTTATCGCTACATATTAGTGCGCGAGACGCATAACCGGGACGGCGATGTAGTGCGGGTGCATTATCATCTCATCTGCACCGGCACCGGGCGGCGAATGCAGGAGGTGATTGCGGAGGCTTGGGACGCGGGAAGCGTGGACGTGCGCAGCCTGCGCGACAGCATGAACAGCTTTGAGGACACCTGCCGGTACCTTCTCAAAGAGCGGAAAGGCACTCATGAACGCGCATACCGGTCAAGCCGGAATCTGAAACGCCCGGAAGAGCCGCTCAGGCGCAAAGTGCCGGAAAGCGAAACCGGCGAAGTGCCGCCCGGCGTGGAGCCGGTCCGTGTGGAGATGAACGGCAGCAACCCATATGGCCGGTACAGCATCATCGTCGGCCAGATCGTTGATCCGGCGGCGTTCGGACGATATTGGGCGAAAGCGAAGATGGACAAGCGGCGGGCGGCGGAAAGCGCGAACTGGAAACGGTACGCCAGGCAGAAGAAGAAAATGGGAAATAATTGAAGCGGTGAAAGCCCGCTTTCTAGCTCGAAATCCTGTCTAACTTCTCCGCGACAAAGGCTGGAAAAGGTCGGACGTATGGAGTGTAACGAAACGTGGTTTTCGAAACGACATCATGCGAACGCCGGAGCGGGTGAAAAAATAAGAAATAAAAAAATATTTTCGTTCGAATCGGTGAAAGGAGGGACAGCGGGCAGATGCGCAGGGACGAGCTAAGGCAGATAAGAAGCCTTATACTGGAAATCGAAGAAGAAGAGCGGCGGCGTTATGAAGTCGGCGCCTGGTCGCTGTTTGGAGATGACTCGGATTTTTTGGAGCGGAACGTGGAGCAGATCAAGCGCATACGCGGCTGGATCAAGGAGATTCCGGACAGCGTGACGCGCCGGGCGTTCGCGCTGCGTTACGTGGATGGTTTGGATTGGCTGACTGTCGCGGTGCGCATGGGGTACGGTAGTCCGGACGGTCCGCGCAAGGTGTGCGAGCGGTATCTTGAAAAAAATAGTGTATAAAAAAGTAGACTATTACAGACAGCGCGAAAAGGGGCTATTTTTATGCATACAGCGTCCGTAAAAGTATGATTTTAAGTTTACGGATGTCTGCGCACTGTAACGGACATTTACAGACAAGAGGGCGATAGAAAATGGAAAAAAAGTATGGTTATGCGCGAGTGAGTACGAAAGACCAGAATTTGGAAAGGCAGCTCGTAGAACTCAGGAAATATGTGGAGGACGAGCGCGACATCATTACCGACAAGGAGAGCGGCAAAAACTTTGACCGGCCGGGATACCGTATTCTGCGGGACACCCTGCTGCGGCGCGGGGACACTCTGATCGTGAAAAGCCTGGATCGGCTCGGGCGCAACAAGGAGCAGATAAAAAGTGAGCTGGAATATTTTAAGCGCGAGGGCATCGTCGTACATATCCTGGACCTGCCGACAACAATGGCCGAATGGCCGAAGGATCAGGCGTGGGTACAGGATATGATTAACAGCGTTCTGATTGATGTGCTTGCGGCATTTGCGGAGCAGGAGCGTGTGACCATCCGCCAGCGGCAGGCTGAGGGGATCGCGGCGGCAAAGGCGCAGGGAAAAAGGTTCGGCAGGCCGGAAGCCGGATTCCCAAGCGATTGGGCGCGGGTTTATGGTATTTGGAAGAGCGGCGGAATCAGCGCGGTGCAGGCTATGAAGGAGTTGGGGCTGAAGCGCAGCACGTTTTACAAGCTTGTGAGGAAATGGGAGGCCGTAGCCCTCTGTCAAAATTCCCGCGCCGGGCGCGGATGAAACGAGAGAAGGACGGCTGAGCCGCCCTTCTTTTTTGCGTTTTTTTTTAAAAGTTGCACTTCAGAGTACTTTCTCGAAAAAATGATTTTTCTCATCTTGTCCGTTTTGTCCGTTTTGTCCGGTTATAGTGGAAGTCAGAAAAAAGATTAAGCCAAAATCCGGGATTGGCGCAGGGAGGTGGAAAGATGCAGGGAAGCAAATACGACGACGAGACGCGGGAAAAGGCGCTTGCGATGTGCGCGATGCCGAAAATGAACCCGGGAAAGGTCGCGAAAAAGATGGACATCCCGCGCGCGACGGTTTATGACTGGGCGAAGTCCGCGCAGGAGAACGACCCGGACTTTGTCGCGGTGCGCCGCAATAAGATTCGCGCGATGATGGATAAGAGCTATGCGGCGGTCGGGCGCGTGATCGACGGTCTTGAGAAAAAGAGCAAGGCCGTGAAGCTGGAGAATGCCGAGATTGACCGCGTGCTTTTAAAGCTCGCCGGGGACTCGGAGCTTGACGACGCGACGCGCAAGACGATGATGCAGATTGTGCGCGTCTATACCGGAACCAGCATGACCGAACTTGTACGCGTGGCGAAGGACGGGCTTGGCATTTGCGACACGCTGGAGGGCAAGCTCGCGGGTGAAAACGGGCAAAACGGCGTCCAGCTCAGCTTTGACGATGGTGTGGAGGAAATGAGCGGGTGAAACGGCTAATTCTTCATAAGCCCTATCCAAAGCAGGAGCTTTTCTATCAGAGCCGCAAGCGGTATACCGCATTCGGCGGGGCCAGGGGTGGCGGGAAAAGCGACGTGGCCCGCACGAAGGCGGTTTTGCTGGCGCTGCGGTACAGCGGCATCCAGATTCTTTTCATGCGCCGCACCTACGCGGAACTGAAAGAAAATCATCTCATTCCGGCGATGAAGCTTTTAAACGGCATTGCAAAATACAGCGGGACAGATAAGGCGTTTGCGTTCCCGAACGGCAGCCGGCTGAAATTCGGCTACTGCCGCAATGACGCAGACCTTTTGCAATACCAGGGGCAGGCCTACGACGTGATTTTCCTCGAGGAATGCACGCAGTTCCCGGAAAACGTCTTCACGACGATGACGGAGAGCAACCGGTCAAGCGGCCTGATGGAAGAATTCTTCGAGCCGCGCATGTACTTTACCTGCAACCCAGGCGGCGTCGGGCACGCCTGGTTCAAGCGGCTTTTCATTGACAGGCAGTACCGGGAGAACGAAAGGCCGGACGATTACCTTTTTATCCAGTCGAGCGTGTACGACAATGCCTGGCTGATGAAAAACAGCCCGGATTATGTGCGCGCACTGGAAAATCTGCCCGAGCAGCGCAAAAAAGCTATGCTTTATGGGGACTGGGACGTGTTCGAAGGGCAGTATTTCCCGGAATTCCAGCGCAGTACCCATGTGTGTCCGGCGTTCCCGATTCCGGCGCACTGGAAGCGATACCGCGTGTTCGACTACGGCTTTGATATGTTCGCTTGCTATTTTGTGGCCGTGGATGAGGAAAACCGGGCGTGGTTTTATAAAGAAATCTACGAAGGGCACGACAAGCTGGACAGCTACGGGAACCCGGGCGCGGGGCTGACGATCGCCGAGGCGGCGGGAAAGATGCTGGAAATGACCGCGGAGGGTGAGAGGATCGAGGCGACCTTCGCGCCGCCGGATATGTGGAACCGCAGACAGGAGACCGGACGCAGCGCCGAAGAAATCTTTTATGAATACGGCGTTCCGCTTTGGAAGGCAAGCAACAACCGCGTGCAGGGCTGGATGGACGTGCAGGACTGGCTCCGCGTGCCGGAGGACGGGACAAAGCCGCGCATTATGGTATTTGACAACTGCGCGAACCTCATCCGCACGCTGCCGCTCGTGCTGCACGACGAGAAGAACCCGGACGACGTCGCGAAAGAGCCGCACGAGGCGACGCACGCGCCGGACGCGGTGCGCTATTTCGTCAGCGCGCAGCCGCTGGCGGCGGAAAAGCCGGACGGCGGGGAAGAATGGCATTACAGCGACGATTTGGACGAATACGACGGGTTTACCGGCGTTTAGGCCGTAGCCCTCTGTCAAAATTCCCGCGCCGGGCGCGGATGAAACGGGAGTGAAGGAAACATGACAATCTTATTGTATTTTGCCGCGGCGGCCTGCGCCGCCTGCGCGTTATGGACGCAGGAAGAGAACCGGAAATTAAAGAAGCTTGCTGAAAGGATGCAGGCCGCGGCGGAGGACGCGAAGAAGAAGCGGGAAACGGCGGAGACGGAAGCGCGCAGCCTGCACGAGCTTGTGGCCGTGGCCAGGGCGGAATCCCGGCGGATGGAGTATTTTAAGAGCGAATGTCGCGCAAAGTCCCGCGCGCTGGAGGAGCGGGAAAAAGAGCTTGCGGGGGAGCGGGACAAATGCAGGGAGTTAAAACGCTTTGAAACCGAATGCCTCGCAAAGTCCCGCGCGCTGGAGGAGCGGGAAAAGGAGCTTGCAGGGGAGCGGGACAAATGCGCGGAGCTGCGCAGGCTGCTTGCGGAGACGCGGGAGATGCTGGACGAAGAGCGGCGGCTGCGGGCGGACGATGAAAAGGAAATCCGGAACATCATGAACTACGACGGCACGGCGGCAAGCCAGGAGGCCTTCCATGAAGAGTGAATTCCCGCCGGAGAAGGTGCAGGCGCTTTACGCGCGCGGGACCGGCTTTAAGGAAAACCTGAACCTTTACGAGACCGTGAGGCGGAACGAGCGGTTTTATACGGGCGACCAATGGTACGGGCTGAAAGTGAAGAAGATCCAGCCCGTGGTGCTCAACGTGCTGCGGCGCGTCGTGGGTACCTTCCAGGCGATGGTGGTTTCGGACGATATTGCTTTTGAGATTACGCCGTTTACCGCAGACGAGGGGCGGGAGACCATCGGGAAGGCGCTGGAAGAGGCGGTGAAAGCCGTGATTGAGAAGCAGAAAATCAAGACCAAAAACCGCAAATGCATCCGCACGGGCGCGACCACAGGCGATATGTGTATGTACTTTTGGTTCGATCCGGACGTCGAGACCGGGCAGCAGATGAAGGGCGACATTGCCGCTGAGGTGCTGCTCGGGACGAACGTGATTTTCGGGAACCCCTACACGGCGGACGTGCAGAAGCAGCCGTACATCATCCTTGCGCAGCGGCGGCCCGCCGAAGAGGTGCGCCGGGAGGCGCGGGAGGCCGGAAACCCGGACTGGGAACGCATTGAAAGCGACAGCGGGCAGGAATACCTCGGCGAGGAGGACGGGTGCACGGAGCTTTGCACCGTGCTGACCGTGCTTTGGAAGACGAAAAAGCCGGTGATGGACGAAGAATTGGGCGTACAGACGGGGACAAGGGCCTGCGTCTGCTTCAAGCGCGTGGCGGGGAAGGTGGAGCTG
>OJRD01001064.1_pt1 | contig 12254 bp, 8 predicted proteins | sample 1599051 | NCBI WGS metagenome assembly OJRD01 (sample SAMN03922523, study PRJEB24848) | human gut metagenome | isolation source: stool sample | host: Homo sapiens | place: Germany | collected 2010-02 | reverse complement strand
GATAAAAGCCCAGTCGATACATCGAAATACCCAAAAGAGTACTTCTTTCTCATCTTCGGCTATAGGTTCAATATACTTTGCGATTGTTTCATCTCGTACAAAAAATTCTGTTGCTTGCCGAAAGCAGATTAATACAAATTCTTCTTCGCTTTTGAATGGATTGGCTTCATAGAAATACAAAGCATCCATTCCATAATACTTTTTTGTGTAATACAGCACTCGCTGAAATGTTTTCCAATCCAAATTATATTGGAATAATTGGGTGTTCTTATCCATATTTTAAAGGTTAGATAACCCAAATATACGAAAAAGAAAAAAAGGATTACCCGCACGAAGCAGATAAATCCTTACTTGAAAAGAGGACAGACATTGTAAAAGGGTTTATCTTTTAGACCCTTTTACAAAGTTTGTCCTTGCTCCGTTTTACAATAAATTTTGCATTGCCGCGTCGATTTGAGAGTTCTCGAACGAATCTAAGTAAATCTGTGTCGTGGATAGGTCTGAATGGCCGAGCGATTCGGAAATCAAAGCTACGCTTACACCTGACCTTTTCAGCACCGTGGCATAGGTATGACGGGCTACATAGGTCGTCAAAGGCATTTTCAATCCAATCTGTTCTCCCAGCGTCTTTAATTCCCGATTGACTTTCCGCAGAACCTTGTGCAGTCGATTGAAAATCTGTTGAGCAGTCTTGTGTTCTGAGCGGTCGAGGATAGGGAAGATATAATCTTCCTGTGCGTGGTTGGCCCTGCTGTATTTCTCGATAATCTGCAAGGCGTTCGGGACGAGCTGAAAAGATAGTAGTTTCTGTGTCTTGTGGCGTGAATAGTTCACACGACCTTTAACGATGTCTTTATAACGCAATCGTGCAATATCGCCAAAGTTCATCCCAGCCGTGAAATAGGAGAACAGAAATAAATCCCTTGCAAGGCGTCTGTATTCGGTCGTATGTCCATCCGCAATTTCGAGGTCAATTAACCGTTGGATGTCGTCCTTGTCAATGGCTCGTTTGCGTGTTTTCGCCCACAAACTGCCTACTTGGAACAACGTGAACGGATTTTGCTTCACCGTCACTTTGCCCTCTTTGACCGCCTTGTTGTAGATGGCCTTGAAGATGGCGAACCGTGTAGCGATGCTGTTGTCCTTGTTCCCACGCTGACGCAGGTACAATTCCAAACCTTTCAGATAGTCGAGGTCGATAGCTTCTAATGCGGTTTTGACTGATTTATAGCCGTCCAACACTTGTAAAGCGTATTTGTGTTTGGTGGCCGAATTGATTTTGCCGAGCGATTCCAGTCGTTCAATTTCTGCGTTAAACCCGTCTTCAATCGTGATGCCCGCCTTTCGGGTGGTCGGTTCGAACAGCGTATCGAAATTTACGGGAACATCCAGCGCTTCTAAGCGATTGATTTTCTTTCGATAGACCGCTAATGCGCTGTCGATTTTGCTTTGCAGAATGGCGCGTTCGGGGCAGTCAGACGTTAGCATTTCAGCGTCTTTATTCCAATAATGCGGTTCTACCGATAGACCGAGTGCAACCAGCTTTGTGTTGCGGTCGTGGGTGAACCGAAGCATCAATGGGGATTGTCCATTCTTGTAGATTTTTCCTGTTCGTAAAATGACTTTGATTTTCATTTACTTGCGTGTTGCGCAAGCAATCGAGGATAGTGAATTTGGTGTCCAACAAAGGGTCCAACATTTTGCGCTGGGAGCCCGTTTCAGCCCTGTTTTTCGCCGTCTTGAAACAAAAAAGTCAGCAATCACATTTCTGTAAGTTGCTGACTTTCAGAGCTGAATCCGAGATTTGAACTCGGGACCCCTTCATTACGAGTGAAGTGCTCTACCGCTGAGCTAATTCAGCCTTTCGGGAACACCGAGGTTCCCTTTGGGACTGCAAATATCTGAAAAATATTTTTTTCTCGCAACAATTTTGCGAAAATTCTCGCTTTTCTTGCTATATTCGCGCTAAAACTGACCCGAAACTGTTTTACGATGATTACTTTTCTGGTGTGCCTGGCGTTGCTGGTGACCGCATATTTCACGTATGGACGCTATCTGGAACGGCTCGTCGGCATCGACCCGGCGGCCCGGACGCCTTGCAGCCGTCTTTACGACGGCGTGGATTACGTGCCCCTGCCGAGGTGGCGCATTTTCCTGATCCAACTGCTCAACATTGCGGGGCTCGGCCCGATTTTCGGCGCCGTGCTCGGTGCGGCCTACGGGCCGGTGGCGTTTCTGTGGATCACCTTCGGCGGCATCTTCATGGGTGCGGCGCATGACTTCATCGCCGGGGTCATCTCGCTGCGCCACGACGGCGCGAGTCTTCCCGAGACGGCCGGGGTCTACCTCGGCGGCGGCATGAAGATCGTCATGCGGCTCTTTTCCGCCGGGCTGATGATCCTCGTCGGTGCGGTGTTCCTCTCGCAGCCCGCATCGCTCGTCGCGGCCCGCCTCGACGTCCCGTCGCTCGAAGGCATCGCTTTCGGCGGATTCTCGTGGCTGCTGCTGATCGTGCTGGGCGTGATTCTCGTCTACTACATCGCCGCCACGCTGCTGCCCGTCGACAAGATCATCGGCCGCATCTACCCGGTCTTCGGCTTCGCGCTGCTGTTCATGGCCATCGGCATCCTCGTCGTGCTGCTTTTCGGCGGCGAATACACCATTCCGGAATTCACCTCCTTCGAAAACTGCATCGCCGATGCGAAGGCCTTCCCGATCGTCCCGATGCTCTTCACGACCATTGCCTGCGGCGCCATCTCGGGCTTCCACGCCACGCAGTCGCCGCTGATGGCCCGCTGCATGCGCAACGAACGCGAGAGCCGCTCGGTCTTCTACGGCGCGATGATCTCCGAGTCGATCATCGCCCTCGTCTGGGCCGCCATTGCCATGGCCTTCTGGGGCGATGTCGCGGGGCTGAACGGCGCCATCGCCGAATACGGCGGCCAGGCGGCCGTGATGATCGACGTGATCGCCAACAAGACGCTGGGCCCGGCGCTGGCCGTCTTCGTGATCTTCGGCGTGGTGGCCTGCGCCATCACCTCGGGCGACACGGCCTTCCGTTCCGCGCGGCTGATCGTCGCCGACTTCATGGGCGTCGAGCAGCGCACGCTGCGCAAACGCATCTATATCTGTATTCCGCTCTTCGCGTTGGGACTTCTGATCATCTTCGGACTGCCGTTTCAGACCATGTGGAGCTATTTCGCGTGGATGAACCAGACCCTCGCGGCGGTGACGCTCTGGATGATCGTCGCCTACCTCCGCCACCGGGGGCGCGCCGTGTGGGTGGGGCTGATTCCGGCTCTCGTTATGACGTATGTCTGCGCCAGCTATATCTTCGTTTCGCCGCTGATGCTGGGCATGCAGAACCGTACGGCGGCTTACCTGCTGGGCGGGGGCGTGACGCTCGCGGTCCTTGTCGCCATGATTTTCAAACTCAAAGACAACGATGCAAAAGGCATATCTTGAACCTACGCCCGACCAGACTTTCGAGGTGGTCGGCGAAGGACCCTGTAATTTCGTGAAAGTCCTCGCCCGGTCCCGCGAGATGCAGGCCGCCGGCGATATAGAAGGAGCCTGCAACGAGCGTTTTCAGGCCTTCCAGCGTCTTGCGGAGCTGATTCCCGAGGACGAGGAGATCAATCTCGAATGGAGCCACCGCAATTCGCGCGCGGCGCTCGAACTGATCTTCGCCTCGGCCATCGACCACTTCCTGATCAACGATTTCGAGATGTCGGCGGCACTGCTCGAAATGCTCCTCGAACTCGACCCCGAGGACCATCTGGAGGGGAGCGAACTGCTGGCCTTCGACTACCTGGCCATGGACGAGCAGGAGCTGTTCGACGAGGTGATCAACGACGTGTCGGACAAGCATCCGGGGCGTGAGGTGCTGCTGCTGTGGTCGGCCTTCCGCCGTGACGGACGATTGCCCGAAGGGGAGTTGCAGCGATTCCGGACGCATTTTGCGCCCTTCTTCGCCGAATTTACCGCCGACGAGCATCCGGCCGACGAAGCGTATCTGCGCGACATCGGGAGCGAACGACCCTCGCCTGCCGCGCAGGCCCGCGAACTGTGGCTCCAGACCGAGAATCTCTGGGTGCTCTGGCCCGGCTTCATCGACGCCCTGCGCGCCGCCCGCTGACGGGCGCCCGCGTGCCGGAGGGCGAAGCCCCTGTCCCGCAAAACAGAACCGCAGCCCGGATTTCCGGACTGCGGTTTTTTGTCGTACCCTCCTCCCTGCGGCCGGGGGCCTACGCTTTCTCTCCGTTCATCAGCTTGTTGAAGCAATGGCGGCAGATCGGTTCGTAGCTGTCCTGCGCGCCCAGCATCACCTGCTTTTCGTCGCTCGTAAGGCGGTGCGAATGGTGGGCGAGGTTGCCGCAGCGGACGCAGATGGCGTGAACCTTGGTGACGTACTCCGCCGTTGCCATCAGCGCGGGCATCGGGCCGAACGGCTTTCCAGTGTAGTCCATGTCCAGACCCGCGACGATCACGCGCACGCCGTTGTTGGCCAGCCGGCGGCACACGTCGACGATGCTTTCGTCGAAGAACTGCGCCTCGTCGATGCCCACCACGTCGACGTCGGCGGTCATCAGCAGGATGTTCTGCGGCGACTCGACGGGGGTGGAGCGGATGGCGTTCGCGTCGTGCGACACGACCTCCTCCTCGGAATAGCGCACGTCGATCCGGGGTTTGAAAATCTCGACCCGCTGGTGGGCGAATTTGGCTCGTTTCAGGCGGCGGATCAGCTCCTCGGTCTTACCCGAGAACATCGAACCGCATACGACTTCGATCCAGCCCTTGCGGCTGGCATTTTCTAAAAACATAAGTGTAAATAACTCTTTTTTTGTTTATCAGGTTCGCCGCAGCTCCGAAGGAGTCGGTTTCCGCGGCTTATGTTTCGGTGCAGATAATTCCCCTGCCTCCCCCTCCTCCCCTTGAAAAGGGGTGACTTTGGCCCCGAGGGTGTCCTGTCCGGGAGCCTCCGCAGGGCTGTCTTGTGGGGCCGGCATACAAAGATAACCGGTTTTTTCTTTTCTGCAAAGCGAAACCGGGGCTATGACGCCCCGGCGGTTCCCGAAAAACGATCCGGCCCTCCCGCGAGGGGAAGGCCGGATGCGGAACGTGCCGTGCCGGGCGGATCGTCAGTTCGATGTGGGGAACTTGTAGGCCACGGCCACGGGTTTTTCGCAGATGCCGACATACTCCTTCACCTTCTCCATCGTCTTCAGACTGTAAACGTAGAGGCTGCCGGGCTTGCGGCCGGTCGCCGTCGGGTTGTAGGTGGCGATCAGCAGCTGGTCGTCGTCGACCACCGCGGAAGAGGTCGACGGTACGGCGTTCGTGCAGATGTCCATGATCTGTTCCCGTCGGGCAGCGTGATGTCGGGCTTGGCCCCTTCGGCGGGAACGACCGGGTCGACGCCTGTCATCGCCCAGTGATAGATTTTGTTGTCGTAATCGTAGTAGGCGTTTCCGTTGAGCTTCGTCGTGACGATCCGGGTGTTCGCATTCATCAGCATCGGCTGCACCTCGTCGTAGGTCTTGATTTCGGTCGGACTCGAAAGCGATGAACTGGTGCTGATGATTTTGACGGTTTTCGGCGCCCCTTCGATCGTACGGGCGATGCAGTAGTATTTGGAAGCGTCGTACTGTCCCGCCCCGATGCGGCCCGCTGCCATGTTGATGAATTCATACCCGTCGGGTGCGGCGTATCCCGCGATTCTCGAATTGGGGAATCCGGTGATTCCGGCCTCGGAGAACATGAGGATGTCGCGCACTCCGGCGGTTTTCGAGGCGAACAGTCCCTGCCGGCCGTATCGTGCGGGGAAGGGCGTTTCCCGCACGATGAGCATGTCGGTCGAGAATTCGTAGCGGTAGGCCCTCTCGTCGTCGCCGATCAGATAGGCCCAGTGAGCGGTTCCCGACGTTCTTTCGCCCAGAATCTCTCCGGTGCGGACTCCGTATTCGTCCATCCCCTTCATGCGATAGGTGACGCTCAGCGTCACGGGGTCGAGGCGGTAGATCGAGCCTTCGTCGTCGCCCGAGGAGATCAGAATTCCCGAAGCGTATCCCGGCGAGGAGAATACGTAGACGTCGCGCAGGCTGCGGAAGTCGTATTCCGGGTTGATCGTCAGCAGATTGTCCCAGATCTCCTGGGCGCCTTCGGCCTCCTCCTGCGGAGAGCGTTTCTTGACGAAGGCGAGCGATCCGGCGCCCTCGTCGTCGTTGCAGAGGATCAGAAAACCTTCGTCGAACCCGGCCTGCACGCGCAGGTCGTAGTAATGGAATCCGATGCTTTCGCCGTTGTCGATCCGCAGGCGCAGCACGTAGCTGCCGGCCTTGTCGAAGGCGTAGTCGAGCGTCGGCGAACTGGAAATGAACGTCGTGTCGACCATGCCGGGGAAGTCTCCCGCAGGTTTTCCGTAGGACCATTCGTAGACGAGGTCCTGCCCGCTTTCGCTCTCCACGCGGAGTTTGTCGAGGTGGAGCGTTTCGGTAGCCTTGGCGTAGATGGTCCGGTCCAGACCGCTCACCGTGATCGGGGCCAGCTCCCGGTACTCCTCTTTGTCGAGTCCGTAGCAGGAGGCCAGTGCGATTCCGCAGCAGAGCGGCAACAGATATTTCGCAAGTTGTTTCATGGCGCTTTCGGTTAATAGTTATTTGCCGGGTCTCTCCAGCCGCCTGTCGTTACGTTGACGCTTCCGGTCGTATAATACTCCAGGTCGGGGTAATTGGTCGAATAGTAGTCGAACAGCGGGCAGAGCACGTAGCGGAGCCAGGCCATCTTGTGGGGGTTCTGCCGGTTGACCATGAATCCCATGCTCATGCGCAGCTGCTGTCCGTTGAGTCCCGTGTAGTAATCGTTGTCGATGTTCTCGCCGTACTGTTCGACCATCGACGCGTAGAGCGTCGGGTTGCTCTCCGCGATTCCGTGGTAGAGTTCCAGCAGTTTCCGGTATTTGTCCTGCCGGAATTCGCCCGTGTACTGATACCACTGCTGGGTGGCGGAGTAGTACCACCAGTAGGGGCAGGCGGCGGTTCCGTCCGAGATCAGGAACCGGTAGACGTTCCGGGGCACGCCTTCGAACTCTTCGTTCTGGGCGATCTGGAGCACCAGCGACGCGGTTTTCGTCATAATCTTCTCCGTGCGCTTCAGCGTCACGTCGATCTGCCCCTCCACGGAGCCGGCCGGGACGATGAGCCTGTCGATCGTGTAGTCTTCGTTCTCGACGGCGTCGATCAGCTCGCGCTGTACGCCGCCCGTGGTGTAATTCGAGGTGGTGTCGTGAATGGCCCTTACCTCGAACGTCCGGTCGCGGTCTGCCGGCATTCCCAGCAGGGTCACGGTTACGGTCTTCTTGACCTCTTTCACCGATTCGTCGAGCAGGGCGAACGAAAAGTCGGTCGAGAGATACTGGTCCAGACTCGGATAGTTCTCGTATTTGAAATAGAGTTTGTCCTTCTGCGACGTGTCGTACATCAGCCACGTGTCGGAACAGGAGGCGAATGCCGCGACGGTTCCGGCCAGGACGGCTATTTTGAAAATGAGGTTTTTCATAAGTCTTGCGTTATTGTCTGTAATTGTCCTCTACGCTCTGCGGGATGGGCATCGTGTAGGTCGCGTCGTCGGTTCCCGCGAAATTGCCTCCCGGTATCGCGATGTCCAGCTGCAATCGTTTCATGTTGAAGAAATCCTCGCCGTCGGCGAAAAACTCCTTCCGGCGTTCGTTGATGATGTTGTTTTCGGTGATTTTGCCCGTTTCGCGCTCGGCGAAAGGCGTCAGGTCGCGCGACTTCACCACATAGTCGAGGTATTCCGTCGCCTTGTCCGGGTCTTTCGTGAGGTTGGCTTCGGCCACGATGTAGTACATTTCGGGAATCCGGATCAGACTCGGTCCGGGGATTGATTTGCCGCTGTACGTGGGGTTGCTCTCTCCTTGGGCGTACATCTTGTTGTAGTGCTTGATGCACCACGAATTGCCCGTGTCGAACCAGGTCGAGTAACGCTTGTCCGTGCCGGCCAGGTCGGTGGAGTAGATTTCGGAATACTGGCTGGAGAGCGCAAGGGTTCCGCCCTGGTAGATGTGATTCCGGTAGAAGTTGTAGGTGTACTGCGTCGAGTAGAGCCCGAAGACGGTCTCCTGCATGTTGAGCGTGCCGGTCTCCACGGCGTTCCAGGCCTCGGCGGTCGTCATCAGCGGGAATTTGCCGCTGTCGATCACCTTCTCGGCGTAATCCTCGGCCAGGTCCAGTTTGCCCATCGTCCAGTAGGCGCGGGCCAGCAGCGCCTGTACCGCGTAGAGGTTCAGGTGCGTGATGCGGCAGCTCGTGAAGCCGTCGGAGGCGTTGTCGCGGGTCGCCGTCACCAGTTCCTCGTCCGCCGCGAGGTATTTCTCCGCCTCGGTCAGGTCCGCGACGATCAGTTCGAACACCTTGTCCAGCGAACTGTACGGGGTGACTTCGATGCCGTACGTGGTCACGTAGGGAATGGCCTTGGCTTTGGCCGCGGCGTCGCCCGATGCGAACGGCACGGCGAAGATGCGGGCCATTTCGAAATGGAGATAGGCGCGCAGCGCCAGCAGTTCGCCTTTGTAGAGCCGGATGTGGCGGAATTCGTCGTCGGATTTGGGCAGGACGTGCATCAGCGCCTTGTTGACGTATCCGATGGTCTTGTATCCGTTGATCCAGAGGTTTTCGGCTACCGTGATGGCGTTTTCGTGCTCCCACAGGCGCTGTACGACGTAGGCCAGGTTGTCGCTCTGGCTGATGGTGAAGTTGCCGGTCATCAGTTCCGGATAGGCGAACGTAAGCGCGTAGGCGAAGAGGTTCTTGTTGGTTCCCATCTCGGTATAGATGCCGTAGATGGCGTCTTCGCAGCCTTCGGCCGTCGAGAAAAGCTCCTTGTCGGTCACTTCCGATTTGGGATTGACGTCGAGATACGCCTCGCAGCTGCCCAGCAGCAGCGGCAGGGCCAGCAGGATGTAGCTGTATTTTTTCATTCGTTTCATGGTCTCGGCAATATTAGAACGTGGGACGGAATGTCAGGTTGATGGTGCGGCAGTAGGGGTAGCTCGTACCGCGTTCGTACTTGACGGTCGAGAAGCGTACGATGTCCGATACGCCGACACCTACGGCCAGGCGCTTGAATCCGAGCCGTTTGAGGAATTTCGGCTGGAACTCGTAGGTGAGCGTCGCGCTCGAAAGCCACAGTTCGTTGAGCCGCTCCACGAAACGCTCCGAGTTGTGCGGGGTCGTCGAACGCCGCTCCTTGATGGCGAGGTAGCGCGACAGGTCGCCCGGGTTCTTCCAGCGGTCCGTAAAGGCGCGTTCGTCGACGTTGTAGCGCGGGTCGATGTCTTCCACCTTCTCCCAGAGGGTTTTGTTGTAGGTGTCGCCGCCGAAGGTGTAGCTGAAGACGAAGTTCAGCGACCATCCCTTGTAACGCAGCGTGTTGAGCCACGTGCCTTGCAGTTTGGGCTGCGTGTTGCCCACGACCACCTCGTCCTCGGCGTCGTACTTGAAGGTGTATTCGCCGTTTTTGTTGATGAAGATTTCCTGTCCCGTGGCGGGGTCGATGCCGGCCGAACGCACGGCGTAGATGTCGTACTGCGAGCCGCCTTCCCGGAAGCGCAGTTTCAGCGGGTTGTCCTCTTCGAGCTGATAGGCGGTGTTCTTCAGCTTGTCGCTGATCTGCTTGATGCGGTCCTTGACGTGCGAACCGTTGATGACGCTCGTCCACGCCCAGTTCTTGTTGCGGATCACCTGCCCCGCCACCGAGAAGTCGTAACCTACGTTCTGGTTCTCGCCGAAGTTCACGACGATGTCCTCTGAACCGGTCGACGCCGGGAGGGGAATCGTCATCAGCTGGTCCTTGGTGGTGTTGCGGAAGTAGTCGAAGCTCATCACCAGCCGTTCCTTGAAGAGCGTGAGGTTGATGCCGAAGTTGTTCTTCAGCACGCGCTGCCACTTCAGCTCGGGGTTGCCCATGCGGATCGGCACGGTTCCCACGCCGGTGTAGTAGATGTTGCTGTTGCTGTACTTGTAGGTCGTGATGGCCTGATAGGGGCTGCCGGTGGTCTGGCCGTTGTATCCCCACGACCATTTGAGGCGGATCACGTCGATCCATTCGACGTTTTCGAGGAACTTCTCCTTGTGGAGGTTCCACCCCAGGCCGAACGACCACATCGGGGCGAACCGGTTCTCCTTGCCGTAGGCCGACGATCCCGACGTGCGGTAGGAAACGTCGGCGAAGTACCGGTTCCGGAAGTAGATGTTGCCGCTGGCGAAGAAGCCGACCTTTGCCAGCAGCGTCTCGGTTCCGCTCGGGAGGTTCGAGGAGTCGTATCCCAGGGCGTATTTGATGTCCGAGAGGTTGTCCTTCAGGAAACCCATCGCCGTGATGTAGGAGGTCGTGGCGTTGGTGTGCTGGATGTCGCTTCCGGCGTTGATCACGAATCCCGAGCCTTCCTGTCCGATGTTGCGGCCGTAGTTGAGCACGATCTTGCCGTCGTAGTTGAACGCCTTGCCCGTGCCCAGTCCGTAGAGACCGCGCTTGGCCGGGTCGTTCTCGCCGAGGAACTGTGCGTCGTCGGGCGAAACGTATTTGTCCGACTGGCTGCTCTTGACGTCGATGTTGAACTGTCCCGAGACGTAGAAATCCTTGGTCACGTACCATTTGGCGTCGACCGTGTTGCGGAGGGTCTGGTTGCGCGAGGTGCTGAAACTCGAAAGCGTGGCATTGTAGAGCGGGTTGGCCTGGTAGCCTTCGCTCGTCGTCGAGGTGTCCTCGGGGTCGAAGTAGAAGGCTTTGACCAGCTCGCCGTACTCGTCGTAGGGCGACTCGTAGGGGTTGAGTTTCGTGTAGGCGCTGAATTTGCCGTAGGGCGAATCCGTTGCGTCGGTCAGCGTGTAGTTGGCCGTGTAACGGAGCGTGAGCTTGTCGCGCATGTGGTAGCCTATCGAAAAGTTGAGCGTGTAGTTGCGGCGGTTGTCGCCCTTCATGACGCCGTACTTGTCGCTGAAGCGCAGCGACGCGCGGTAGTCGATCTTCTGTGCGCGGCCGCTCAGCGAGAGCGAGTGGGTGTGGCTGAACGGTACGCGCAGCGGGGCGCGTATCCAGTCGGTGTTGACGCCCCGGCGGACGTTCTGCAATTTGTAGGCGTAAGCCTTGTCCATCGCGCCGTTGTCCGATTCGTAAAGCCCGGCCAGGCGTTCCAGTTCCAGTTTCTGCGCCGCGTTGCAGAGGTTCATCGAACTCAGGTCCGGGATGCTCAGCTCGGGCACGAAGTTGTAGCTCAGGCGGGGTTTGCTGTCGGTCACCTGCTGGCGTTCGATGACGATTACGCCGTTGGCCGCCCGGTCGCCGTAGACGATCGAGGCCTGCGCGTCCTTCAGGACGTCGATGCGCTCGATTTCGTACATGTCGAGGTCGTACAGCTCTTCCATGCTGATTTCGGCGCCGTCGAGGATGATCAGCGGGTTGTTGTAGGCCTTCTCCTCGGCCGAGGTGGCGATGGAGTTCGAGCCGCGGATCAGGATTTCGGGAATGGCGTTGGGGTTCGAGCCGAGGGCGTTGTTCTGTACGACCACCATGCCCGGGGTCACGGCGCTCAGGGCCGACATCAGGTTGGTGTTCGAGATGGCCACGAGGTCTTCGCCCTTGATCGAGGTCACCGAACCCGTGTAGGTGCTCTTGTTGCGGGTGAACATGCCGTTGACCACCACGTCGTCGATGCGCGTGCCGCCCTCCTTGAGGGTGACGTTCAGGCCCTTTGCCGAGCCGGTGATGATCACCTGCTGGGTCTCCATACCCAGGAACCCGACTTCGAGGACCGCAGGGCTGGTCTTGGTCGAGAAGGTGAAGGTGAACTGGCCCTTTTCATCGGTCGAGACGCCCTGTCCCGAGCCGCCTTTCAGAATGACCGATGCGCCGGGGAGCACCGTCTTGCCGGCGTCGCGCACGGTTCCGCTCACGGTGAACTTGCGCATCTTGACCGTCGAGTCGTAGACCAGCACGACGTTGTTCTCGATGGCGTATTTGAACGTCGACCCGGCGATGCACTTGTCGAGCAGTTCGTGTACGGTGACTTTCTTGAATTCGCCGCTCACGGCCGGGAGCCGGCGGATGTCTTCGGGGTCGTAGGCGAATTTGATGCCTGTCTTCCGGGTGATCTCGTCGAGCACCGCCGTCGCGGGTCTCTCCGTCAGCGTGACGGTAAGCGTCGCGTTCAGGTTGATCGGTTCACCCCCCCCCCC
>OJRD01001060.1_pt1 | contig 12265 bp, 10 predicted proteins | sample 1599051 | NCBI WGS metagenome assembly OJRD01 (sample SAMN03922523, study PRJEB24848) | human gut metagenome | isolation source: stool sample | host: Homo sapiens | place: Germany | collected 2010-02 | reverse complement strand
TCTACACAGAGTAGATCGTCGGCAGCGTCAGATGTGTATAAGAGACAGCGCCAGACGTGTCCCATCATTTTCCGCTCATTGGTAAAGGGATACTCGCGCACAAACTCATTGCTAAACAGGCTCTCTCTGGAAATGCCGTGCGCCTCGCAGCAGCGGAGCATCGCTTTTTCCATGGGGTCGTAGGCGTCGGTTTCACAGCTAAGTCCCATCGTCTCAACGAGCACCTGCTCTGTGCCATCTGCCACCCAAATTTCCTGTACGGTCATTTGGTTCTTGGTAATGGTGCCGGTCTTATCCACGCAGAGGACGGAGACGGCCCCCAGCGTCTCCACACTGGGCAGCTTGCGCACCAGCGAGTTTTTCTTTGCCAGCCGCCACGCGCCCATGGAGAGGAACACCGTAAGGATGACCGGAAATTCTTCCGGAATCATGGCCATTGCAAGCGTCACGCCGGAAAGGATGCTTTCAATCAGACGGTCGGAAAATGGATGATCGGGAATATTGAACCAGGTAAATACGGCCACCAGCGCAAACAGCACGCCTGCTAAGATGGCACAGGTTTTCACCAGCTTGCCGGTCTGCTTTTGCAGCGGGGTATCCGCCTGCGGCGCGGTGGCCACGCCAAGACCGATTTTTCCGTATTCGGTCTGCGCGCCAATTTGATCCACCTGAACGACAGCGGTGCCCTGCGTAACCAGGGTACCGGCATAACAGTAATCCTTGCGCCAGTAATCCGTTGTGGGTTCAGTGCTTCCCGTGGGCGTTTTCCAGACGCCCTCCACTTCGCCGGTGAGAGAGGATTCATCCACGCACAGGTCGGCGCAGCGCAGCACTACGCCGTCTGCCGGAATCTTGACGCCCTCACAGATCATCATCAGGTCGCCCGGAACCAGGTCGGCGCTGGCGATCCGTTGTTCCTTCCCGTCGCGGATGACAGTGATCTGCGGCGCGGATAGATCCTTCAGCGCATGGAGCGTTTGGTCGGTTTTCCACTCCTGGATCACATCAATGCTGATGATGCCCACCACGAAGATGAGCATGATCGCACCGTCCCTGGGCTCGCCCAGAATAAAATAGATAATGGCGGCGGCAATGAGCAGCAAAAACATAGGCTCACAGAAAATATGAAATACTTTCTGGAAAAAGGTTTCCTTCTTCTGTGGCGACAGCTCGTTTTTACCGTATATGTCCTGCAATCGCTTTGCTTCGGCAGAGGTTAGCCCTGCCACGTCCGGTTGGCTGACTGTCATAAAAGAATCCTCCGTTTCCCGCTGCCATCTGGCAATACGGTGTCATGATTTCTCCTATGGCACTCCATTTGAGGTCCGCTGTTCCATAAATAGGTATAAAATAGCACACCTATGGAACATACAACTGTCCCACAGATGTGCATAAAAGGAAATGCAATCTGCTGCCGCAGATAAAGCGGCCCGGCCCCACGCCCGCTTCCGGGCATCGCCTGCTCAGTTTGTACTGGTGATCTCGCATCCCGGCAGAACCGGAATGTAATGCAGTGCAAAGAGATTACGTTCCATTATATGTGAGAAGACGTGGAATGTCAACCGTTGGGTGTGCCGGGCAGTAATAGGACCCATGACAAGGTCCCGAAAGCTGTGCAGAAGGCGCTGCCGGTCGGCAGCGCCTTCTACATTTCAGTCTGCGTCCAGCGGGTCCAAGGCCGCGTTGGAGGGGATGGCGGGCTCCGGAAGCTGCTTGTAGAGCACATCGTTTACATGGGAGAGCATCCGCTGCTGGTAGTCCTGGATATCGTCCAGGGAGCGAAAACTGGTGTTGCTCTTTTCCAGCGCAATCTGAGCATCCAACGGCAGCGCGTTGAAATAGGCGATGGCCTCCGGGGAGAGAAGCGCGCGGTCAAGCATGGCCTTCGCCCTCTGCTACGATGCGCTCCAGGACGGCCATCAGGTCGTTCATGTTTTCCAGCTTGACGTCCATGGAGAGAATGTGGTTTTTCAGGTCAATGGGCATGGACTCGAACTGGGCACGGATCTTGGGAGATACTGTGGACATTGGAATCACCTCGCGCCTAGTATGAGCCAAAACGGGCAAAAAAAACGCCGGCGACCCAAAATGTCGTCCGGCGGAACTTCTTGGTCTGCCTCCCCGGAAGAGCCATTGCCCTTCCGGGGAGCACAGCGGTGTTGCAAAGAGAGAGAGGGAGGAGGTTGGAATTGGTATTGGGTCTTTGCAAGTATAGAATATCATACTGAAAAGGGAATTGATGGACAGTTTTATAACGTGCTGTGAACTTTTTATGAACGACAATATTTTCCTTTTAGACGGGGTCCTGAATGTGGAACAGACTGTCCAGCACCAGCCAGTTTTGGGCAAAGGGGCGCATGAGATTCCAGTATCCGGCTCCGGACAGGCCGTATTCCGGGATGAGGGACAGCTTGGCGGCGATGCTCCTGGCGTCTTCAAACCAGACCTCATGTGCCGTACCCCTCTCGTCCGTGTAGCGGAACCAGGGTGCCTGGGCGGTCTCATCGTATTGGATGGCCATACCATAACGCCGGGCCAGGCTGACGGCATACTGGGGGGAGATGGAGGTGGCCCGAGTCTCCCCCTGGCGGAAGGGCAGCGGCCAGTCATAGCCGTAGGCCGGGATGCCCAGCCAGATTTGACCGGCGGGGAGCTCCGTCAGGGCGTACTCCACCACCGAGCGCACATTGGGCAGCGGCGCTACCGCCATGGGCGGGCCGTATGTATAGCCCCACTCATAGGTCATTAAAAAGACGCGGTCGGCGGCGGCCCCCAGGGCGCGGTAGTCGTGGCCCTCATAGAGCAGACCGGGCTGGTCGGCCGAGGTTTTGGGGGCCAGCGCCACCACCACGGGGTAGCCGCGCGGATTCAGCCGCTCCCGCAGGCGGCGGATGAAGGAAGCATAGGCCGCCGCATCCTGGGGGAAAACAAATTCGAAATCCACGTCCAGACCGCTGTAGCCCTTGGTCTCCAGCGTGTTGAGTACATTGTCGATCAGGACGCCCTGGACGTCCTGGTCGTTGAGGACCAGACTGGCCAGCTCGTTGGAAAAGCTGCCCTCGTCGGTGAGGGTGGACAAGTGCATCAGAGCTCCGGTCCCCACATTGCGGGCCGCGGTGAGGAGCGCCTGGTCCTCCAGCGGCACCAGCGCGCCGTCCGGCTGGATGCCATAGGTAAAGGGCGTGATATAGGTGAGGAAGGGAAGGGTACGCCGCAGCAGGCCCGGATCAATAAAGGGGTAGGCATAGCCGTTGACCGCAATGGGGGGGTATTTTGCGCTGTCACCCTGATAGCTGAGGACCACGGTCTGGCCGGAATAGAGGGTGGGGGAGCCCTCCAGGACGGTGTTGTTGCGGTAGAGCTGGCGGACCGGTACGCCGCTGGCCCGAGCCACGGAATAGAGCGTATCGCCGGACCGGGCGGTGTAGACCTGGTCGGGGAAACGGAGGACCAGCGTCTGCCCCACCACCAGCTCGTAGGGGGGAAAAAGCCGGTTTTCGCTGGCAATCCGCTCCGCAGACAGCCCGGATCGCTGGGCGATGGCATTCAGAGTGTCGCCTGCCTGTACGACATAGATCTCCATGGGAGCCTCCCGTCAGACCAGGGTGATGTAGTCTGAGCTGGCATACCCCACCACGCCGTCAAACCGGACCAGATACCAGCCCTGCCACTGATTGATGACGGTGAGCCGGGCGCCGTCGTAAGCGCGGGCCACGATGGGGGCGGTGGTGGAGGGCCTGGAGCGGATGTTCAGCGAGCCCCAATTTACATCCACCACGGCGGGACGGGCGGGGCGGGGCTCCAGGAAGGGGATGCCGAAGTACTGGCACAGAGAGATCACGATGTTCCGGGCGATGGCGTTCAGATTGTTCTTGACCCAGGCCGCGTCGTCGGGATTGTCGTGATACCCCAGCTCAATGAAGACCGAGGGCGCCCGGACCCGCCGGACCTCACCGATGGCGGTGGTGGGCTCCGCCCGGACCCGGTCGGGGAGCGGATAAATGTTTTTCAGATTTTCAGCCACGATCTCCGCCGCTCGCCGCCCCTCGGTGCTGCCGGGATAGTAAAAGACAATGATGCCGCGGATCTGGCCGTAGAGGCCCTCCGGAGCGGCATTGGAGTGGAGCGCCAGGTGCAGGTCGTAGTTACCCTCGTTGGAAGCGCGGATCGCGGCGGCGGCGGTCATTTCGGGCGTGTTGCGGACGTACTGGATGCCGGAGGCGTCCAGATAGGGGACCATGGCGTCCGCCAGCCGGTTCATCCACTCCTCTTCGGTGCCGCCGCTGACGTAAAAATTGTTCTCCTGGGTGGAAGGAGAGAGATAAATGATAGGCATGGGGATTCCTCCTTTGGTGGTATCCCATCCTATGCACCCCAAGCGGGTTTGGAACCTTTTGCCGGTGAACCTCGTCTAAAGGGCATAACACAGCCCCATTCCTTCGCGCAACGGATGAAAGTGAGGTGCCCAATGAAAGGAAAAACAATCCTGCCGCTCGCGCTCCTGCTCGCCGCGGTGCTCACCGCCTGCTCCGGCGGGAACAGCGCCACCATGGCCGCCGCTCCCTCGGCGGCGGCGGAATACAAGGGAGAGATGGACCGCCCGGAAGAACCGGCCCCTGACATGGCTCTGAGCACAACGCTCCGGGCCGCAGGCGTCTACGAGGACGCCAAGCTCATCCAAAGGGCCGATTACGAAGTGCAGACCACGGACTACCCGGCGGCCGAAACGGCGCTGGAAGCTCTGGTGGAGCGCTGCGGCGGCTACTTTGAGTATCAGGAGACCAGCGGAGGGGGCTATTACGAGAGCGCCGCCCGCCGCTGGGGCAGCTTTACCATTCGGGTCCCCAAAGAGCAGTATGATGCCTTTACGGGCTCGGTGGGCGAGGTGGGACATGTGGTGAGCCAGTCCGGCAGCGCAGAAGATGTGGGACAGAACTATTCCGACATCGAACTGCGCCTGCAAACCCAGAGAACCAAGCAGGAGCGGCTGCTGGCCCTGCTGGAGAAGGCGGCGACTATGGAAGATATCATCTCCCTGGAAAACGCCCTATCCGAGACCGAGTATCAGATCGAGCAGTATACCTCTGATTTGAAGCGCTACGACTCCCTCATTGATTTTGCGACCATTGAGCTCCGGCTGACCGAGGTGGCCCGGATCAGCGACGAGCCCGGCGAGGTGGCGCCGCTGGGAGCTCGGGTCGCCTCTGCTTTTGGCGAGGGTCTGCATTCCTTTGGCGACGGGCTGGGAAATTTGGCCGTCTGGCTGGCCTATCATGCGGTGGGTGTCGCGGCGCTCCTGGCCGTTTTAATGGGGGCGGGGCTGGCCGTCCGGAGGCGGCTTCGGAAGCGCGGCGCGGTCCATGCGCCGCCCGACGCCCAGACAGAGGAAACAGAGGGCCGGTAGAGGCAGGGGGATGGGTCTGCGACCCGTCCCCCCTTGTTATCTGAGGGAAATGTGATATAATGACTGCCCTGAGGACCTGCTCGTCCCCGACTCTGAAAGGGAGGGATTTACCCGATGGAACAGCTCCTATCCGCGCCGCAGGCCCTGATGGACCGGCTTGCGGCTCTGCTGGAGGCGTATCCCCTGGCAACGGCCTGGTACACGGCGGCGGCGCGGTTCGTTTTCCCTGTTCTGGCTCTGCTCATTCTGGCCCGCACCATCCGCTCCCTGGTCACGGTGCCCCATGTACCGGAGGTCTGGGCTTATTTGTCCCTGCCCAACGGGGCGGACGAGCCGCTGACCCATTGGGAGAATATCATTGGCCGCTCCGGATTTTCAGACGTGGTGCTCAACTACCCCACCGTCTCCCGCCAGCACGCCGCTCTGATCCGGGGGGAGGACCGGAATTGGACCCTCTATGACCTGGATTCCAAGGGGGGCGTGGCGATTAACGGCAGGGCGGTGGCGGGGCAGGCCGCCGTCCAGTACGGCGACGTGCTCTCGTTGGGCGGCGTGGAGACGGTGCTGCTGGCGGTCTCCCCGGAGGAGGAGCAGGAGCGCCGGTCCCGGCGGCGGGCGGAGCGGCCGGTGTCCCCCTGGCTGGGGTTGGTGCTGCTGACTCTGTTTCAGGTCATGACCGCCGTCCAACTGGTCATCGCGGCGGGGGAGCGCGCCTCCGCCGCCATTCCCATGACCTTTTTGTGCCTGAGCCTGGCCATGTGGGCTTACTGCCTCACCCTGCGGGCCCTGCGGCGCATCGGCTTTGAAATGGAGACCGTGGCCTTTTTCCTCTCCACCCTCTCTCTGGCCGTCACGGCCTCCTCGGCCCCCTCGTCCCTGCCCAAACAGTTTTTGGCCGTCCTGCTGGGGCTGCTGCTCTTCCTGGTGCTGGGGGTCTTCCTGCGGGATCTGGAGCGGGCCAAAAAGATCCGCTGGCTCATGGCGGCGGCGGCCATCGGCCTGCTGGGCGTCACGCTGCTGCTGGGAACGGGCAAATACGGGGCGAAAAACTGGATCGTCCTGGGGCCGCTGTCCCTCCAGCCCTCGGAGCTGGCCAAGATCTGTTACATCTTTGCCGGATCGGCCACCCTGGACCGCCTGTTCCGGAAACGGAACCTGGGGCTGTTCATCGTCCTGACCGGGGCCTGCATGGGCGGTCTGGCCCTGATGAGCGATTTCGGCACCGCCGCCGTGTTTTTTGTCACCTTCCTGGTCATTGCCTATCTGCGCTCCGGCGACTGGGCCACCCTGGGCCTCATCACCGGGGCCTGCATGGGCGGGGCCGCCGTGGTGGTCACCATCAAGCCCTACATCCTCCAGCGGTTCGCCACCTGGGGCCACGCCTGGTCCGACGCCTCCGGCGGCGGCTACCAGCAGACCCGGGCCATGTCGGCGGCCGCCTCCGGCGGACTGGTGGGCGTGGGGGCGGGGAAGGGCTGGCTCCACCGGGTCCCGGCGGCGGATACCGATCTGGTATTCGGGATGTTGGCGGAGGAGTGGGGACTGGTCATCGCGGCGCTGGCCGTCCTGTCCATCGTCACCCTGGCGGTCTTTGCCGTCCGGGCCTGCCGGGCGGGCCGGTCCAGCTTTTACACCATCGCCGCCTGCGCCGCCGCCTCCCTGATGGTGTTTCAGACCTGCCTCAACGTCTTCGGGTCGGTGGATCTGCTGCCCTTCACGGGTGTGACCTTCCCCTTTGTCTCCAACGGCGGCTCTGCCATGGTGGCCTCCTGGGGGCTGCTGGCCTTCCTCAAGGCCACGGACACCCGGCAGAATGCCAGCTTTGCCATACGTCTGCCCTCCAGAAGGGCCCGCAAGGCCCCGGAGCGGCAGACGCCTGATTCGGCGGAGCAGGAGGGGACGGCATGAAGCGCATCGAAAGACGGGCGGGGCTGTGTCTGCTTCTGGCGGCGGCCCTGGTGCTGGGCCTGGGGATCTTTACCTTCCGGGAGCTCCGCAGCGGGGGGGCCTGGGCGGCCTCGGCCTTCAATCGACACATCTACAACAGCAAGGGCCAGCTTGCGGTGGGGCGGGTGCTGGACCGGGACGGGGATCTGCTCTCCTGGGTGGACGCGGAGGGGAACCGGGCCTATTACGCCAACCCCACCGTCCGCAAGGCCACCCTCCACGCGGTGGGGGACGCCCAGGGAAAGATCGGCACCGGGGCGCTGGTGGCCTTCGGCGACAAGCTGTCCGGCTACAATCTCCTTACCGGCGCTTACAGCCCCTTTGGAGAGGGGAACGACCTGTATCTGACCTTGGACGCCCACCTCAATTATGTGGCCTATCATGCCCTCAACGGACGGAAGGGGGCGGTGGGGGTCTACAATTACAAGACCGGGGAGATCCTCTGTATGGTCTCCAATCCCTCCTATGACCCGGCAGACCCGCCGGAGATCCAGGAGGGGGACGAGCGCTATGAGGGCGTGTATCTGAACCGCTTCCTCTCCGGCACCTTCGTGCCCGGCTCGGTGTTCAAAACGGTCACCCTGGCTGCGGCCGTTGAGCACATGCCCGACCTGATGAGCCGGACCTTTACCTGCACCGGCTCTACCCTGGTGGGCGGGGAGGCGGTGACCTGTCCCGGCGCTCACGGGGAGCTGGATATCTACGGAGCGCTGGCCAGCTCCTGCAATGGGGTGTTTGCCCAACTGGCGGCGGAGCTGGGCCCGGAGGTGATGGAAGCCTACACCCGGAAGGCGGGACTCACCGGGAGCTACCGCATCAATGGACTGTCCACGGCCAAGGGGAGGTTCCAGTTTTCCGGAGCTACGGCAAATCAGCTCGGCTGGGCGGGAGTGGGGCAGTACAACGACCTGGTGAATCCCTGCGCCCTGATGGTGTATATGGGCGCCATCGCCAGCGGCGGGAAGGCCGCCGTCCCCCAACTCATTCTTCAGACGGTGACGCCGCTGGATTTCCGGGTGTCCCTGTATGTCCGGCACCGGACCGGGCGGCTGGTGGAGGCGGACACAGCGGAGCTGCTGGCCGACATGATGGCACGGAACGTCGCCGAGACCTATGGCAGCGGCCGGTTCCCCAACATGGACCTCTGCGCCAAGTCCGGCACTGGCGAGGTGGGAGGCGGGAAGGCGCCCAACGCCTGGTTTGCCGGGTTCCTACGCAATGAGGACGCCCCCTATGCCTTCGTGGTGCTGGTGGAAAACGGCGGCAGCGGCGCGGAGGCCGCAGGCGGCGTGGCGGCCAAGGTGCTGAATGCCCTGGTCAACGGCGATTAAAGACGGCGGAAGAAATCCGAACGCCCCCCGGCTTTGCCGGGGGGCGTTCGGATTTCGAGCAGGATACTTCGCCCGCATCACATCAGAGGCATAAGGGGCAGGACGCTGTACTGGAGCAGGACGCGCATTTTGGGGTAGATCCGCCGGAAGCTGGTGACCAGACGGTCCAGGACCTTTCCTCCGTTTTCGTAGCTGGCGCAGGGAAGCAGGAGCAGATACTGGGTGGCGCTGAAGCGGGTATAGGCATCCCCCTGACGGAGGCCGGAATGGATGACCTCCCGCACGCGGCTCATGCTGACGCCGATCTGCCGGGTTGTGAGGGGTTTCCCGCGGGCGCCCAGCACTGAGAGCATGGCAAGCTGCACCACCTGCCCGGTGCGGGCGGCAGTGCGGGCCGACAGACGGTACACATCCTGAAAGATGGCGTATTCGCAGTAGTAGGGGCCCGGGTTCGGCCGGACCTCGCAGAGGGTCTCCCGGACTACGCGGAGGTCCATCTCCACGCTTTGGGTGGACCGGACCAGCTCACGGTAGAGCGCGGTCAGCTCCGCCGAGGGACTGGCGCCAAGCTGTTCCATAAAAAGTTGGGTGACATAGCGGTAGTGCTGGATAGCGGTCTGCTGCGCGCCAGTGGCGATCATGGCCTGCATGAGGTGCAGGTGCGTCCCTTCGTCATAGGGGTCCACCAGGATGGCACGGCGGCACAGGTCCACCGTTTCGGCATAGCGGCCCTCAGCGTCCAGAAGCCCGGCGGCCTCGGCACAGAGCTTGAGGAACTTGGCATGGTAGTACACCCGCAGGGAGACAGCCCAGGGCTCGTGGGAAGCCTTTGGGAGGAAATCTCCCCGGTACAGGGCGGCGGCGGCCAGCATGTGCCCCAGCCGATCCGGTCCCGGCCGGGCGGCGGCCTCGCAGAGCGATTCGAACTGCTCGGTATCTACGGTGATGTCCAGGTCATGGTTCCAACGGTAAGTACCCCGCCGGTAGAGGATGATCTCCTTCCCGTTTTCAAAGCCCAGGGCCTCCACGGCATGTCTGGCCCGGTGGAGAAGGGTTTTTAGCGTGTTGACCGGATTGTCGATGTCCGAATCCCCCCACAGCACGTCGATGATCTCGTCTTGGGAGACCACCTTGGAGCGGAAAGCAATGAGATACTCCAAAAAGGTCCACAGCTTTTTGGAGGAACTGGATTGGTCCGTCACCACAAGGGTCTCGCCCGCCACGCGGCGGGTCATGGTAAAGCTTCCAAACATAGAGATGTGCAGCGTATCTGCCGTGCCCACGGGACCACCTCCTTCCAAACCAATCTGCACCGCACGATAGCGGAGCAACGCAGACACAGCCGGGCGTGGGTCGCTTTCCAGCAGCAGCGTCTGAAATTCCACATAAATTCTAACACAGTAAGAGTCCCGAGGCAAGGCATGTCCCCAAAAATGTGCAGTTGTAACCAAAGGAGAACCGCCGGATGCTATACTAAGGATGCCAATTCTGAAGACAATGAAACGGAAGGTGGTCTCAGATGACCCAGGGTCAGAGCCGGTTTGTTCCCTATGAGATGAAGCGCAGCTTGATTCGGGTGTACTCCTATCGTAACAAAGAGATACGGGGGACGCTGCAGAATCCCTATTTTGAAGAAGAGCCGTATTTTGACAACCTGACTCAGCTCCTGATCCGGATGGAGGGGCTGCTCGATGCGCTGGATTTTCCGCAGCGCAGCATGGAGGGCCGTGCGTTCGACCGGCCGGAGCAGAGGGTGGCGGCCGGGGCCCCCCGACCGGCGCCGGAGGCGCTGGGGGAGCAGAAGCCCCTTGCCACGTTCCAGTTGAGCGTTTTGTTTCGGCAGAACGCCAGTTGGCAGGGCAGCCTGACGTGGCTGGAGCGGGCGGAGGAGGCCCGATTCCGCAGCGTTTTAGAGCTGGTTGGCCTACTGGACAGCGCGCTGGCCGCCTGGGAGTGAGAGGGAACGTGAACAAAGGCTCCGGGTCCTGTAGGACCCGGAGCCTTTTCGTTTGCAGACTTGTTTATTTGGTATAGTTGTCAAAGTAGCCCTGGACCAGCACGATGGGAGTGCCCTTGTCGCCGCTGCCGGAGGTCAGGTCGCACAGGGAACCGATCAGGTCGGTGAGCCGCCGGGGCGTAGTGCCCTGAGAGACCATCTGGCCGGTGAGGTCGCTGTCCTTGTGGCGGATATAATCGGAGATCGCCTCCTTGAGGGCGTCGCCGGAGAGGTCGGCAAAGTCATTGTCGGCCAGATACTTGAGCTTCACCTCGTTGGGCTGGCCCTCCAGACCGGAGGTGTATGCGGGGGAGACTACCGGGTCGGCCAACTCCCAGATCTTGCCCACCGGGTCCTTAAACGCGCCGTCGCCGTAGACCATGACCTCCACGTGCTTGCCGGTCTTGGCCTGGACGCCCTTCTGAATCCGCTCCACCACGGGCTGGCAGTTGCGGGGAAACAGCTTGACCTTGTCCTCGGTGGCCTTATTGCTGCCCAGCAGGCCGTAGCGCTCGTTATAGCCGCTGCCGTTCACGCTGGCGGTCATCAGCTCGTCCAGACCGAGCACCAGCTCGGCCCCCGCTTTTTTCAGCAGCCGCTTGGAGCGCTCACGGGTGTGGATGTCGCAGCACAGCACATGCTTCGCGTAGGGGAGGATAGCCCGGCAGTCGTTGGCCAGCACCACCTCTACCTCGCAGCCGCAGCCGGTGATGAGTTCCTTGTAATATTCGATATAGTCCACGCCGGTAAAGACGTGCTTGGTATAGCCGAAGAGCTCCCGGTACCTGGCCTCGGACAGCACGTCCCGGTAGGGGTCCACGCCCTTTTCGTCCACCAGGTCCATGTCGATCAGGTGGTTGCCCACTTCGTCGGAGGGGTAGGAGAGCATCAGCACGATCTTTTTCGCGCCCATGGCGATGCCCCGCAGGCAGATGGCAAAACGGTTGCGGCTGAGGATGGGGAAGACCACGCCCACCGTGTGGCCGCCAAATTTGGCCTTTACATCGGCGGCGATCTGCTCCACCGTGGCATAGTTGCCCTGAGCCCGGGCCACCACGGCCTCGGTCACGGCGATGACATCCTTGTCATACAGCTCGAAGGGGGTCTGCTGGGCGGCGGCGACCACGCTGTCCACCACGATCTGGGCGATGTCGTCGCCCTCCCGGATGATGGGCGCACGGATGCCCCGGGACACGGTACCGACTAATCTTTCCATGACTTTGCCTCCAATGGTAAAAATCAATTACACAATATTATAGCGCGAAATTGAAGGCAATGGAAGAGGAAAGTGCAAAAAAGGGCGGTTACCGCAGCCAGAGCAGAAAACGGGCGGCACAGAAGCCGATGAGGCCGCAGCCGGGAAAGGTAAACAGCCAGGTGATGAGGATGGAGCGGGCCACCCGTCGGTCCACGGAGGTCCGGTCCTCGGCCGCCCCAACGCCCAGAATGGCCGCGGTTTTGGCGTGAGTGGTGGAGACCGGAAGGCCCAGCAGCGTGCACAGCAGCAGGCAGAGGGCTCCGGCCAGGTCGGCGGAGAAGCCCTGCCGGGGCCCCAGAGGGACCATGTCGCGCCCCACAGTGTCGATG
>OJRD01001050.1_pt1 | contig 12335 bp, 11 predicted proteins | sample 1599051 | NCBI WGS metagenome assembly OJRD01 (sample SAMN03922523, study PRJEB24848) | human gut metagenome | isolation source: stool sample | host: Homo sapiens | place: Germany | collected 2010-02 | reverse complement strand
GTTTTGGTCAAGCTTTTTCAAAAGCTTGCGGTTTCCAAAGGCAGAGCCTTGGTCGTCGTCCGCAGACGGCGAAATCTCTTTATTAAAGCGCTTTTGAATGGGTGAATTTTACAACAGTCCAGTGGGCTGTTGTAAAAGAGGGAACGCTTTCACTTGCAAAGCGCTCCCTTTCTTGATTTATACCAAGGTTTTTCTACAGACTGGAACCGCAGCAAAATGCGGCTTTTTGTTTTGTATTGTGATTTTGTAATATAAATTTAATTGTCATAAATTTGCGATTATAATTTCCGAACCGGTCTGATATATTTCCAAAAACGTTCCGGATCATGGTAAAAGTACATAATCCTTCCGGGAGAAGTGTCAAGACAGTAACCGGAGCTTTCATAATCAAAATCAGCCATCGCTTTTTCGATCTTGTTCTCTATACTGCAGTTTTCCTGTTCATAATCAAACGGTCCATGTTCAAAAACAATGTACTCGGCCTCGGGAACATCGATCATAAGCATTTGCGGCGGTACCTCTCCATTGTAATTAGAAGGAAGCCGTACACCATAACACTCTGTGCGCGGAATACCCCAACTGCAGAGTCTGCCATTTGGATCGTTAATGTACGCCATGATCTGACCGCTGCCGCCATTAAAATCGCTGCCGCCTTCATCGTCTAACTTTCCCTTGATACTGTCCAGCAAGCCGCAGATAGTTTCACAGTCCTGTCCAGGGATCAGGTTTTGTTTTTGCCAAAAATCCCAATATCCATTGCTCTCATAATTTTTAATGTGCAAAAATTTATGAGCGGGAATAGTTACAAAATACACTTTGATATCACCTGTGGATTTCATCATACCGATCTCTCCAATTCCTAAAAAGTAGCGGTCGAAAGGGTTTATTTTTGTACGCAGGACAACAGGCACGGGATTTGTGCGGTATTCGCTTGGCGTAACTCCGTATGTTTTCTTGAAGGCTCTGGTAAAAGCTTCATGTGATGAAAAGCCGTGATCCAAAGCAATATCAAGAATGCTCCTATCGCTATCCCTAACTTCTTTTAATGCAAAGGCTAATTTTCTTTTGTGCAGATATTCTCTAAACCCAACGCCTGACATTTCCTTGAATTTTCTTGTAGTATAAAATTCAGAATAGCCCAACTTTTCGGAAAGGTGACGTAAAGTCAAAGCTTCATTATTGTGCCGTTTAATGCACTTGTCAATTTCATCGATAATAATTTGAATTTGTTTCTGCCACTCATACATTTATATACACCTCATTTCAACTGCTCTGTTTATATTATAGATCAAATGAAGGGTTATTGCTTGATTTTACTTGCGAAAAAGCACATTTCCGAGCCATCCAAAATAGTCTCTTTTTTATCGTCATATCGCCGCCTCTTTTTTGTCACCATTCAGCAGACTCCATATATTATCTTCATATACTGATGCGGAACATAAATACAGAAAATCTGCAAATTCAGTTATTTTGTGATTCATCAGTTGATTTCTGAACAACTGTTACCTGGAATTGTAGGACATTTATCATTGTTTCTTGTTTGCACTTGGAGCAAAACATCGGAAAATCTTCCATCACTGTATCTGACCGTATTTTGTCACAAGTTTTTTCTCCGCATTTCGGACATATACTTAAGCTGAAAAATGTACCGATGGCCGCAAAATTTAATTGGTTTCAGTCAATCTGAATTTTTCTTTATATGCCTTGAATTGTGTACGGAAGTCTTCATTGTCATTTCTGAAATCCCGAAGAGACTCGTGAATATTCATATTACGATGTGCAATGTCTATCACACAGCCGGCAATATTGGAGCAGTGGTCGGATGTTCGTTCTAAATTAGTGAGCAAGTCAGACCAAACAAAACCGGCATCAATGGAACAGGCGCCTTGCTGCATACGAAGAATATGATTTGTGCGAAGTTTTTCTTTCAGAATATCTATAACTTGCTCAAGCGGTTCTACTTTTTCCGCAGCGGTTATATCGTCTTTTATAAAGGCCGTTGTGGCCAATTCAAGGATTTCGTATACTGCCGAAGAAATCACTCGAAATTCCGATTCTGCCGAATTGGTAAAGCTCACGCCTTTTTCTTTCATTTCTTTTGCAGAATCAAGCAGATTTACTCCGTGGTCGGCAATTCTTTCAAAATCCCCGATGATTTTCAGAAGCTTTGCAGCTTCTGCACTGTCTTGTTCGCTGATCTGTTTTGTACTTAAATGTACCAGATAAGTCCCAAGCATATCCTCATAACGATCAGTTATTTCTTCCTTTTTATGTATAGACTCAGCAAGCTCCGGCGTATACCGATGCAGGGAATCCAATCCTTCAATCAGCGTCGCCACGGCCGTTTTTGCCATTTTGACAGCAACCTCGTAACAGCGTTCCAGGGCAATCGACGGTGTTGCCAAAAGTCTTTCGTCAAGCTCAGATTCTATTTCCTGCTGTTTTGTATCGGGGATCAGTTTGTTGACCAGTTTTTCAAGAAAGCCTGTCAGAGGAAGCATCAGGATTGTACAGAGTATATTAAAAGCAGAGTGTGCAACAGCAATACCGAACAATGATGCAGATTCATTCAGAAGTATAGGACGGAAAACTGCTTTTATCACACAGAATACTGCCAGCCAAACCGCACTTCCGATTACATTAAATAATAAGTGTACCACGGCTGCGCGTTTTGCGTTTTTATTTGCTCCCACGGACGATAGCATTGCTGTTACACATGTACCGATATTCTGTCCCATAATAATGGGAATTGCCGCACCATAAGAAACCTGCCCGGTTACTGCAAGCGCCTGCAGAATTCCAACCGAAGCAGAGCTTGATTGAATGATTGCGGTAAGAACGGCGCCTGCGAGCAATCCTAAAACCGGATTTTTGAACAGAATAAACAAATTCTGAAACGCAGGGATGCTGCCGAGTCCCGAAACCGCTCCCGACATAGTTTCCATTCCAAACATCAGTGTGGCAAACCCCAAAAGAATCATGCCTGTATCTTTTTTCTTTGAATTTTTGCAGAACATATAAAATATAATGCCGATCAGCGCCAGAACAGGAGTAAATGAAGACGGTTTTAAGAGTTTTACAAAGATATTTCCGCTGTCAATGCCTGCGAGACTTAAAATCCATGCGGTGACTGTTGTGCCGATGTTAGCACCCATGATTACATTGATCGCCTGCTTTAATGTCATAAGCCCGGAATTAACGAATCCGACTACCATAACGGTTACTGCGGAGGAACTTTGAATTACTGCCGTAACGCCAAGTCCTGTCAACAAACCTGCGGCTTTACCGGTTGTGAGTTTTCCAAGAAGCAGACGAAGCTTGTCTCCCGCTCTGCGTTCCAGTGCCTGTCCCATAATGTTCATGCCGAATAGGAACAGACACAGTCCTCCGATCATCGTCAGTACATTAAAAATATCCATAGAATCTTCTCCTTTTCTTCTATTGCGTTTCTACAGATAAATACTATCAAATTTACATCAAATCCGTTATCACGATTTTGTAAAATACATGTAAAATGAAAAAGAGCTTGGCTGATCCAAACTCTTTTAAATCGTTTTATTATTTTTTTGGAAACTTCACCGTAACCGTAGTACCGCCGTCTACAACACTTTGCAGTTCGATTTCTGCTCTGTGCAGACGTGCTGCGTGTTTCACGATCGAAAGCCCCAGTCCCGTGCCGCCGATTTCTTTGGAATGGCTTTTATCTACCCGATAGAAGCGTTCAAAAATACGTTCCTGATGTTCCTCCGGTATACCGATTCCCGTATCAATAACCGAAAGAATGACAAACCCTTCTTCATTTTTGACTGTCACGGAAACAGACCCGTCTTTGTGATTATATTTGATTGCGTTATCACAGAGGTTATATACAATACTGTCGAGCAGCTGCGGTATACCGCAGAGAACAGCGCTTTCCCCGCACAGCTCTATCTTGATTCCGGCCTTTTGGGCTTCCGGCATAAGTGCTGTTATCACATGATCGGCGAGTATGAACATATCGGTTTCTTCCCACTTCATATCGTCTGCGCCCTCGTCGAGGTGCGAGAGCTTGATTATATCCTCCACCAACCGTATCATGCGTCCGGCTTCTGTATATATTCGCTTTGAAAAATCGGTTATATCCTCTTGTTTTACCATGTTGTTTGATAAAAGCTCCGCGCAACCGGAGATGGTGTGGAGCGGTGTTTTCAGCTCATGTGAAACATTCGCGGTAAATTCCCGCCGCATTTGCTCAGCTTTTTCCTTTTCCGTTACATCCAAAAGCAACACAACGATACCAATCACTTCATTATTTGCCACTACCGGACTTGCAGCCAGCTGATATTTTCCGCTTCCGAATTCCATAACCGTTTCAGCATGTTTACCGTCCTCTGCTTTATGAAGAAGCTCTGTCAATGCTAAACTGCGGTTTACTGATAAAATATCTTCTCCAACGACAAAAGAGTCTGTATCGAAAAGTTTCGATGCTGCACGGTTGATACTCAGAATAGTGCCTTTTTGATTCAAAAGAATGATTCCTTCAGTCATTCCGCCTGTTACAGCTTCAAATTCACTTTGCTTTCGCTTCAGTTCCTCCTTTTGCCGCCTGATCTGCCGTTGTTGCGTATTAATACGGCGTAGCAGGGGGGAAAGCTCGTCGTATCCGTCATTATCGAGCGGTTTGTCTAAATTCAGTTCATTCAGCGGCTTTACGATTTTTTTGGATAATCTGGAGGCTAAAAAAGCGGACAGTACAATTGCAACCGCAAATATGATAATAATCGGCTGAAGCATACCGAGTGTCAATACCAGCATCGAATTTTGCGTAACGGAAAGCCGGATAACAGTCCCGTCCGGCAATCGTTTGGCGCTGTAAAGATAACGTTCGGTCAGGGTAGAGGAATACCGGGAGCTTTCGCCGTAGCCTTTAGTAAGCGCTTCCTTTACTTCTTCACGCTCAAAATGATTTTCCATATTGTCCGCATCGGAAATATTGTCATAGAGCACACTGCCGTCTGTTCCGATCCATGTAATGCGGTAGTTTTGTGATTCAAGACCATCAAAGTATCCGATGCCTTCATTGGCAACACCCTGTGCGGCAAGATCAATTTGTGCACGCAGTTGATTTTGACCGACAGCAGAAAAATAATCATAAAGAACCGTCATGAAAAGTAGGGAAGAAGCAATAAACACACCGACTGCCACAATGAAAATGGTTCGGAAAATCCGTTTTGTCATAGCTTTGCCTCCATTCGGTATCCGACTCCGCGTACTGTTTCAATATATTCTCCGCAGTCGCCTAGCTTTGTACGGAGCGTGCCGATATGCACGTCTACGGTTCGGGTTTCACCGATATATTCAGTCTCCCAAATCTCATTAAGAAGCTGATCGCGGCTAAAAACTTTGCCGGGATTGTTCATGAACAATCGAAGCATTTCGTATTCTTTCAGAGTAAGCTCTATGCGCTCTCCGTCTAAAAAAACGGTATGATTACTCAAGTTCAGCTCCAACTTTCCCATACGCAAAACCGATATCGACTCATTCTTAATAACCCGGCGAAGCACTGCCTTTACACGGGACACCATTTCCATCATACCAAAAGGTTTTGCAAGATAATCATCCGCACCAAGGTCAAGACCAATCACCTTGTCGTATTCCGTCCCTTTGGCTGTAGCCATAATAACCGGAATATTTGATGTTGAGGTATTGCTGCGCAGCTTTTTCAGTATCGTAATGCCGTCTTCTCCCGGGAGCATGATATCCAGCAGGATCAGTTCCGGTTTTTTCTTTTCCAAAGCAGGAAAGAAAGCATTCCCATCTTCAAAACCCATTGCCTCAAATCCAGCAGAATTCAGAGTATATATCATCAGATCACGGATAGCCTGATCGTCTTCCACACAAAAAATCATCATTTTATTCCCCTTATCCTTGAAATTTATCTATTTGCTTTTATTATATATAAATAAGGTCAAATTCACTATCTGAATATTGTAAAATCGGTGTAAAGTCAGTGAAGGGTAAATTTTATACCCAAATCGCCATTGTTAGTGTTCCAACGACCGTAAGCGCAAGTCCCGCAAGCGTTTTCCTGCTTATGGTTTCCTTTAAGAAAACACAAGAAAACAGTACCGTTACAATGATACTCAATTTATCAATCGGAACGACTACGCTGACAACGCCGTTTTGTATCGCATAGTAATAGCATAGCCAAGAGGCTCCCGTAGCAAATCCAGAAAGGGCAATAAATGCAAATTCATTTTTGTTGATTTTCCTGATTTCTTTCTGCTTGCCTTTCATTAGGACGATGAGCCATACCGCAATCAGCACAACACTTGTTCGAATCGCCGTTCCGAGATTGGATTCCACGCCTGATATACCGATTTTTGTAAGAATAGATGTGAGAGCGGCAAACACTGCGGACAATACGGCATAGGCCATCCAGACTTTCTGTTTTACTTTGTTCTGCGGCTCTTTTTGCTCGATCATCAAAAAAACTCCGACCGCAAGGAGTGCCGTTCCAAGCAGCTTAGCCGCAAGGTGATCGGTTTCTCCGAATAAAACGATAGCAAGCAATACAGACAGAATTGTGCCGGATTTATCAATTGGTGCGACTTTATTAACATCTCCCATAGACAGCGCTTTAAAATAACAAATCCACGATGCTCCGGTTGCAAGTCCTGACAGTATTAAAAATATAAATGATTTTATATCAATGTCCGATATTGTTTTTATAGAACCGACTATCAGCGCCATAACCCACGAAAATATCAATACAAATAAAGTCCGCAGCGCCGTTGCTATATCAGAATCGGTTTTTCTGATGCCGCACTTTGCAAGGACAGAAGTAAGCCCCGCAAACACTGCGGACAGGACAGCCATGATCAGCCACATAATTTCGCCTTTCTAAAATGTACAATCATCCAAAATAATAATAGCACAAAAATTTATGCTTTTCAACACGATGTTAAAACGGCCATAAATTTTTCAAATAGGCAAAGGCAGTAGAAAACTGAGTATTTTACGCTGCTTAAGATTACCCTTCTTTATTGCCTGTAATGGAAAACAGTACCCATTTTGCAATTTCCGACGCATGATCTGCCATACGCTCAAAATATTTGGCGATCATCAGAAGATCTAAAACCTTTTCTCCGTTTGATTCGGGACTGCCAAACTGTTTAATTAAGTCCGTTTTGATTTCGTCGAAAAATCCATCTACAACATCGTCATAGTAAATAACTGCATTTGCAAGGTTTATGTCTTTCTTCACAAAGGCGTCAATGCTGTCGGTCACCATTTTGATCGTGGCTCTTGCCATATCTTGAATATGTTCCGTGTTATCAGAGGACGAAATATTTGCCATAGTCACAATTTCTGCAATATCGCCGGAATTGTCTCCGATGCGCTCCATATCCGTCACCATTTTGAGTGCTGAAGAGATTGTCCTCAAGTCCTTTGCCACCGGCTGCTGCTGTAAAAGAAGCTTCATGCACATGGTTTCGATATCCCGCTCTTTCTGATCAATCTCAACAGACATCTCAGGGACTTTACCTGCAATCTTGGTATTTCCCTCGGCCAGCGCCTTTGCCGCCATGGCAATAGCGTTTTCACAAAGCGCACCCATTTGAATTAGTTCTTTGTGTAATAGCTCCAACTGTTCATCAAATTTTGATCGCATTTATCCAAACCTCCCTGTAATATAATCCTCTGTGCGTTTATCTTTGGGCTGCGAGAACATGGCTTCCGTTTCTGAAAACTCAATCAAATCTCCCAACAGAAAGAACGCCGTATTATCCGAAATACGAACTGCCTGCTGCATATTATGTGTAACGATGACAATGGTATATTTTTCCTTGAGCTTTATTGCCAGTTCTTCTATATGAGAGGTAGAGATAGGATCAAGCGCTGAAGTTGGCTCGTCCATCAAAAGAATCTGCGGCTCGACTGCCAACGCGCGAGCAATGCAAAGGCGCTGCTGCTGACCGCCGGAAAGTCCCAAAGCGTTCTTTTTCAGCCTGTCCTTTACTTCCTCCCAAATAGCTGCGTCACGCAGAGAACGCTCTACGATATCGTCGAGCTTTATTTTACTCCGTATTCCGTGCGTTCGGGGACCGTAAGCAATATTGTCGTATATGCTCATGGGAAATGGATTGGGCTTCTGAAACACCATACCGATGTTCTTCCGAAGCTCGCTTACATCTACAGATGAATCATAAATATTCTGTCCGCTCCACAATACCTCGCCTGTGATTTTAACATCGGGTATCAGGTCATTCATTCGGTTAAGTGTTTTCAGAAAGGTGGATTTTCCGCAGCCGGAGGGGCCGATTAGTGCGGTAATGCTTTTTTCTGGAATATCCATGTTGATATTTTTCAGCGCCTGACTTTTTCCGTACCACAAGCACAGGTCTTTTACTGTTATAATGATACTATTCATATATCTCTCCGTTTCTTAAAATATCTGCTGACAAGCGCGGCGGCAAAATTGATAATAAGCGTCATAATCATTAAGATGGCGGCAATAGCAAATGCTACTTTAAACTCGCCTTGTTCTTTTGCATAAACATACAGTGCAACCGTCAGCGTACAGCCCGAACTGCTGAGTCCGTCGAATAACCCGTTCAAGGCATGGGCAAATCCCGCAGTAAAGAGCAGAGCCGCCGATTCTCCGAGAATTCTTCCGACAGAAAGAATACACCCTGTGATCACGCCGTCCACACATCCGGGAAGCACCACGGTGCGAATGACTCGCCATTTGCCCGCCCCCAAGCCGAATGCGCCTTCCCGATAACTCTGCGGAACGGTTTTCAGACTTTCCTGCGTAGTACGCATAACAGTCGGCAGATTCATAATAACAAGTGTGAGAGCGCCGGCTAAAAGGGATGTTTTCATATTCAAAAATTGACAGAAGAACAGCATACCTACGAGTCCGTATATAATAGAGGGAATGCCCGACAGGGTTTCAGCCGCATACTCGATCATGCTGACAAGCTTTTTGTTTTTTGCATACTCTGTCAGATAAATCGCCGCACCTACTCCAAGGGGAATCACAAACAGCAAAGTAGCGATAATGATGTAAAGCGTATTCAGAATATCCGGCAGAATACCGATTTCCCCTGAAAGATAGCTCGGCTTTGTGGACAGCAGCTCCCATGTAATGTGCGGGACTCCTTTGACAAGGATATATCCTACCAAAAACAGCACCAGCGCAGCTGTAATTCCCACAGAAAGCCACATAAGAAGCTTCATCGTAAGGATATAACTTTTTCTTTTTCCTCTCATATCAGCCCTCCTTATCTCGCTTCAAAAAGAAGTTTAGTGCTGCATTTATCAGCATGATAAACAGGAACAGCACCAGCGCGATAGAAAACAGTGCTTGCCGCTGTAGTCCTGCAGAATAGGACATTTCGGAAGCGATCGCCGTTGTGAGAAAACGCACGCTTCCGAACAGAGTCGGCATATTGGCTACATTACCTGCAACCATCATTACTGCCATTGCTTCACCGATGGCACGCCCCACGCCCAGCACAACCGCCGCTGCGATCCCACTCTTAGCTGCGGGGACGGAAACACGAAAATAGGTTTCGACAGGCGTTGCGCCGAGTGCTAATGATGCGTCCTCGTATTCCTTCGGAACGGCCTCCAAAGCGGTTATTGACACTTTGATAATTGACGGAAGAATCATCACAGATAAAACGATGATTGCCGCAAACAGGCTTGCGCCGTCCGGCAGGCTGAACAATTTTCGGATAATGGGAACAAGCACAATCATTCCCACAAGACCGTACACCACTGACGGGATTCCCGCAAGCAGGCTGACCACAGACTCTATGACGGTTTTTACTTGCTTCGGAGCAAGTTTAGCGAGATACACGGCGGTCATAAATCCAATCGGTACGCCTATGAGTATTGCGCCTGCCGTTCCGTAAACACTGGTTAGAATAAACGGCAGAATACCGTAAGAGGGTTCTGCTGCCGTCGAAGTCCATTCCTTTCCGAACAGGAATTTGAAAATCCCGATATCCCTGATTGCGGGAATGCCGGACAGGATAAGATATACCGTGATTAGCAGAACAAAACCCACTGTAACAAGACCTAGCACAAGGAATACACCATGTACAATATTTTCAAATAATTTCTTTTTCTTCATCACTGCATTCCTTTCGGTGTATGAAAAGCGGCGGCTTTTTTCTGCCGTCGCTTATTTCACTTATTTTACAGGTACGGCTCCTGCCTGCTTGATTACTTCCGAAGCGTCACTTGATGTGATGTAGTTGAAGAATTTTTGTGCTGCGTCAGATAGATTACTGTCGGCTTTCGTAACCAGTACAAAGTTACGCTGCACGAGATAACTTCCGTCTTTGATTGTTGCATCGCTTGGCACTACTCCGCCAACTTTGAGCGCTTTAACACTATCTTTTACAGAAGCAAGAGAAGCATAGCCGATGGCAGCAGGATTTCCGGCAACTGTGGTAATCACGTCGCCTGTTGAGGTCAGCTCCTGACGGTACTTGCATTTTTCCGCAGTGTTGGTGATAGACTCAAATCCGTCGCGGGTGCCGCTTCCGGCTTCGCGCCCAATCAGCACGATTTCAGTGTCGTTTCCGCCGACTTCCTTCCAGTTTTTGATCTCACCGGTATAAATCTTCGCAATATCCTCAAGAGTAAGGTCTGAAACGGGATTTTCGGGATTTACAATAACAGCGATACCATCATAGGCAACAACTGTTCCGGTAAGCCCCTTCGCTTTTTCCTCATCCTTCAGATCACGGCTGGAAAGACCGATATCACAGCGTCCCTCCGATACCGCCGTAATACCCGAACCGGAACCGGTGGGATTATATGTAACGGTGATACCTTTGTTGTCTGCCTCAAATGTTTCTTTCAGCGAGCCAATTACCTTTTCCATTGAGGTAGAGCCGTCTGTTGCCACCGTTCCTGTTGTCTCAGAATCGGACTGTTTTCCGCACCCTGCAAACATGGATACGGCACAAACTGCGGCAAGTGCTAATGCAAATTTTCTTTTTACTTTCATAATTTAAATCTCCTCTGATTTTTTTATAACCTTTTCGATTACGACTTTATTATACCGCCCGAACATCAAATCCGTTACCATGGCGTTGTAAAATTGAGGTAAAACACTTACGGTGTTACAGGATCAGCGGCAAAGGGTAAAGGCTGCAAGTTTATCGAATTCCTAAAAGTAGGCAACGATATTTTGTGAAAGATTTCAACCAAGCATTGGATAAGTCTCTTAAATACTGAAATTATAAAGCAAAACACCACCCAGTCCAAACCATAGGGATTCAGACTGCAATGGTGTTTTCATTCAGTTATGCTTTTGTATCGGTTCCAAATTCCATGCAGCAGCGGCTATCCGTTTTTTCGGTACATCCGCATTCTATGATCGCTTCGCCGGCTTCTGCTCTTGCACCAAAGATTACAGGAACCTCAACACGAAGCTTTTGGCTGATCGTAAATTTACATACTTTTCCGGGCTTTCCTAAACAAACATCGGAGCCGGATGAGAGGATACTTTTGCCCAAGCATTGCGTTTTTGCATTTCCTACCTCTCCGAACGCCTTAATAGTGATAGGGATACAGACGTCCACATCCTGATATCCTACTGCAGAACAGCCGACTTCATCTTTAATATGCTGTGTGGTTGCTTCAAAATTGTTACTCATAAAAAACCTCCTGAATTTAGTTTTGATTTAATACACCGTATAGGAAACTAATAGCATCGTCCATACTGATTCCATTGTGCCCTTTATCGGGTTCAAAGTGCAAAAACACTTCTATATCATTATATTCACCATTGTATTTCATTGACTCTGCATTTTTCAAAAAAGGTATCAGCTGCGTGGAGTTATCCGCTGTGGAACATAAATTCACATGCATATATATTTTCGGAACATAACCGTGCTTTTCAAAAGCATCAATAATGCTGAAACGTTCTTTATAATTCAGAGCATCACCGATATTGTCAAAAGCGAATGTAATTACTGAGGATAATGCTTCTTTATAAATCCAATTCCGCACATCAAGCTGCGCATTGTCTGCAATTACCTTTGCACCTTTGAGATAGATTCCCATAATAATCGAAAGATATCCGCCCGCAGAAGTGCCATAGATCGCCGTATTTTCAAGGCGAATTCCCATTTTTTCGATTATTTTCTTTAAGATCAGACTGCTGTTTTCCAAATAATAATCTTCATTTTTTCCGATGCCCCAACCGACTTGCAAAAAGCTGTTTAAATACAAAGTAGGGTCCATACAAAATACCGATGAGGTTTTCAGTATGTTTGCCCAACTGTGCCTTTGAAATACAGGGACGGTAACATCTCCCTCTGCTACAG
>OJRD01001043.1_pt1 | contig 12411 bp, 10 predicted proteins | sample 1599051 | NCBI WGS metagenome assembly OJRD01 (sample SAMN03922523, study PRJEB24848) | human gut metagenome | isolation source: stool sample | host: Homo sapiens | place: Germany | collected 2010-02 | reverse complement strand
CGAGATTGCCTCTTGTCTCGTGGGCTCGGAGATGTGTATAAGAGACAGGGTAAAATAGACGCCGTCCTTGGCGTTTTTGCCCTGATAGACCTCACGGCCGCCGACGAGCAGGCAATCCGGGATGTCGCGTCCCACAAAATTCTTCATCTCAAAGCTCCCCCTTGTAGATGCCGCAGGCCTTGGCCAGCGCGATGGTGCGGGCTGCGCCGGGCAGAAAGGCGACGTCGATCATCTTGCCGTCGATGGTAAAGACGCCGATGCCCTGGGCGGCCTGCTCCTGGACGGCCCGGACGATCCTTTCGGCGGCGGCGATCTCCTGTTCGGTGGGGGCGAAGATCTCATGTACGATGGGGACCTGCTTGGGGTTGATGACGCTCTTGCCGTCGAAGCCCATCCGGTGGTTGTCGGCGACCTCCCGGCGGAAGCCCTCCATGTCGTCCAGGTCGGTGAACACGGTGTCAAAGCACTGGACGCCGGCCGCCCGGGCGGTGAGAACCATATGACCCCGGGCGGCGGCCATCTCGATGCCGTCCCGGGTGGGGGAGACCTGCATGCACTTGCGGAAGTCGCCGCCGGACAGGGCGATGCCCAGCATTCGGTTGGAGGCGCAGCAGATCTCGTAGGAATTGAGCACACCCTTGGGGCTCTCCAGTGCCGCCATCAGCAGGGTCCGGCCCGGCTCCATGCCGAACTCGGCCTCGGCCTGCTCCACGGCGTGCTCCACCTGGCGGATGTCGGCGGCGGACTCACACTTGGCAATGCGGATGCCGTCGGCCCCCGCCGCCACGGCCACCCGCACGTCCTCCCGCCAGTGGGGAGTGTCCAGGCCGTTGATGCGGACCAGCACCTCGGTGTCGCCGTAATCCACCGTGGTCAGGGTGTGGTAGAGGGAGAAGCGGGCGGCGTCCTTCTGGTTCTCCGCCACCGCGTCCTCCAGGTCCAGGATTAGGCTGTCGGCACCGTAGATGTAGGCGTCCTTGATGAGGCCGGGCTTCTGGGCGCTGAGGAACATCATGGTGCGGCGCAGGCGGAAGCGCTCGGGGGTGGGACGTGGGATCATCGCACTTCACCTCCCCAGGGATAGCCCTCGTCGATCCCGCAGCCGCGGAACACAGCACACTCCACGCGGGCCTTGATGGTGCAGTCCAGCGCACCCATGTCCACTACGGTGACCTTTGCATTGGCGACAGCTAGATGATCGAGCACCTCGCGGACCGTGGCCATGATCTGCCTGCCGTACTGGTTGAGCACACTGCTTTGGATGGAGATGTCCAAGGTACCTTCGCCGGGCTCGACCGAAACCTGCACGTCGCTGGACTCCAGCGTCCCGGCGACGGCCGCCTTTTTCAACTGCATCAACAGACACCCCTTCGTATCTGGAAATTTTGTCGACTCTATTGTACTCGGGGCTTGACAATAAGTAAAATATTATTTAGATTAAAACTGTTATAACAGATTTGTTATAGGGGGACCTGCCATGAATATGAAGAATCTTCAGTATGTGCTCGCGGTCTGCCAGGAGGGCAACATTACCGCTGCAGCTCATACCCAGCACGTCTCCCAGCCTGCCCTCAGCCAGGCGATTAAACAGGAGGAGCAGAATCTGGGTACTCCCATTTTCCATCGGGGCAGCACGCCGCTGCAGCTCACGCCGGCGGGAAAGCGCTATGTGGAGACCGGGCGGCAGATCATGATGCTGGAGCAGAACCTGAAAAACGAGCTGTCCGACCTGAACGGAGAATCCACCGGCATCCTGCGGTTTGGCATCTCCGCCCAAGAGGGCATGTATTTGCTGCCCCGGGTGCTGCCCCGTTTTTTTCAGATGTACCCCCAGGTCAAGCTGTGCGTGGAGGAGCGGGGCTCGGCGCTGCTGGAGGAGATGCTGCTGGACGGCACCGTCGACATCGTGCTGGCCCGGTATGAGCGTAAGCGGGAGCCCCTGGAGTACCGCCTGTTCGCCAAAAACAAGCTGGTGCTGCTGTGCGCCCAGGACACCGCGCTGGCACGAAAGTACCCCAGCGGCTCCAGCATCTCTCTCCGGGATGCCCAGGGCGAGGCCTTCGTCCTGCTGGAAAAGGAACATCACATTGGCCAGTTCGTCCGGGAGCAGTTTGTGCAATATGGCATGAAGGTCAAGGTGCTGGCCGAGGTCAACTCCTTCGATACTGCCAAGCGTATCGCCCTGTCCAGCGGAGCGGTCACCCTGTCCCCTTATCCTTTGTTCAGCACCGACCCGGATCTGGAGCGGCAGGGGAACGTCTATTTCCTGAAGAACATGAAGAGCAGCCACCACAGCTATCTCTGCTGGCGGAAGAACATGTACCAGACCCGTTATATGCGGGACTGGATCGCGCTGCTGGAGGAGGGAGCGCAGCAATGAGCAGCCTGACGCAGGGGCGGGAGACCACCCTGGAGGAGATGCTGGCCCTGCGGGAGGAGCGGGCGGCCCGGCAGCGGCGGATGCTGGCGGAGAGCGGCTGCGCCAGCCTGGTTTGCCTGAGCCTGAACATGGCCGGGCCGGTGAAGCGGCATTTCCTGGCGGACGCCCTGTTCGAGGAGGGGCGACGGCAGACGGCGGACGTGCTCACCGCCCTGGGCGCGGTCCTGGATGAGCGGGTGACCGACCGCCCCGCCGGACAGACCGCCTTTTTCGCGGTGGACCAGCCGGCGGAGTTGGTCAAGGTCCGGATGACCGCTCTGGAGGATCAGGGTGGTGCCAGCCGCCTGTGGGACATCGACGTGCTGCGGCCCGACGGGACCAAGGTGAGCCGGGGGGATGTGGGGCAGGAGGGGCGGCGCTGCTTCTTGTGTACCCAGCCCGCCGCCCTGTGCGCCCGCAGCCGCGCCCACAGCGTGGAGGAGTTGAAGGCGTATACCGACCGGCTGCTGCTGGACTGGTACGTCGCCCGCCAGGCTGGACGCATCGGCGCGGCCGCCCAGCGGGCCCTGCTCTACGAGGTCTCGGTCACGCCCAAGCCGGGACTGGTGGACCGGAACAACAGCGGCGCCCACCGGGACATGGATTTCTTCACCTTTCTGGACAGTATCTGCGCCCTGGGGGGATACTTCCGCGCCTGCGCACGGTGGGGACTGACCCACCCGGAGACTCCGGCCCGGCAGGTCCTGGCGGAGCTCCAGACCCTGGGCATGTGCGCCGAGGGAGAGATGTATCGGGCCACCGGGGGCGTCAATACCCACAAGGGGGCCATCTTTTCCCTGGGCATCCTCTGTGCGGCGGCGGGGATGCTGGCCGCGGCGGGGCAGGCCCCCTCCGACGATGCCCTGGGGGCGCTGGCGGGGGAGATCGCAGCTCCGGCCCTGGGCGGGCTGGGAGCAGGAGCGGAGACGGCGGGCCAGGCGGCCTTCCGGGCCCATGGGCTCACGGGCGCCCGGGGGGAGGCGGCCTCCGGCTTCCGGCGGGAGCGGGAGGAGCTGACGGCGCTGCGGGCCCTGCTGGCCGAGGGCCGCTCCCTCAACGACGCCCTGGCGCTGGTGCTCCTCCGGCTGATCGCCCGGGCGGAGGACACGAACATCGTCAAGCGGCGGGGCAGGGAGCGCCTGGACCAGGTTCACCGGGAGGCGGAGGAACTGCTGGCCGGGGAAGGGCCTTCCTGGGAAGACCTGCTCCGGCTGGACGAGTCCTTCATCCGGGAGGGTCTGAGCCCCGGCGGCTGCGCCGACCTGCTGGCAGTGGTGTGCTTTTTCTTCTTCTGGGAGGAGCAGGAAAAGGCCGGAGCGTGAGCTCCGGCCTTTTCGGCTTGTGGGAGGAGTGGTGGGAATTGGTTTGCATCACAGGAAAGCGGGAGGGAGGCGTCACCACAGGACGATGTCCTGCCATTGGGCAAGCTTGTCGGGCCGCTGCCAGGTGTATTCCCGGAAGGGACTGCAGCACGGGGTGCCCTTGCACACCCACATGCGCTTGTCCGTGGTGTCCATCAGGATGCAGCCCAGGGTGCTGATCTTGTCCAGCTCCTTCTTGCGCTCATCGCCGTGGCGGCAGACGCAGAAGGGGTAACCAAAGTGATCCTGGAAGGCGGTGATCACATCCTCGCGGGTGATCTGCCCCACCTTGGGCGTCAGGTGCTTGAGGATGCGGCGGTCCCGATACAGGGTGCCGCCCAGGGCGTCCACCTGATAGGCGTATTTGGGGTGCTTCAGGTGGTTGGAGTGGGCAATGAGGCCGTTTTCCGGATAGAGGACCAGATGGCCTCGCGCCAGCTTCTCAAAGCCCATGGCATCGCCGCCGGCATAGGCCGCCGCATAGTACATGGGAAGCATGGACTCGGCCCCGAAGATCTTGTTGACGGCGTCCACATAGCGGTCCTGCTCCAGGAACTTACGGCGGACGAAGACCGACGGAATGCCGAAGACCTTGGTGTTGAAGGTTTTGTGCAGACTGTTGACGCCCAGGGCGATGCCGGCCTGGTTCATGCCGTAGCGGGCGAGCTGACCGGCCTCGGTGACGAGCATGAGGTCGGGGCCGTCGTCCCGCAGGACCTGTAGAATGATGGTGCCGTACTCCTGCCAGGAGTAGGTGTCCCAGTTCTGGGCCAGCAGGGTGTGCCCATCGCCCATGGCCTCGGGCAGCACCGCCACGCTGGAGCAGCCGTCCAGCTCCTCCTCGTCGGAGGCGGGGCGTTTGATGAGGGTCATGGCCTCCGAGCGGGAGTTGAGGGTCAGCAGGTCGTCGAAGCTGGCGCCGGAGCCCTCGGCGATGCCCTCCAGCTCATCCAAAAGCTCGGGAGAATAGCGCTGCAGGAAGGGAAGGAACTGTTTGGAGATCTCCCGGGCGTCGTCCCAGCTCACGGCGGCGTGGCCTCCGTTGAAGAAGGTGATGTAGCGCTCCAGAACGCCGTGGATCAGGTCCCGGCACTGGCGGCCGTAGTCCGCGCCCCGCTCCCGGTGGGTGGCGCCGCGGACAGTGAAGAGTGGCATATTAGTCATGGCAATTTCCTCTCAGGCAAATGTGGGGTTTAGTGGATGAACATCCCTACGCCGGGGCCCAAGGGCAGCTTGAGGGCCCACCACACGGCCAGAATGGCCAGCTCGGCGATCATAGTGGCGATGGCGTAGGGCATACAGCCGGCGAACACGGTGCCCATGCCGGGGGTTTTGGACTTGTCGGTGTTGTACTTGCCCAGCAGGCCCACGATAAGGGCCACGTCGGAGGAGATGGGGGCGATAGCGTTGGTGGCGGAGTCGCCGATGCGGTAGGCCACGGTGGTCAGCGCGGGACTGAAGCCGATGGCGTAGAACATAGGGATCAGGATGGGGGCCAGGATCATCCACTTGGAGGAGCCGGAGGTCATAAACAGGTTCAGGAAGGTGGAGAAGAAGACGATGCACACCATCAGTCCGAAGCCGTTGATGCCGGAGGCCTTGATCCACGCGGCGCCGGCGGCGCCGAGGACGGTGGGGATGTTGGAGGCATTGAACAGGTAGATGAACACGGAGGCGGGCAGGGCGATGACCATGAAGTTGACCATGGAGTTGATGCTGCCAGCCAGCATTTTGGGCAGATCGTTCCAATCGGCCAGCTTGCCGGTGGTGCGGCCGTAGGCAATGGCGGTGACCAGGAAGAACAGGAACAGCAGGGTCAGCACGCTTTTGAGCAAGGGGGAGTTGGGCACGATGCTGCCGTCGTCGGCCCGGAAAAAGGAGTTCTTGGGGATACACACGGCCACCACGACGGCGATGTAGACGATGGCGGCGATACCGGCGTTGCGCAGGGCCTTGTGCTCCAGGGGGGTCAGCTCCCGGTTGGCGTCGTCGGCCTGGACCAGGCTCAGGTCCTTGGGCTCGCCGATGAAGCCGCGGACGAACTTGGTGGTGACGAAGGTAAAGACCACAGTGAGGACGATGGCGCAAGCGGCCATGAAGTACCAGTTCTGGAGCACGTGGACAGTGGAGGTGTCGATGCCCAGGGTGCTGCACACCGACTCATTGATGCCGGACAGGAGCACGTCCAGGTTGCCCACAAAGACGTTGGCCGACATGCCCGCGTTGCCGGCGGCATAGGCCAGCAGGATGCCCAACCAGGGGTTATACCCCATGGAGGCAAAGACCGCCGCGGACACCGCGGTGCAGCCCAGGATACCGGCGTTGGAGGCGGTGTTGGCGTTGATGGCGATGAAGGATACGATGGCGAAGACGAAGGCGGGCTTGGCCCCGGCGATGGTCCGCTTGATGACGGCGCCAAAGAGGCCGACCTGCTCGGCCAGGCCGATGGACAGCATCAGCAGACCCATCATCATCATGGGAGAGAAGTTGTAGTAGATGCTGTACATGTTCTGGGTGACGTAGGTGATGGTCTCTTTGTTCAGCAGGTTTTTGACGGTGGCGGTGACCATCTCGGCGGCGGCGCCGGAGCTGGAGGCCTTCTCATAGGTGACGGAGGTGCCGGCAAAGATGACGGACAGGATGATGGCGACGACGATCAGGATGCTGAACAGGTAAAAGGGGTGGGGCAACTTGTTGCCTACCACTTCCACGCCGTGGATAAAGCGGTAAAACAGACTTTTCTTTTCTTTTCTTTCTTGCTTGGCTGTTTCCATTTTCCAATCTCCTTTCAACTCGGTCGGGGACTCTCCCGTTATCCCCGCTGATACACAGTCTCACCACCCACAACAGTCTGCAAGACCTGAATATCCTTGATTTCCTCGGCAGGACAGGCCAGGTAGTCCCGGTCGATGACCACAAAGTCCGCCAGCTTTCCGGCCTCGATGCTGCCCTTCAGATGCTCTTCAAAACCGGCGTAAGCACCCCATACAGTGTAGGAGCGCAGGGCCTCCTCCCGGGTCATAGCCTCCTGGGGGTACCAGCCGCCCTCCGGCTGCCCGCGCTCATCCATGCGGGTGACGGCGCAGTACATGCTCAGAAAGGGGTTATAGCTTTCCACCGGGGAATCGGTGCCGTTGGGCACCACGTTACCCTGATCGATCAGGGTCCGCCAAGCATAGGCGCCCTTGATGCGCTGGGGGCCCAGGCGGGTATCCGCCACCTTTTTGTCGGTGCGCAGGAACACGGTCTGGTGCGTGGGGATGACGCCCAGCTTCTTGAACCGGGGGATGTCCTCGGGCGCGATAATCTGGGCGTGCTCGATGCGCAGGCGGGCGTCTGGGTCGGGCAGCTCCCGCAGCAGCCGCTCGTAGGTGTTCAGGCACTGGCGGTTGGCCGCGTCGCCAATGGCGTGATACCAAATCTGAAAGCCGGCCCGGCGGGCCTGATAGAGCACGTTGTAGAGCTGCTCGTCGGTCCACTTGCCGTTGCCCTTGTGGCCGGGCCGGTCGTCGTAGTCGTCCAACATCCAGGCGCTGCGGGCACCCAGAGAGCCGTCGCCCGAAATCTTGTAGGCCCGGGCGGTGAGCCGGTTGCCGTACATCCCGATGCGCAGGCCCTTTTTGAAATACTCCATGGAGCCGTGGAGGAGCTCCTCGTAGCTGGGCCGGCCGATGACCCGCATGCTGGCATAGATGCGCAACTTGAGTTCCCGGCGCTGGTAGAGCTCTTCCCAAGCCTGGATCCACTCCTCGGCGGTACCGGCGTCGTGGACGGTGGTCAGACCGGCGGCGAAGAAGCTCTCCTGGGCCAGTAGCACGATCTTCTGGAGCTGCTCTTTGTTGTAGGGGGGGATGGCCTTGTTGAAGGGGTCCTGAGCCTGGTCGGTGACCACACCCAGCAGGGTCCCGTCCGGCTTGCGCAGGTACTCGCCGCCCACCGGGTCGGGGGTGGCGTCGGTGACGCCCACCGCCTCGAAGGCCTTGCTGTTCACCCAGGCGGCGTGGCCGCAGGCCCGCTTCAGGTAGACGGGTACGTCCGGCGCCACGGCGTCCAACTCCTCCTTGGTGGGGAAGGAGGAGTCCGGCCACTCGTCGTTCAGCCAGCCCCGGCCCACGATCCACTCCCCGGGCCTGATGGTCTGGTAGGCCTGAGCTACCATGTCCACGATCTCCCGCCGCTGCTTGGCCACCACGTTCAGCTCCAGCTTCATGGCGCCGGTGTTGTTGATGTGGAGGTGGGAGTCGATCAGACCGGGCAGGACCACCTGGCCGTGCAGGTCCACCACCCGGGTTTCAGGAGTGCACAGCGCCCGGATCTCTTCGTCGGTACCCACGGCCACAAAGCGGTCGTCCGAGAGGCAGAAGGCGGTGGCAACAGAGAAATTTGGATCGACGGTATAGACCTTCCCATTCACATAGGCCACATCAGGTTTTCGCATCAAGGTTCCTCCCTCTGTTCATAAAAATAGGTAATTATTCATAAATTCTAAATAATTATGCGCCTGCATTTCATGATTGACAACTTGTTTGGATATTATCTATAATGTTTATGGTCACATGATACTGAAAAGAGGGCAATTCGTCCAATACATTTTCCACATAAGAGTTATAATCTCGTTGAGATAAAAGAAGAAAAATAGAAAAATATGAAAATGGCCGCCGGAGCTGCGACGACCCGCAACCGATTGCAGGAGAGTGGATGACCATGGATTTTAACAAGGTGCATTACATGATCGCGGTAGCTGAGCTCAAGAGTTTTTCCAAAGCTGCGGAGAAGTGTTTTATCTCCCAGCCGGCGCTGACCCGCTGTATCAAGAACATGGAGGAAGAGTTGGGGGTTAAGCTGTTCGACCGCTCGTGTTCCCCCATTCGGCTGACTTATGCCGGGGAGCGCTATTTGGCCGGTATGCGGGAGATTTTGGCCATGAAGGGGCGGCTGGACCAGGAAATGGCCGAGATTGCCGCCGCCAAAAAGGACCGGCTCGTCCTGGGCATGGCCTCCACCCGCTGCCACACCTGGCTGCCACGTATCCTTCCCGCGTTCAAAGCGGAGAATCCAGGGGTAGAGGTCCAGCTCGTAGAGGGCAACAGCCTGACCTTGGAGCAGATGCTCACCAAAGAGACCATCGACATTTTTTTCATTGGAACCCAACCGGTGCTGACCGAGGGGGTGGGCTTCATTCACCTGTGCGACGAGGAGATGACCGAGGTAGTCAGCCGTCTGCACCCCGTTCTGGCTGGGCTGAAGCTTCCGGCCAACCAGCCTAATGTGCTCCAGTACCTGCCGCCCAAACTCCTGGATCGGCTGCCCTTCTTTTCGGCTACCCCCTCTCAGGGAACCTACTACCTGGCCCACCGCCTGTTCGAGCAGTACCGACTCCAGCCTGAGGTGGTGATGGAGATTATCAATACCACAACCGCTTACCGCCTGGCCTCCAGGGGAAAAGGCTTCGCCATTGCCCCAGTCTCGGTCACTTTTGAGGAGCAGTTCGACCCCGCCCCCCTGTTCTGCTCCATCGAGGAGAAGCCCACCGTGCGCTCTATGGGGATGCTGTATAAGAAAAACCGGAAGCTCTCCCCAGCGGCGCTGAGATTCATTGAAATGGCCCAGCGTGAGATTCCCAAGTTTGTGGATACCCACATCCCCCGGTTTCAGGTGCGCCACGACATTGATTTTTCCGCAGCGCTGTGACAAAAAACCACCGCGGTCTGAATGACCGCGGTGGTTTTGGTTGTGGCTGAGGTACATTACGGACGGGTGCCCTCCAACAGAGAGACTACCAGACGGACGATCTGGGGAAAGACCGATACGACGACGATCATGCGAATGATCTGTAGGACGTTCAGGTCTTGGCTATGGACCCCTAGGTCTCCTGAGATCAGTGCCATGTCATTGGCCCCGGCGGGGGTGGCGGCCAGCATGGCCTCCCGGCGGCGGATTCCGCAGAAGCGATGAAGCAAGGCGCTGATCACCAAGCAGTTGAGCAGATAAGCCAGCACCAGCAGGACGATAGGTAGAAGCAGTACCCGCATCTCCAGCAGGTCGGCCAGACCCATGCTGGAGCCAATATAAGCTCCGGAGAGAAGCTGGGCCAGCCGCTTGAGCCATAGGGGGACGGCGGCACGGTCGGTCAGCAGCTTGAGGGCGATAACACCCAGCATGGCAAAGAGCAGGGCGCCCACCGGTACGCCGGAGCGCTTGCCGATGAAGCCACAGACAGCCGCCACCACGATGGTCAGCGCCACCGAGGCGGGGGCCTTCTGCCGGTCAGCCGCCCCGGCCTGATGCGCGCCCTCTTCCCCCTGTGGATCATGCTGTGTCATGGCTAGGATGAGGGATGGAAAGATGCCGATGCCTGCCACCAGACGGGAAAATTGGGCCAGGGCCACATCGCCCGCATCGGCCCCCATATCGGCGGCAATGATGGGGGTGTCGCTTATTCCGCCTGGCACGGCGCAAAAAAAGGAGGTCATCCAATCCAGTCCGCTGAGTGCATGGATCACAGGCCCCATGGCCAGGTTTAGGATCAGCATGCCGCCCAGCAAAATCAGGGCAGGCTTGATCAGCTTAGGCATACGCCGTAGATCACGCTTTTCCACAGAGGCGCCGATAAAGGCACCGGCGGTGATCTGCGCTGCCAGACGGGCGGTGGCGGGCATATAGGCCAGCCCGGTACCGATGTTGAAGGCTGCCACGCCCACCATGGCCCCCACCATCATACCGCCGGGTACCTTGAGACGAAGAAAGGCCAAGCCCAGGACAGCCCCCGCCCCCAACGTCAGGAGAAGATGAGACATCGTTGTTCACCTCTGCAAAAGAACCGCGGGGAAAAATCCCCGTCGCCCACAGTGTACAAGAAGTCTCCAAAGTTGACAAGCGGGACGGTTTTTGGCAGGGCGTGGATGGATGGCGGTAAAAAATGCTCAAAAAGTAGGAAAAGGAAATAAGAACTGAAGATTATTGATAAAATAATTTTTCATGAAAAATAGTTATGGATATAGATAAAAAGAAACCATGCTGAGATGGTTCGCTTCAGGGATGATGGTGGAGACGCTCACTTTCCACCAAGGTGTCCAGAAAAAGCCGCACCTGTTGCAGTTCATGATAGGAGCTATGATAGAGCACATAGGTATCCCGCTTCAGAGGAGAGCCGTCTTGGAAGCAGAGGGGCCGCACGGTGCCGTCAAAGTCATCCAGGCAGGTGCGAGGCAGGATGGACCAACCCAGCCCCAACCGGGCCATCTCCTTGCAGCAGTTGATGTTATTAACCGAGAGCTTGGTGTTGTATAGGGGCAGGTTCTGCTCCAAGGCCCAGCGCTCAATCTGGGAGACTACAGCCTGGTCGGTGTGGCTGGCGATATAGCTGTAATCTTTCAGGGCGCGGCTGGCGTTCTCGTGACTGCACACCAGGCAGAGTGGTTCAGAGTCCAGGCGGATTCGGCCGTCGCCCCAGGCCCGCTCCCCTCGCAGGATGGCAATGCAACTCTCATTTTTCAGGAACTGGTAGTAGAGGGGGCCGCTCTGCCCAGCCTGGACGGTGACCCCCACCATGGGATAGCGCTGGCAGTAGAGTTTCAACGCCCAAGGAAGCCGGTAATAGGAGTAGGAAAGAGAGCACAGGATGGACAGGGAGCCGCCCACGATGCCCTGGTGGCGGTTGATGGTTCCCATCATCTCCTGGTTGAGCCGCAGCATACTGCGGCAGTAGGGCAGCACCTGTTCCCCGACGGCGGTGAAGGAGACCCCCTTTTTGCGGCGCAGTAGGATTGTGCAGCCGAACTCTTCCTCCAGCCGCTGTAGACGTTTGGTCATGGCGGGCTGGGACAAGTAGTATTTCTGAGCTACCTTGGTGATACTCTTCATTTCGTATAGGTCAATGAGAAACTGGCAGTCGCGGCTGTCCACGGTGTGATCCCCCCTGTGGGCCGGGCGGACCGCAAAAGATGCCCGCCGGGACCGGATAGCAGTATCATACCGCGGTTTCCGCCGGGCGGCAAGAGGGGAGGCAGTTTTTGACCGGTACGGCAAATTTCCTTGACGAGAGGGCCGGACGCCATATGCCATATATAGTGGGAGCAGAGACCAACCTGTGACATTGGAGGAGATACCATGCACCAGGAATATGCTCCGCGCAGTGGACCAGTCCCTTCTGTCCGACTATGATCTGATCCTGGTCAACGTTTGGGCCACCTATTGTCAGCATGGACCCCGGAGGCGTATCCCGCAGGATGGAAGCAGGCTGCTGTGCAGGCGGACATGGAATAAAAGACAGAGAGGAAGAGTAGCCTGTGATGAGTGCGGGTCATAAACAGCAGAATATTGTTTTGCAGGGACGGCAGGGCTTGGGTCATGCCGTCTTTGTTGCGGCGCTAGCTACCAACCCCTCTCCGAGAGCCAGCCGTCCTCAATCTCGGCGGTCAATTCCTCGCGGTTTTTTCCCTTGGTTTTGTCATGGGTGGTCGCTCCTTTCTGCCTGTGGACATAGAAAAGAAGCAGCCGTCCTAAATAAAACGGCTGCCCACGGTAGAATGGATTAATGTGTTAATTTATATTGCCATCCCATAATGGCATATTTCTAATGTATTCTTCTTGAATTGCTGGCACATAATAAGCACTGTCTCTTATACACAT
>OJRD01001030.1_pt1 | contig 12575 bp, 8 predicted proteins | sample 1599051 | NCBI WGS metagenome assembly OJRD01 (sample SAMN03922523, study PRJEB24848) | human gut metagenome | isolation source: stool sample | host: Homo sapiens | place: Germany | collected 2010-02 | reverse complement strand
GCGTTTAGTTTTGTACTAATGATGTGCGGATATGCTTACTTTGCCGAGAAAAAAGCAAAATTAGCGGGATATGTTTCAGTAGCTTTTGCCGCTGTTTTAGTCTTAGTTACAGTATTTTCTTCGGCTGCGGCAGGATTCTCGGGAAGCGTAGAAGCAACTTCCTCAAGCGGTGTATAAAAACATGCTGTCCAATAGTCAAACTTATAGTTTTTATCATCCTCCAGATAATAGTGAGAGCTTCCGAAGTATTTGAACTTAGGGTTTAAAATGTTGCTTCGCATACTCTCGCTTGTCATCCATTGTGAAACCGTTTCAATTGCACTTTGCTGTCCTGCGGCAATGTTTTCACCGTATATCTTATATGACAAGCCATAATCACTCATTATAGTTCTAAGCTCTCTTCCGTCAAACCGTTTATGCTCAAAACGAGCAGAAATTTCTTTTGCCCTGACAAGCGCCGCCTGATCTAGAGTTTTTCCTGCCAAAAGCGGCTCAAGTCCCCTGTTTGTCCTCTCAGTATTTACAAGCCTTAAAAGCTCTGTACAGTAGCTATCAACAGGATTGTACGGCGGCAGTGTCGTGGTAGTGGTAGTTGTTGTGGTGGTTGTCGTGGTAGTTGTTGTTTTCGCAGTAGTTTTTGCCGTTGCTTTTACAGTTTTTTTAGACGTTGTTTTTGCAGTTGTCTTTGCTGTAGTTTTGGCAGTAGTTTTGACTGTTGTCTTTAACGTTGTTATGGTGTTTCCTGACTCATCAGTTTCAATAGTTGTTGTCGTAGGCTCTGTAGTAGTTGTTTTAGGCATAGCAGTAAACCTTGACCTTTTTCCGCTTACAGTTGTTTTTTTGGTTGTTGTTGAAACTGCAGTAGTTGTTGTTGTAGGCTCAGCCTTCAAAACTCTCATAGCCAAAAGGTCTATATAAATATTTCCGTCTAAAACCTCAAGAGTATGTCCGTTTATAAGAAATGTTTTAGTTTCACTTCCAAGGCTTGTTTTAAAGGTTAGCTTCCCGTCAGTTTCGCTTACGCTTAGCCTATTTCCTAAATCGTCGAGAAACTCGCTTTGCTTCAATCGATTTCCGAGTGAATCGCATAGCAGATAGCTTTCCTCTCCTCCAAGCTTAATAAAAGTAACCGCATCAAGCATAAAGCTCGTGACATATTCCTTTTCTGTGCCCTCTACCTGAACCTTTGTAAGAACCTCCGGGGTATCAAAAATTTCGCTTCCCTCAATTGTAATTCCCGAAATGCTCTGCTGTGAAAGCTCCGACTTTCCGTTCGTGTTACCTGACTTAAATACAAAATAAACTGCTGCTGCAGCAACGGCTATAATCATTAACGATACAAAAACCGCTCCCGCTTTTTTAAATTTTTTCAACGCCGGATCCTCCTTACAGGTTTTTAAAGCTTAAAGCCGCCGCCGATAACTCGACAAGCGGCAGATTATTCTTTACAGCGGTGTGTAGAAAAGCTGAATCCAGTAATCATAAAAGTAATTGCTGTCGCCGCCTACAAAAACGTGTCCGAGTCCCATATACTCGTAGTTCGCATTTAAAATATTAGCTCTGTGATCAGGTGAATTCATCCAGTCGTTTACAACCTCCTGAGCCGTTTGAGAGCCGCACGCAAGATTTTCTCCCATATACTTAAACGACAGACCGTAGTCGCTTAGAACTGAGCTTACCGACCTTCCGTCAGGCCGCTGATGTGCCTGAAGAGAAGTTATCTCCTTCGCTCTAACCAAAGACGCCTGATCCAAAAGATATATTGCTTTAAGCGGGTTTAGTCCATGATTCGATCTTTCAATATTTACAAGACGCAAAACCTCCGCACAATCTCCCGACGGAGTATATGACGCGAATGTTGTTGTGGTAGCTTTTGTTGTAGTTGTCGTGGTAGTGGTAGTTGTAGTAGTCGTTGTCGTTTGCGGTTTAGTCTGCTGCGTCTGACGATCGACTGAATTCACCTTAGAGGTTGTTGTTTTTGCCGATGTCTTTTCTGTAGTTTTTTCAGTTTTTGCAGTAGTTGTCTTTGAGGTTGTTTTTTCAGTCTCTGCAGTTACCGCTCCACTTGGAACAGAAAGCTTATAATCATCAACAACCAAAACACCGTTACTCAATGAAACTAAGTGAGTATTTACCGTAAACTTATTGACTTCCTCGCCTGCGGTATTTTTAAATCTCAGCTTACCGTCCTTTGTATACGCTGTGAGTCTGTTACCCTCATCGTCCAAAAAGTCTGTTTGCTCCCAAATATTTCCTGTATTTGATACAATGATGTATTTTCCATTCTCCTGCCTAATCTGTGTTATAGAGTCAATATCAAAAGATGCAAGATACTCGCTGTTTGTCTTTTCATCTGTCTGAATATCAAGAGAATAATCTGCTGTAAAAATTTCACCGTTTCCCTCAATGGAAATCGCCGAAAGCTTCTGCTCCAAAACTTCAGTTTCTGAATTTATATACATCACCGCAGAATATATATACAAACCAATTATTGTGATTCCTATAACAAACACTACAGCCGCTATTAATTTTTCGTGCTTTTGGAGTTTATCAAGTAAGTTTTTCATAACCTTACCCTTTCATATATCTAATCTCATTTACTGTCTTTTGATTCCTTAATTTTTGCCGGTGCTTTTGCAGAAGGGGTAAACTCTTCCTCTCCAACTCCTTCGGTACTTTCCGGAGTAAACAGTATTCTAATCGTCTGCAGCATTATACGCAAATCAAGCAGTAAAGAATACTGCTCAATATACATAAGATCAAGCTTTAACTTATCATACGGAGTTGTGTTGTATTTTCCCAAAACCTGAGCGTATCCTGTAAGGCCGGCTTTTACCTTAAGACGGTAAGAAAACTCCGGCATATGCTGTTCATACTCCCGAGCGATCTCAGGTCTTTCAGGTCTTGGACCTACAAATGACATATCTCCCTTTAACACATTTAAAAACTGAGGAAGCTCATCAAACCTTACCTTTCGCATAAAATGCCCTATCGGAGTTATTCTATCGTCCCTTTCCGAAGCCAGCCTTGCCTTTCCATCGCTCTCAGCGTTTTCTATCATGCTTCTGAATTTATAAACATAAAATTCCCTGCCGTCACGAGTAAGCCTGACCTGTTTATAGAAAACAGGACCATGATCATAAAGCTTAATCAATACTGCACATACCAGCATTATTGGAGAGGATATGATTACACAAATCAAGCTAAGCAGTATATCTATCGTTCTCTTTATGATCTTCTCCTCAAAAGTAAATCCGATATTCCTCGAAAGATAAAGCGGCGTATCAAAAACATGAATCTCATCACATCCCTTTAAAATTATATCGGATATTTTGGGATTAATGTATGTTCTTATTGATTTTTCATAAGCGTATTTTAAAAGCTTGTTTCTTATTTCTGCGGGAATATCGCATATAATAAGACCGTCATAGCCTACTATTTTTTCCTTTATCTCATCAAGCGGAACGCTTATGCTGATTGACGAACAAATAATATACTTGTCAACTCTCATGCTCATTTTCTGAACAAGATCTCTCGCTGCCGTACTTCCATATACAATTATCATTCTTTTCGGAGGATAAATATGGGCATATACCTTCTTTGAAACTATACACCATATTATCGCTGCTGCAATATCAAACATTGTTAATCCGATCATAGGCAGAAGCGAAAGAAATCCTCGTCTTATAAGGCTGATCAAAAAGTAGATGACAAAGTTCGACATCAAAATAGCAAGCACCTGCGAAAGAACAAGGCCCGAAATTTTCAGCGAGCCAACCTTATATGCATTTACGAGCCTTGAAAAGACAATGTATATAAGCATATATATGAGCATCAGAAGAACATTACCTCTTCTCCACAAGGTATCTGTTCTAAGTTCAGGGGAATAGTTATAGTAATTTTGCCATGTGGCATTAAACACAGCGCCTAAAATAAGGACTATTATAAGTGCAAACATAAACATCATCATGCGCTTAAACTGTTCTTTATTCTTCAAGTTTTACATTACCACCTTTCAAGCAGACGGAAACGAAGAGTAATAGTTTTAATAAAAATACTTTGTTTAATAAGGGATACTGCCCCGTCATTCAATGATTATTAAGCTTTAGCCGTGAGATTACATTATCTCACTTTGAAACTAAATCGAAACCCATTGCCCAAAATTTGTACAACACCTAAATTCGGAGGCAGGGGCATCATTAATGTTCAATAAGGGTGCAGCCCCGTTATTCAACGTTTTAGCGGTGAACCCTATCCCACGCTGAAACTCTAAAGGGCTAATGCCAGGTCATTTGTTGAATGACGGAACGCTACCCTTTATTGAATCTCAGACTATGGCTAGTATACCACAATTTACACTCTTTTTCAAGATATATTTTACATTAATAATTACATTGTACAAGAACTGACATCACTTTAAATTTTCCTTGATGCCAATTGTTCTCATTGACAAAAAATACGTTATATAGTAAAATATATACAGTGATTTAAAACAATCAGTTCAATAAGGGCGCAGCCCTGTTATTCAACGTTTTCAGCGAGGGATTCTATCCCACCGCTGAAAAAATTAAGTGGAACCCGCCGCTTATAGAGGCTGGGACATCTTAATTTAATTATAGGTGAGATAAATTTATGGATATGGATTTTATAAGAAAAAATCTGCCGCCTTACAGCGTTTTGATGTCTGTTTATGTCAAAGAAAAGCCGGCAAATTTATCAGAAAGCTTAGAGAGCATTTTAGAGCAAACAGTTCCTCCAGATGAGCTTGTTCTTGTTTGTGACGGTAGACTTACCGATGAGCTTAACGTCATTATTAAGGCGTTTGAAAGTGAATACAGTGATATCTTCCGCTCTGTCAGGCTTCTTGAAAATGTCGGTACGGGAATGGCGGCAAACGAAGGAATAAAGGCTTGTCAAAATGAGCTTATAGCAAAAATGGATTCTGATGATATATGTGTTCCTGACAGATTTCAGCGCCAGCTTATGATGTTTTTAAAAAACCCGAAGCTTGATATGGTTGGAGGATACATTGAAGAGTTTGATGATGATACGAGAAAACCTATCGCTGTCAAAAAAACTCCTATCAGTCATGAGGAAATTATAAAATATGCTAAGAGGAGAAGTCCTTTTAACAACCAAACGCTTATCTATCGCAAATCGTTTGCTCAAAAGGTTGGCGGATACACCAACATAAAGCGCTGTGAGGACTATGAGTTCATAACAAAAATGCTCATGGCAGGGGCAATAGGTGAAAATCTGCCGGAGGTTTTGGTGAAATACCGTGTCACTAAGGATAACTACAAGCGCAGAAAAAACTGGGCCAATACTAAAAGTTTTATAAAGGTTCGCTGGGGACTTCATAAATCAGGCTTTTCATCTCTTTGGGACTTTTTTGTGCCTACTGCAGCGCAGCTTATACTTTTTATTATGCCCGAAAAATTTACAAGTTGGGCATACAGCAAATTCTTACGAAAATAAATTTTAATTGACCTGCTCTGTATCTTTCCTTTTAAGTCTAAATTTAGAGCATCGTTAATTCTCGGTCGTAAACCTAAGCTTTATTCGACCTGCTGTTTTCAATAAATTACAGGTTTTATTCTCTGTTCTATTAAAAGTCTTGTTTTCAATATGGGGCATTGCCCCGTCATTTAACAAACGACCGAGCATTAACCCCTTAGAAACGGGGAACATAATCGTTGTTTATGCATTCGACCTGCTGTTTTTAACGGCAGGTTTTTTTATTTACGCAAAAAAACAAAAAAGCGGCAGAGGTAAAGTTCCTCTGCCGCTTAGAGTTTAAATTTAGAGATTACTTCTCACTATCGTTGTAAAGCTTAGCAAGACGCTTGAGATAATCATATCTGTCAGCAGCATTCTTTACAGCGTTATCAAAGAGTTTTTCAGCTCTTTCAGGATTCTGTCTAGCAAGAGCATTGTATCTAACCTCGCCCATGATAAAGTCCTTATAATCCTTAGTAGGAGCCTTAGAATCAAGGATAAACGGATCCTTGCCCTCCTTCTTAAGGTCAGGATTGAATCTGTAGAGGTGCCAATAACCCGACTCAACAGCCTTCTTCTCCTCAGTCTGAGCAATGCTCATGCCGCCCTTAATACCGTGGTTGATACATGGAGCGTAAGCAATGATAAGAGAAGGTCCGTTATAAGCCTCAGCCTCTGTGATTGCCTTGATACACTGGTTGTAATCTGCACCCATTGCAATGTGAGCAACATATACATATCCGTATGTCATAGCGATTCCTGCCAAGTCTTTCTTCTTAACTTCCTTACCAGCTGCTGCGAACTGTGCGATAGCACCTGTTGGTGTAGACTTAGAAGACTGTCCGCCTGTATTTGAGTAAACCTCTGTATCGAATACAAAAATGTTTACATCTTCACCCTGTGCGATAACGTGATCAAGTCCTGAGAAGCCGATGTCGTATGCCCATCCGTCGCCTCCGAATACCCACATTGATTTCTTTCTTAAGAAATCTGCATCCTTGAGTATTTCCTCAGCAGCCTTCGACTTGCTCTTCTTAAGAGCTGCTATAAGCTCGTCTGTTGCAGCACTGTTAGCAGCACCGTTATCTATTGTTGAGAGATATCCCTCAATAGCCTTCTTAAGAGAAGCTGTCTTTGTTGACTTTTGAAGCTCTAAAACCTTAGCTACAGTTCTCTGTCTTATAGTATTCTGTGCAAGGAACATTCCGTAACCATACTCAGCGTTATCCTCGAAGAGTGAGTTTGCCCAAGCAGGTCCCTTTCCGTCCTTGTTTACAGTATATGGTGTTGTAGGTGCTGATCCGCCCCAGATTGAAGAACATCCTGTAGCGTTAGCAATATACATTCTGTCGCCGAAGAGCTGTGTAATAAGCTTAGCATAAGGAGTTTCTCCGCATCCTGCACAAGCGCCTGAGAATTCAAGAAGCGGCTGCTTGAACTGTGAACCCTTAACGGTTGTTTCCTTAAACTTTTCTAAAACATCCTTCTTCTCAGGAAGTGTAAGAGCATAGTTGAATACTTCTTGCTCAGCAAGCTGTGTTTCAAGCGGCATCATGCTAAGAGCCTTGTTACCCTTCTTACCGGGACATACATTTACACAAGAACCGCATCCTGTACAGTCAAGAGCAGACATTGTCATTACGAAATTATATCCAGGCATACCTGTCATCGGCTTTGCCTTTTCCTGTGCAAGCTTCGGAGCTTTAGCAAGCTCTTCGTCAGTCATTACAGCAGGTCTGATTACTGCGTGAGGACAAACATATGAACAGAAGTTACACTGAATACAGTTATCACTGTTCCAACAAGGAACGTCAACAGCAATTCCTCTCTTCTCAAATGCAGCAGATCCCTGTGGGAATGTACCGTCTGCCATGTCCTTGAATGTAGATACAGGGAGCTTATCACCCTCCTGAGCATTGCAAGGAATAAGTATATCATTTACAAACTTCTGTAAATTCTTATCTGCGATCTTAACAGCCTTCTGACCCATCTTAGTGTCCTTAGCTGTTTTCCATGACTCAGGAACCTTAACCTCAACAACCTGCTCACAGCCGGCATCGATAGCATCGTGGTTCATCTTAACGATAGCTTCACCCTTCTTAGAATAAGAAGCTGTAGCTGCGTCCTTCATGTACTTGATAGCATCTTCCATAGGAATAATACCTGAAAGCTTAAAGAATGCAGACTGTAAAACTGTGTTAATTCTGTTTCCGAGTCCGATTTCCTTACCGATCTTAACACCGTTGATGATGTAGAACTTGATATTGTTTTCTGCGATATATCTCTTAACCTGTCCCGGGAGGTGCTTTTCAAGGCCCTTTTCATCCCACTGAGTATTTAGAAGGAATGTTCCGCCCGGCTTAATATCGTTTACGATGTTGTACTTAGTGATATATGACTCATTGTGGCAAGCAACAAAATCAGCCTGATTGATCAGGTAAGTCGACTTAATAGGAGTCTTACCGAATCTTAAGTGAGAAACAGTTACACCGCCCGATTTCTTAGAGTCATATGCAAAATATGCCTGTGCGTAAAGATCAGTGTGGTCACCGATAATTTTGATCGAGTTCTTATTAGCACCTACCGTACCGTCTGCTCCGAGTCCCCAGAACTTACAAGCTGTCGTTCCCTCAGGTGCAGTATCAAGCTTATCCTCAGCTTCGAGAGAGAGATAAGTTACATCGTCATCAATACCGATTGTAAATCTAGGCTTAAAGCTATCTTTGAACTCAGCGTTCCAGTAAACAGCCTTGATCTGTGCAGGAGTTGTATCCTTAGAACCAAGTCCGTATCTACCGGATGCTATCGTTACATCATGGAACTGTGTTCCCTTAAGAGCTGCAACTACGTCAAGGTAAAGCGGCTCGCCGAGTGATCCCGGCTCTTTTGTTCTGTCAAGAACAGAAATCTGTGTAACAGAATCAGGAATAGCCTCGATAAACTTAGAAGCTACAAACGGTCTGTAAAGACGAACCTTAACAAGACCAAGCTCTGCACCCTCAGCGTTAAGTGCGTCAATAGTTTCTTCAATAGTATCACATACAGAACCCATAGCAACTATGATATGCTTAGCCTGTGGATGTCCGTAATAGTTAAAGAGCTTATAATCAGTTCCGATCTTCTTGTTGACCTTGTCCATGTATTCTTCAACAACATTCGGAATCTCATCATAATACTTGTTACAAGCTTCTCTTGCCTGGAAGAATATATCCGGGTTCTGAGCAGTACCGCGAAGTGATGGATGCTCAGGGTTTATAGCTCTGTTTCTGAATTCCTGTATAGCCTTTTTGTCAACCATCTCTTCAACGTCAGCCTTGTCCCATGTTTCGATCTTCTGAATCTCATGAGATGTTCTGAATCCGTCAAAGAAATGAATGAACGGAACTCTTCCCTTAATTGTAGCAAGATGCGCTACAGTACCGAGATCCATAACCTCCTGTGGGTTTGTTGAACAAAGCATTGCAAATCCTGTCTGACGGCAAGCATAAACGTCAGAGTGATCTCCGAAAATGTTAAGAGCATGAGATGCTACACATCTTGCAGATACATGAATAACACAAGGAAGCAATTCTCCTGCGATCTTATACATATTTGGGATCATAAGTAAAAGTCCCTGTGAAGCAGTATAAGTAGTTGTAAGCGCACCTGCTGACAAAGAACCGTGTACAGTACCCGAAGCTCCTGCTTCAGACTGCATTTCAGCCACCTTAACAGGTGTTCCGAAAATGTTTGTCTGTCCCTTAGCAGACCACTGGTCAGTTACCTCCGCCATAACAGACGATGGTGTGATAGGATAGATAGCAGCTACTTCAGTAAACGGATATGACGCCCATGCAGCAGCATTGTTACCATCCATGGTTTTCATTTTTCTAGCCATTTTTATCCTCCTCTGGATATTATTAAACTACATAAAAAATCGGCAAAGCGCCTTTGTTAACCAAAGGCAATACCTTACATTATGTTCCTATTTATTTTATCACAAGTTATTTGGTTTGTAAAGCAAAAACCTACAAATTTTTGAGAAAATATCTTTTATACAGCGAAAAAGAACGGAAGAAAAATCTTCCGTCCTTATAGCATTTAGTATTAATGCAATTACTTAAGCTCAACAGTAGCGCCTGCGTCCTCAAGCTTAGTCTTGATCTCCTCAGCCTCTGCCTTAGGACAAGCTTCCTTGATAGCCTTAGGTGCAGACTCAACAAGCTCCTTAGACTCCTTAAGTCCAAGACCTGTGATCTCCTTAACAGCCTTGATAACAGCCATCTTAGAATCGCCGAATGAAGCAAGAATTACGTCAAAATCAGTCTTTTCAGCCTCTCCGCCAGCAGCGCCGCCAGCAGCAGGAGCAGCAGCAACAGCAGCTGTTACACCAAATTCGTCCTGAATTGCCTCAACAAGCTCTGCGAGCTCAAGAACTGACAATTCCTTAACATCTTCTACAAACTTTAAAATCTTCTCTGAAGCCATGATAATTTCTCCTTTTTAATTTTTGTTTTCGGGTTTAATAACCCGCTTTTAATGTTTTAGGAAGCATATAAATTATGCAACCTCTCCCTCCTTGCTGTCGTGAACAGCCTTGAGAATTGCAGCAAGACCTGTAATAGGTCCCTGAAGCGAACCAACGAGCTGTGCAAGCAAAATTTCCTTTGAAGGAATTTTTGAAAGTGCAGTAACGCCTGCCTCATCGTAAATTTCCGAGCCGATAAATCCTGCCTTAAAGTTGAACTTATCGTCATGCTCGCTTGCAAACTTACCGAGAATTCTAGCAGGAGCTGTCTGGTCGTCGTTAGAGATAGCGATAGCTGTTGTTCCCTCCAAAACGCCTGTCAGCTCATCAAGACCTGCATTTTTAAGAGCGAAACGAAGCATTGAGTTCTTTTCAACAGTATAAATAACTCCTGCTTCTCTAAGCTCCTTACGAAGCTTTGTATCCTCTTCTACAGTAATTCCTCTGTAATCAACGAGTACACCTGCAGCTGAGTTCTTAATAGCTTCTGTTAAAGCGGCAACCTTTTCCTGCTTTGCAAGCAATATCTTCTCACTTGGCATTTTTTTCACCTCACTAGATTAAAGATTTAATCCGTATCTTATGAAAAAATCTCTTTTCATCCAAAGACAAAAAGAGATAAACAAAGTCATAATTTCACTTTGCATCATCCTCGGCAGGGCTTCCGTTTTTTAAACCGCCTGCTGTCTTTAGATACGAATGCTTCGTTATTATATCAGATACCCGATGCTTTGTCAAGTGTTTTTTTAATATTTTCAAAATAACTTTCCCCTCGCTTTTTTCAGCAAGGGGAAGTCAAAAACAAATCTGTTATCTTTTGGTTACGGCGAAACGTAATTCTCGGGATTCATAGCGACTCCGTTCTGTCTTACCTCAAAATGCAAATGATTTCCGGTTGAAAATCCTGTAGAGCCTACATACCCGAGCGTTTCACCCTGTTCTACTGTCTGTCCGGCAGTTACTATACAATTCGTCATGTGTCCGTAAAGCGTCATATATCCGTTTCCGTGATCAACGATACAGTATCTTCCGTAGCCTCCGCCGCAACCGCAGCTACTATTTTTGCCCCAGTCGTGCGGACAGTAATTTTCTGCAACGACAACTGTTCCTGCGTCCGAAGCGACTATCTGATCTCCGCCAATTCCGCCGTCGGAAATATCGATTCCTGCGTGATACGCACCCCATCTCATACCTACGCCGTATGTAATTACATAGTGACCCGGAACCGGCCAAATAAAGTTACCTGATGTTCCCGTCGTATAGTCGGTATCATTTGAAGTGTCATAATTATTATTCTTGTCCATCGCAGCAAGACGTCTTGCTTCCTCTTCAGCAGCCTTTCTTCTTGCTTCCGCTTCCGCATAAAGCTTATTCCACATTGCCTGAGCTTCTTCCTCACGCTCAGCATAAGCTTCCCTTTGCGCCTCATGAGCCAACCTATCCGCTTCCAGAGCTTCTAAATGTGCCTTACTCTGTGCAACTAATACTGACAGCTTATCCATCTGTGTCTGCTGTTCAGCTTTTTTCTCACTGTACGATTTCTTTTGGCTCTCAAGCTCAGCTTTCTGCTTTTCAACCTCAGTTTTCTTTGTTTCTAAAGCTTTCTTTGCTTCTTCAAGTTCATTTTTCTTTTCAACAAGATTGTCTATCGCCTGATCATCATGAGCAGCAACCCTTTTTACAAGCTCCGCTTTCATGAGCGCGTCATAAAAATCTTTTGAACCAAGCAATATAGATATATAAGAATCGTCACCTGCTACATACATCGCTCTCAGTCTTGTTTTAAAGTTAGCAATATCTGTTTCGATCTCTGTTTGCTTTTGGTTTATTGTTTTTTGAGTTTCATCAATCTGTTCATTGAGCTTATCTATGTTCGCCTGAACCTTATCTAAGCTTTTTTTGATTTCGCCGATCATCTTGCTGTACTCATAAATTGTCGCCTGAACCGTTTCAATTTGAGATTCGATCGCCGCTTGGTTTTCCTCTTCTTTTTTTATGTCGTCTTCGGTATCGGCAATCTTCTGATCAAATTCCTCCTGCTTTTGCTGATACTCTTCAATCTGCTTCTCATAATCTGCCATTGTGTTTTCTGCATTTGTAACAATCGGCTCGCTCCAGTCAGATCCGAACGAAGAGCTGATCGCAATAACCGAAACTGCCGCAGTAGCCATGACAAGCACTCTCTTTGAAGCTTCAAGAACTTTTGCTTTTTTTATCATTCTAAACCTTACCTTTCAACAAATAAAAAACTCTTTTTGTCCGATACGCCGTAAAATACACGGCTGCTATTATGCCAAACGACAAGCTGAAAAGCCTGTCGTCATGAAGCGTATTCTTAAACCTTTACATATTTTCTTGTGCTTATCGTTGTGCCTATTGCGCCTATTATACCGCCCGCACAAATATATCCGCTAAGAACATACCAGACAATATCCTTGAACCCGTAAAGAGATCTTACTCCGAGGATACTCAATATCTGTCCGTTTTCATTCAATATTTCTCCGATTCCCTTATATACGAACATTGTAAGGAAAAATGCTGCAACCGCTGCAAGTATACCCACAAGCAT
>OJRD01001021.1_pt1 | contig 12648 bp, 9 predicted proteins | sample 1599051 | NCBI WGS metagenome assembly OJRD01 (sample SAMN03922523, study PRJEB24848) | human gut metagenome | isolation source: stool sample | host: Homo sapiens | place: Germany | collected 2010-02 | reverse complement strand
CTACACAGAGTAGATCGTCGGCAGCGTCAGATGTGTATAAGAGACAGTCATAATATACCTCCGAATAATACTTGTATTTAATAAAATCATATGTTATAATATCTTGAAATATCCCATAATCAATGATAAACATTTTAGAAAGAAGCGATCATTTATGAAAATAGTCGTCTTTTCCGATACTCACGGGCTTATATCGTCTGCACAGGAAGTAGTTGAAAAAAATATCGATGCCGATTTGTTTATTTTCCTAGGCGATGGTGAGAACGATTATAATTTTGTATACAACAACTACCCGCAAAAAAACTTTCTCGGAGTTTCGGGAAACTGCGATTACTACTCTGATCTTCCCGAAGTAGCTGAATTCTTTTTAAAGGGCAAAAAAATCGTTTATACTCACGGACACAGATACAATGTCAGAGGCTCTATCGACATTCTTTATTGTCTTGCGAAGGAACATGAGGCAGACATCGTATTGTTTGGTCACACCCACGAAAGATTTTACAGCGTTCGTGACGGGATCCACTTTTTAAATCCCGGAAGCGCAACTATTCCCCGTGACGGGAAGGGACGGTCATATGCTGTGATTGAGCTTACGGAAAAAACTATAGATATCAAACACTTTGATCTTAAATAATATATGCGAAAAATCATTTCAATGTGAAAAAGGCGAGCGGTTTATTTTCCGTTCGCCTTTTTTGATTTTATAATGATAAGCTGTTTTCTAAACCGAAATTGATTTTATATAAGCAATTATTAATTTGCTATATTCTAACCACCGGCATATAAGCGTATCCAATATTATGATCAAATGTATCAAAAACTTCCAATTCCTGTGCTCCGTTTTGAGCCATTTTAAAACCGTGTGCAGGCATAAAGAAATCTCTGATATATGCAAAAAGTTCCCATATTTCACATTGTTCTTTACTGATAAGCTGTGCTGTTCCTTTATCGGTATATGCACGTATAAATAATGATGCCGGCATTTTGTAAACATCTACACCATCCGGCTGTTCTTCAGTCATAACCTCCCGCACAAACCCATATGCACGCGATCTCTCATCAAGCCAAAAGTTTACACTTAAATTGATATCATAAATCGGCAATACACTTTCCGAAAGTATACTAAAAGCAGCTTGCTTATCATCTTCGGTTACTGATTCAATTGCAGAATTGAAGCTGTCTAAATCCCTATAATCTTTTGCATATATAATTTTTCCAGCGAATATAGTTTCCGGTTTTTCAACTACTTCAAAAATTGCTCCGCCGATTTTAATCGTTTCAATGATTTTTTCCGGTTTCTTTATTTCGGTATCCAATAAGCTGTCAACAGAAACATGAAGAATCTGTGCCAGTAGTTTTAGATTATGAACATCCGGTAAGCAATCACCATTCTCCCACTTTGATATCGCTTGTTCAGAAACGCCTATTTTAAGAGCTATATCTTTCTGAGTGTAATTCTTTCTTAGCCGAAACGATTTCACTCTTTTTCCAAAATCAACTTGATTAAACATATTGATCCTCCTGCTATAATAATTCTCATTGTAACCGGTTACATTTTTATTATAGCTTATATTTTAAAAAAAACAATATTAAACGTGCTTATGAGAAATTATTCTAACTAAACCGTAGGTTGTAATAAAGCATTCCGATTTATTTATCTGCCCATAATTCAATTATAAAAGAGAAATACCCGAAAACCAATTGTGCCGCAGCAAACACAAATACACCTTTGACACAAAAATCAAAGGTGTATTGTTATGCTTCTATATCGCTGCATGTGAAGTTCGCTATCAGATAAACTTAATGCCCTCCATCTAATGGTCTGCATTAACCTGTTTGATAAACCGAATTTACACTTGCGAATGTATCTTATTTCTAATACGCAAACTTGCTTCTATGTGCATAATCCAATGCCTTGAAAATGGCATTAGAATTAGTCCTCGAATATCTTTTTTGTACCAATAATCAATCAGCCAAATGGCAGCTTCATCATTGCTTACAACATTCAGCGATTTCAAGCATTCTTTTCTTTCTTCTGGTACTTTCCTTTTCAATTCGGCATAAGATAAGTTTCCGATTATCTTCTCGGTGCTTTCCTTTACTTCAAAAATATATGAATAAAGTTCTTTCAAATTAAGCTGTTTTGAAAAGTCCGCAATCTGATGTTTTACAAGTTCATTTCCTGTTGTTATAATGGGCGAATTGATACGTTCTTGATAATTTCCTGCAAAAAACACTTGTTCATCGTCACTCACCAATGTATGTGCAACTATATCTTCAATACGAAAAATATGCCAGATTGAATAAGCAATCGTCTTGCTATGATAACCGTCCGCATTTATAAATGGAATTGCACTGTATTCTTCTCTGTTTAATTCATCATTAAATGATGTTACCGTTTTCATTAAACGATTCCGTAAATCAAATAAAGTTTCAATACTTGCTTCATAAGTGTCTTTCCTTTTTATTTGTGTTTGTATAATTTTATTAAGTTCAGACCATTCCCTGTTTATAATCAATCGCCTCCAAAACTTTTGACTCATCTTAACTTAATACTTTACCAAAACCTCAGAACCTTTTTCTGTATCAAATACAAATGCTCCGTTTTCATAGCCTTTGCTTACTGCACCGAGAGTAACGCTTACTTCTGCATTTTCCGGCGCCGCAACTCTAAGAGTATTGCCCGCCTTCGATGTTATCCTTGCGTCAACACTGTCTCCTTTAAACTTAAAGCTCACCTCAAAACCGCCTCTTGCTAAAGCGCCTTTTACCTCTCCCTCGTTCCATTCAGCGGGCCTTGCAGGAAGAAATACAATTTCGCCGTTTTCACTTTGCAAAAGAGCTTCAACGATTGCTGCCGTTCCGCCGAAGTTTCCGTCAATCTGAAACGGAGGGTGACTGTCAAACATATTAGGATTCGTTGAATGATTTAAAAGGGCCTTTAGGTTTTCATAAACCTTTTCGCCGTCAAAAAGTCTTGCCCACATATTCGTTATCCATGCTCTGCTCCAGCCGGTATGTCCTCCGCCGTGAGAAAGACGCCTGTTAATTGTTGCTCTTGCCGCTTCAGCAAGCTTCGGCGTTCCTCTGGTTGAAATAATATCGGCAGGGTAAAGCGCAAAAAGCTGCGAAATATGTCTGTGTCCGGGCTCTTCCTCGTCATAGTCCTCAGCCCATTCCTGAATCTGTCCGTACTTTCCGATTTCAGGCTTCGGCAAGCGTGACCGTAGCTCTCTTATTTTTTCGCAAAACGCCTTATCTCTTCCTAATATTTCTCCAGATTCAACAACTGCTGTAAACAACTCATGTAAGATCTGACTGTCCATGGACGGTCCCATACAGACAGAACCCTTTGTACCCGATTTTGTTATATAAACATTTTCGGGCGATAACGACGGGCAGGTCACAAGTTGTCCCTTGTCATTCTCAATCAAAAAGTCCACAAAAAACTCAGCCGACTCTTTAAGTGTGTCAAATTTCTTTGCTAAGAATTCCTTATCCTGAGTGAACTTATAATGCTCCCAAATATGCGTACAAAGCCATGCCGCACCCATAGGCCATTGAGTTGCAGGAATCCAAAGATCCTGCGGTGCAGTATCTCCCCAAAGATCAGTATTGTGATGCGCCGTAAATCCAGAACAATTATACATCTCCTTGGCAGTTTTCCTGCCGTTGGGACGCATTTTTTCAATTAAGTCAAACAGAGGCATATGAAGCTCGGAAAGATTACATACCTCTACAGGCCAATAGTTCATCTCAGTGTTGATGTTTATTGTAAATCTGCCGCCCCAAGCCGGCCACATATTCTCGTTCCAGATTCCCTGCAAATTCAAAGGGAGAGTTCCCTCTCGGCTTCCGGAAATCATAAGATAACGTCCGAAATTAAAATATAACTCCGTCAGCTTATTGTCTTTAGCATCTTCATCCTTAAACGCTTCAAGACGCTTGTCGGTTGAAACATCAGAGTTTTTTGAGTTATCGCTAAGTGTAAGACTCATTCTATCATAAAAGTGTCTGTAGTCCTTAATATGTTCGGTTTTTAGCTCGTCAAAGCCCTTACGCGATGCCATTTGGGCATCATAAAGCGCTTTTTCCTTATAATCGGAATGCCTATAATTAGTCTGCGCTGAAATTAAAATCATAACTTCATCGCAGTTTTCTGTTACAATAAAGCTTCCAACCTGCGATAACTTACCTCCGACAGGGATAACCTTTACTACACTTGCAAAATTTATTCCGTCCTCGCCGCCGCATCCGCCGTAAAACAAAATAGTGTCGTCAGAAATCGGCGAATTGTCATCAAAATAATCATCTCTTCCGTCAAGGCAAAGCTTAAGATTTATTTTTCCGATTTTATCGGAAGAATATTTTATCGCAATTACCTCATCAGGATACGACGCTATTATTTCTCTTTTATACTTCACTCCGTCAGCACTGAATGACACAGCAGCTACTGCATTTTCAACATCAAGCGCTCTGTTATAATCCGTTTCTTCCCCGCTGAAATTCTGCTCGATAGATAAATCCCCAAGCGGCATATAGTGACGCTGGTTTACGGGAGTTCCGCAAAAACTGTCAAAAATTATTTTTTCGGCGTCGCTTATTTTTTCTTCCTTTATAAGCTCTCTGACCTTCTCCAAATTTTCAAAAGCGCTTTTGTTGTTTCTGCTTCTCGGTCCTCCTGACCATACTGAATCCTCATTTAACTGATATCGCTCTCTTTTTATTCCTCCGAAAATCATAGCGCCCAATCGTCCGTTTCCGACAGGAAGCGCTTCGTCCCAGTTCTCGGCAGGTTTATTATACCAAAGAATTGTTGAATTACTCATTTGTCTACCCCTCTGTGATAAGGAAAACTCCTTTTATTTTATCAGCTGAATTTAAATTTAGTCATAAATAGTAATAATATTTAAATGGATTCCCACCTCAACTGAATTTATTTAATTATAGCAAAAATTATCCGTTTTTACAATACTATATCTACCTTAAATTTTTTTAACTAATACAAGATACAAGTCAGATAAATTTGGACGTAAAAAACCGCCCCTGAGCATAAACCCAAAGGCGGTAAAATATTAACCTGTAAGACCTGAACGCTCGATACCTTCTGTAAAGTATTTCTGTAAGAAGATATACATAACAAGTATCGGTGCGATTGCCAGTATACATCCTGATTCAAGCCAAACGATAAGCTGTCTTGGTCCGACCGTCTGATTATTAAAGAGGTCTGCTGCAAGCGTTGAGCTTAAATTCTTAAGCATAAGAGCTACCGTATCGTTTTGGTTAAAGAACGAGGACGATACATAGTAGTCGTTCCAGTACCATACTACCGAGAACAAGAACACAGTAAGGAATGACGAAGCTGCATTTGGAACCATTACAATAAGGAATGTTTTAAAAGGTCCGCATCCGTCAAGATATGCTGCGTCTTCAAGCTCCTTAGGAAGTCCTTTAAAGAACTGTCTGAAAAGGAATATGAATAATCCTGCTTTAAGTCCGTTAGCAAAGAGCGCCGGCAGATACATAGTCCATCCGGTATTGATAAGAGATATGCCCTCTCCTCCGTTAAAGAGTCCGATAACTCCAAGCGGATTGAAGAAGCTGTACTTCAGATACATTGGAATAGTTATGATCTGAGGCGGAACGATGATCATTAAAACCACGATCATGAACAATAAGCCTTTTCCTTTAAACTTAAATCTTGCAAATCCATATCCTGTAAGAGCACAAGTTCCAACCTGAATGATTGAAGCAATAAGATTCAGCTTAATTGTGTTAAGCACTGTTGAGCTGTATTTCATTGTGTCCCATGTCTCTTTTAGATTTTGTAATGTAAGTGACTTTGGAATCCATATGATAGACGGGTCGTTCATCTGTTCATTAGGTCTGAATGCCGTAGAAATCATAAAGATCAATGGATACAAAATGATAAAGCAAAGACCGAACAATATCAGGAATCTGAATATCGGCCAAACAGCTGATACTATCGCCTTATTTCTGTTATAACGAATCTGCTCAGGAGTCAGATTTGGCTTAATACCGAGTTTTTTCATTTCCTTGCGTTTTGCTTTCTTTGCAGCTCTCATTTCTTTTGCAAAGATTTTTTCTTCTTTTTTCGTTGCCAAGTCTATCCCCCCTTATACTTCGTAATAAACATGCTTGCTTATAATCGCAGCAATGATCGCCAAAGCTACACCAACTATAGCAAAATATGCCCAGGCCATAGCTGCCATATAACCGTAGTTCCATGAGCTTTCCTGTGCCATGATGAGCTTCATTACCTGGTTCTCAGGATCTACGAACGAATCTACAACCGTATAAACTAAAGCTGCCAGAATCATTGGGCTGATATACGGAATTGTAATCTTCCAGAAATACTCCCATGCTGTAGCTCCCTCCATCTGTGCCGCTTCCTTAGCAGTGAATGGAATATTCTGAAGAGCTGAAAGGAATATAAGTATCTGGATACCGGAGTTCCATACAAGGTTAAAGATGTCAGACGTTACTGTGGAAATAGTTTGCGTAAGCGAATCACTTATTCCGTAAATTCCCAAAAACTCCAACAGCTGATCGACAAGGTCCGTTTCAAAGAGCGTGTTGAACTGCTCCGAACCGCCGGCATATCCACCTGTTGACATATTACCGTTGATTATTTCGATAACAGGACCGGTCGCAATAATAACCGGCAGGAAGAATACTGCACGGGCAAAAACTCTTCCTTTAAACTTCTGATTCAAAATTACTGCGACAAATATCGAGAAAATTAAAATCAAAGGGGTTTTTAATAACGTATCACCAAGCACAGAAGCCAAATACTGAGCATAATGCTGGTCTTTTCTGAATGCGTCTACATAATGGGCAAGTCCGTTCCACTCAAGGTTCATTACTCCCTTTTCAGGGCTTGTAATATTAAAAGAGTAGATAAGCGACTGTACCAGCGGCATGAGGAAGAAGTATACCGCTCCGATAAACCACAATGCAATAAACGCATATCCATACAAAGCTTTTCTTCTTTCGTAAGGAATTCTCATTCCTTTAACCTTTGCTTCCTTAGGAGGCTTAACTGCCTTCGTCTTAACTGCCGTACTCATTATTCCTCATCGCCTCCTTCCTCTAAGCACTTACTTACGTCAACTTCCTCGCCGTTTACCTTAACGGTCTTATTTTTAAGATCAACCTCTACGGTTGCTGCATCATCGCCGTCCTCAGTTCCGTAGGTAGTTACAGCTACTGCATTTTCTGCATCGTATTCATAATTTGTAATGACATATTTTCCGAGATCTGACAGAACTTCATCAACAACTGATGACTGATTAGCTGCCGAATCAATCCAATCCTTATAGTTTGCATAATACAGATCATTGTAATCGGTATCCATCAGAACTGATGCGTCAGCATAGATGAAATCATAGTGAACTGACGAACCGTATGCAAGCGCAAGAAGGAATGTTTCATCTGAATTTGAGCTTGCATTTATAGCTTTTGTTGAATATGGAACATATCCGTGAACTATCATCTGATAAAGTGGAATGTCATAGTCAACTATGTTGAATCCGCTTGAATAAACCGGAACATTTGTGATGTGGTCTACATACGGAAGAACATAAGCGTTAGCCTGATCTGCAAGAACCGATCCGATATTCTCCTGAGCGTTCTTATAACCGTTTACTATGGTTTCAAGAGTTGTCTTTCTGTTTGAATAGTTGCTTGACGAGTAGTCTGATACGAGCTTTGAGGAATATCCGCCGAGCGAAATATTCTTAATTCCCTCATCGTTAAAGCTCTCAACAAGCTCTGAGAACACCTTTGTGTAAGCAGTAGGTGTTAAAAGTGCAGGTGCAACTCCCGACTCTGCTCCAAACGCAGGATTATATCTTGTCTGTCTTGAATAAGAATTCGATACTCTTATCGCTGTACTTGTAAATGTGAAGTAGCCCCATGTGCTGCTTTCCATTTCCATGTTATCCATTGCAGGATAAATTGTGATTCCGTTTTCGTTTCCGTACTTAATAAGCTCCTCAAGACTGCTGTCCCCTTCCACAGTAGAAGCAGCGCTTGCAGATGTTGAGATCTTTCCGTCAATAGCTTTTGACGTCCAATCATTGTAGTTTACGATTATATCGCCTGTACCCGCATCTTTAAGTTTTTTGAGGATTTTCTGAGCCTGATCAAATGTTGTTATCTCAGTCTGTAAATCAAAAGGAATTCCGAGGATAGATTTTGATTTAATTACTCCTCCGAAGAAGTCAACATAAAGACCTGTGCTGTCATCTCCGACTCTGGATGTCATAGCAGTTTTTTCTATAAAGTAATCTCTGTAAACTTTAGCAACATCAGCATAGTTTATAGCATCATCCTTATCCTCTGTTGTAAGCGGATAATATGTAACAGCTATTGTTCCGAGCTTAATATTGCCTTTTTCAAAAACCTTAAGTGCTGTTGTTTCTCCGCTAAGCTCAAAGTCATCTGAGCCGCGAAGCTCAAAGTCATAATAAAGCGAATTGTAGGTCTGATTACCCTGACCGTTTATCTGTGCGTTTACAGTAACGTCAGAATCACCTTCAGTAACAATAGAAACTAAAGCTTTGTTGTTTAAAACATGGGCTGAGAGTGGGAAATATGCCTGCTCCATCGTTCTCGGCTGCTGAAGAGGAACATTTGTGTAGTTCCTTCCATAAACCTTCTGAGAATAAACAGTTGCGTAATTACCCTTTCCGTTGTTATAGTTGATAACAGCTCCCGTTCCGTCAGGGATTATCATATATCCATTGACAGGTTTTTCATTAGCGTCCGTTTCCGGAGCTGCAGCGAAATACGGTGTAAGCTGAATATCAGTAATTACGAGTCCGTCTTCACTGTCAGGATTTTCTTCTTCGATCTTTGAAGTATCGCATGAAACCGTAAGTCCCTTATCCGTAAGAATGTAATCGACAGGAATCACAAATCCCTCTTTAGTAAAATCGTATGTGATAGTAATTCCATCACTGTTAGTTTTTATAGAAGTTTTTGCAGCCGATGTCCTTCTTGACTTCGTTCCCGAATATACGGTAGATATCGTTCTGTTTGAACGGTTTCCGTATGTAAGGACAAGACCGGAGTTAAGCTGTTGCCTTTGTGCGTTTTTCATGAACGGGTTTCTTGCTGAAGGGTCAATTACCGTATCGTCAGCCAAAGCATTAATAGGTGTACTCCACCAGTAATTCTTCTGCCCGTTGCTCTCATCAAGCAGACAAACTCTTGCGTTTTCTTCATCAAAGTAGAGGGAGAGATCTCCTGCTACTGCGGCAAGCTCACAAGCCTCAAGCGCTTCTTCATCTGTGATTTTTTCAGGAAGTTCGTCCTTAGCTTCCTGCTGTTCTTCCTTAGTTGCACCTTCGTCAACCTGTACGGTTTCCTCTGCAGCATCAGTTTCTTCTTCAGCAAATGCGTTCGTTATACCAACAGGTAAAAGCATGGTAATCGCTAATGCACACGCTAAAAGCTTTTTAATTTTATCCTTATGCATCATATTACCTCCTTAACCTCTTACACGGTATGTTATTTCCGTGTAAACCTGATAGAAGAATGCGTATACCTGCTGGAACAAGCTTATAAGTAAAACTGCCAGGAACAAAATTATAAGCATTGCAACTATCGTAAGAATCATAGAAAGAATCGTCTTTGAGAACGAATACTGATGAACTGCTCTCATTCCCTGAATCATGAGAATAACACTCCATCCTATTCCGACATATTGGAATATATATACCCAAACCGATTCATCAAGAGTCATAAAGTTTGACAGAAATACGGAGATATATGTGCCGAATACAAACGGAACTAAAGCATATGCCGAATTTACGCAAACCTTTTTCATCGTTCCCTCTCCGTCAAGAAGTGTACATATCGACCAGTTACCTACAACCCATGTTGCAAAATAAACTATCGACTGAACTATGATAGGAACAATGTTAAATAACTTCTGCGGCTCTGTAGTATACTGGAAGCCCTTAAGCCTTTCGCTTGCAACCATTGCAATAAACAAAAGCCCTACAATAATAAACGCATATTTCAGCGAGCCTCGTTTCTTCCACCTAAGATCTTCAAAGCCCTCAACAGGATGGAAAATAACATGTTTAATCCAACCAAGTTCTGAAAATTCATACATTGCTATTTTCCTCCTTTCTTAGCTTTCTTTTTTCCTGAGATTCTCTTTTTAGAAATAATTCTCCAAGCTACCAAAGCAACTACTATCACTAACAAGACTACTATTATAAGCGTGAAGTTATCGGATAATACCTGCTCTCTGTAATACTGATATGCCTTGTCGTAGCTGCCATTAGCCTCGGCATATTCAAAGTAATCCATTGCCTTTTCGTAATTTCCGGCATTAAGCTCAGCTTTTCCAAGTCCGTAATATGCCAGCCAATATCCGCCGTCACGGCTCAGCACCTGCTCCCAAGGCTCTTTAGCCTCTTCGTATTTACCCTCTGAATAAAGAGAAGCTGCATTATGAACCATCTTTCCGAACTGAGTTTCTGTAAACACGGTGATATCATTTTTCTTACCATCGATTACATAAATCTTCTCAGCTCTTGACTCTACTGCATTAGGTGCAATAAAAGTACCCTTTTGGTCTGATGTAGAGTTTTTGGATCCAAATACGAAAAGCAAATCGTTGTCCTGATTGTACTGGAAAACTCGTCCCGACTCATAATCCAATACATTAATGTTCAAGTTGTCACTTATAACAAGGTCAGTAAGTCTTGTAGCAAAATTAGCGCCGACTTCTGCTGTTGTATAATCAACAAGATCTCCGAACTTATATGAGTTTCCGGAAGTTGTGTTCCATATGTTGTATCCCGCAGGATTAAGCTTCTTAACGGCGTCCTGCGAAGCGTTTGCAGCCTCAGTTACCGTGTAAATAAATCCTTCTCTATCAATATCAAAATTTGCAAACTCAACGTTTACGTTTCTTTCCATTGATGCAAGCTGCTCGTTTGAAGCAAATGTTCTCCAAACTCTCTGAGCGAGAACCGCTGCCGTTACTTCAACACGGTTAGCTCCGTAAAAACCTGTAAACTCACCGCTTGCATTAAACTCAACCGCACCCTGAGTAACAGAGGATTCAACAGCGTATACATTTCCTGTTCCGTCTGCCAAAACCTTTGTCGGGTTAAACGTTTTGGATTTATAAAGAGCCGTATCCTCAGGCTTTACAAATTCCTGCTCGACTTTCATGATCCTTGATGTTTCAGCAACCGCTCTTACAACCCTTGAGTTGTCGGTATCTGCGATGTAAACGACAGGAAGATTATCGTCGTTTGTTGTTACATAAAGCCCTCCCGGACTGTTAAAATGCTGTGTTTCGCTTCCCTCAAGACTGTTGTAAACACCTACAAGCATTAACTCGCTGTCCAGTCTTAAAATTCTGTTGTTTCCTGAATCAGCAACCCAGAATTCATCTAAAACAGGCTCGTAGAAGAGGTCTTTTGCACCTGAAAGGCTGTTAGAAGCGTTATCTGATAAGAACAGCTCATCACCCGGAGTTGAGAGCCTTGAAAGGCCCATAACGCTTCCGGAAACTACCTTATCAACTCTGTAACCGCTCTGCGAAGGAACTGCGTCATACCAAGCGTCATAATTGTATGATACATACGGCTCATCAGCCGATGCTGTCATAGCTGACATGCTGAATACAAGCCCTGCTGCAAGAACGATTGACGATATTTTCTTTAATTTATTCATTCTTGACACTACTTATCACCATTCCTTTTTGTATATTCGTAAAACCGTTTAGTCCTTAATACCAGAATTAGCCATTGTTTCCATTACGTTACCCTGAGCAATCATAAATACAACCAATGGAGGAATCATAAGTAGTACCGCTGTTGCAAACGTTACGCCCTGACGTGCAAGACCGGAAGCTGAAATCTGCTGCATAATCGTAGGAAGCGTTTTCAGTTCCTCTGAGTAAATCAAAACTCCGCCCTGTACTGCCCAAGCTGCCTGGAACGCAAAAATGATAAGCGTCATCATAGCAGGCTTTGAGTTTGGTATTACTACCTGCCAGCAGATTCTGAAAAGACCTGCTCCGTCTACACGTGCTGCCTCTATCATCGAGTCATGTATTGTAGAAATACTCTGCCTCATAAGGAAGAGGTTCATAGGCATCGCTACGCTCGGAAGGATCAAAGCCCAGTATGTGTCGATCATACCAAGTGTTGCCATTACAAGGAACTGCATGATCCAAAGTGCTGACGATGTGAACAAAAGAGCTGTTACAATAATCTTATTGATTGCCGCACCGCCCGGGAATTTACATTTAGCAAGAACGAACGACGCACAGCAACATACAAAAATGTTTGCAACCGTAATAACTATTGTGATGAAAATGCTGTTAAATATATATCTTGAAAGCGGAACCCATAAGCTTGATGCAACCTTAAACATATCAGTATAGTTGACAAGCGTAGGTTCTAATACATACAGCTTCGGCGGGAATACGAAAAGCTCGTGAACCGGCTTAAATGATTGTATAACCGCATAGTAGAGAGGGAATACCATGAATAATCCCAAAAGCACGAGGAAGATGAAGATTACAATGTCACCGCCGAGAGAACTGCTTGATTTTCTCTTTCTCTTTTTGACGTGCACCTCATTAATATC
>OJRD01001014.1_pt1 | contig 12698 bp, 5 predicted proteins | sample 1599051 | NCBI WGS metagenome assembly OJRD01 (sample SAMN03922523, study PRJEB24848) | human gut metagenome | isolation source: stool sample | host: Homo sapiens | place: Germany | collected 2010-02 | reverse complement strand
GGACAATACATGCAATTTGACACACAATTTTGGGTGCAAATCCTAATCTATGTGGCGGGGTTCGCGGCGATGTGGGGGAACGTCACCACGCGCCTCAATTATCTCGAGCAAAAGATGGACAAGCACAACAATTTGCAGGAACGCATGGCGGTGGTGGAGCAGAGCGCGAAATCCGCGCATCATCGCATTGACGACATCAAGGAGGAAGTTATTCATGAAAAACTTGATTGAAAAGATTAACGTGGTGGAGCTGGCGGTTGTGATCGTCACGGGCGCGGCGCTGATCGGCGCGGTCGTGCTCGGACAGGAAAACCTTGCAAGCGCCCTGGGCGGCGGCCTGGTCGGCTATCTGGGCGCGGTGGTTCCGGGGAGGGGCGACGCATGAAAAAAACAGAAACCGCTTTCCGTCGGCTGGCGTGCGACATGGTGCGCGAATACGCGGAAAAACATCTGGACAGGACGGACGGGGATGTGGAGTTTTCGGTCTATCTCGTCTGGTATTGCAAGACGATCCAGAATTTTAAGGCGCTGCTTACCACAAGCCTTTGCGATGGGATGTATTACGAAGTGACGTTTAACGGCGACCGGGACGAGGTATATCTGGAAGCATACAAGAAATTCGGGAGTGTGTGCAGGAAGTTCGGAAGCGGGGCGGCAGGATGAAAACGGAGAACCGTAACGGCCTGCTGGCCGTCTCTGCGGCGGCGGACGAGATTGCCCGTGTGGAAATTGTACAGCTCGGCGGCATGACCATGGGCGAGTGGTACGCGAAGCAAAAGGACAAGCCCGACATGCTCATGAACGCTTCCCTCTGGGACAAAACCGGCGCAATCGGCACGATCTGGCAGGACGGCAGGCTTGTGCGCAACGAAGGGAACGGCTTTGGCTTTGGTGTAAATAAGGCTGGCGGCTGGGGGTTTGCGGATCCCTGGGAAATCAAATGGCGGGACTACATCACCGGCTATCCGGCGCTGGTAAAGGCCGGGAAGGCGCTTTCGGACAGCGTGGACAGCTATGTGATGAACAGCCGGGCAAAGCGCTCTGCCGTTGCTGCGGCGGGAAACCGGCTCTATTTCATCACGGCGGACAATATGACTGTCGCGGGGCTGCGCGCGGCGCTGGTAAGCTTCGGCGTGTACAGCGCAATCAATCTCGACGGCGGCGGCTCGGCGCGGCTGCTGGTGAACGGCAAGGCGGTAAACAGTCCGACGGACGATAGACGTTGCCCAAACGCTATTGCGGTTTGGCTGAAAAAGAAACAGGGACAAAGCCCCGGCGGGGCTTTGGGCGGCGGCCTTGCCGAAGGCACGACGCCGGAAAAGAACAAGGACACGACAGGAGAGAACCCTACGCGGGCAGGTACGCAGGAAGGAACGGAAGGGATGAGTAAAATGACGGTGGCAATCGACGCGGGGCACGGCAAATATACGGCGGGAAAGCGGTGCTCAAAACCGCTCGACCCGGACGAGACGCGCGAATGGGTGCTGAACAGCCGCATTGCGGCAAAGGCCTGCGCGCGTCTGGAAGCCGCAGGCGTGACGGCGCTGCGCGTGGATGATGTTACCGGCGAAAGCGACGTGGCGCTCTCTGAGCGTGTGCAGAAGGCCAACGCGGCGGGGTGCGCGCTGTATATCAGCATCCACCACGACAGCGGGGTAAACGGCGGCACGGGCGGCGGCGTGACCGTATTCAGCCACCCGAAAAGCAGCGCGAAGGCGGTGGCATTGCGCGACGCGGTGTATGAACATGTTATTGAAACCGGCGGGCTGCGCGGCAACCGGGCGAACCCGAAAACAACCGCGGATTTTTATGTGCTGCGGAAAACAAGCATGCCCGCGATTTTGATTGAATGCGGGTTCATGGATTCCAGGACCGACGTGCCCGTGATTTTGACGGACGCTTACGCGGAAAATGCGGCGCGGGGCATTGCGGAAGGGGTTTGCGAGGTTTTAGACGTGAAGATACCGGAAGAGGAGGCGGAAGACGTGGACAAGACGGAAAACCCAAGCGCCTGGGCAAAGGAAAGCTGGGAATGGGCGAAGGCGGGCGGCCTGATGGACGGCACGCGGCCAAAAGACGCGGTGACGCGCGAGGAGCTGGCGGCGGTGCTGTCCCGTCTGGACGCGCGACTGTGATTTTTTTCAACAGGGATAACAGGGAGGGAACGACATGAGTTTACTTTCAAGCGCGGTGGGCGGCGCGATGAAGACCGCGGTCGGCACGGCGGCAAACGCCGCCGCTTCGGCGGCCAAAAAGAAAAACAGCTCTTCGGGAAGCTCTCCGGGCGGCGCGAAAAGCCAGACGTCGGGCGGGGTTTCCAGCGCATACACCCCATACGGGGGCGCGGGGAAGACTGTGCAGGTGGGCAGCGACGGGAAAGCGCCCGCCGGGCTGAAAGCCGGGGACAGCGTGAAGACCGGCGGAGGCGTCTACCGGATTACGGGCGTGAACGCGGACGGCAGCTACCAGAGCCAGAAGGTGGCCGCGCCCGCGCCCTACGGCTACACCGACTACGACGGCTTAAAGCGCACGAGCGAGGACAGCACCGACTACGCGGCGAGCTACAAAAACTACCTAAACGCCGGGAACCTGGGCGCGGCGCAGACGGCTTTGCAGCAGCGGAGCCTGAAGCTTGGCGGGCAGCCGGACAGCTGGCAGCAGAGCGCGCAGGACGTGCTGGACAGGCTGAAAAACGAACAGGCCGCGGAGGGCTATAAAAGCGCGCTGGACGGCGCTATGGACCAGTATGACAGCAAGGCGGAAGCGATACGCGACGAAATCGACGCGCAGACGCGGCAGAACATCGCGAACCTCGACGCGCAGCGCGACCTTGTGCGGCAGGCGGGCGCGCAGGCGGACGCGGCGGCTTTGCAGAACTATTACAGCGCGGTCAACCCGAACGGCGCGGGCGCGGAACAGCGCGCGGCGCTCGGCCTTTCGGACAGCGGCCTCACGGAAACGGCGCAGATTGCCGCCGCGAACGCTTATCAGGGCGCGGTGAGCAGCAACGCGCAGAACGTCGCAAACCAGCTTGCGCAGATTGACCTTGCCATTGAGAACGCCCGGCTTACCGGCGACATGCAGACCGCGCAGGAGCTGCAAAGCTTCTATGACAGCGTTTTGCAGGCCGGGCAGCAGAACGCGGCAAACATCCTTGCGGCAGGGCAATGGAACATCCAGAACGCGCAGGGACAGGCGGCGCAGCTCCAGCAGGACGCATGGACACGCGCGGGGCTGACTGGCAGCTACGCCGGGCAGCAGACGCTGGCGGGACAGCAGGCGGCGCTGGAATTCAAAAACATGGACACGGCGAACCAGCTTGCGGCGCTGAATTTGATGATCCAGCAGAAATACGGCATGGACCAGGCGGCGGCGGAGCTGTACCTGATGCAGAAGCAGGGGCAGGGGTATAACCTCGACAATATCTACAAGGAGCTGCAGAACAGTTACGCGTGGAGGGTAGGCGGCTTTTGAGGAGGGAGATGCAACATGCGGCAGATGACAGTGCCAAACTTTAAGACGCCGGAGACCGGCTACAAGATCTACCAGCGGTTCCGGGGGCTGGATCTATCCACCGACGAAACGCAGATTGACGACAGCCGGTCGCCAAAGATGGTGAACATGATTTCAGACAGCGGGGGATATCCTGAAGTGCGCGTGGGCTGGCGGGCGCTGCACGCCTTTACGGGCGGCGGGAAGGTGAACGGGATTTACCCCTTCCGGAAGGACGGGGAAACGCAGCTCATTGTGCACACGGGCGGCAGCCTTGTGCGGCTGACGCCGCGGCTGGACACGGAAGGCTATACGGAAACGACGCTGCTTACCGGCCTGACCGACGGGCGCGGCCAGGGTTTCTTTTTCGGCGGCAAGCTCTGGCTGCTGACGGGCGGGGAATACCTCGTTTACGACGGGGAAACCGCAAAGCACGCCGAGGACGGGGCCTATGCGCCCACCACCTCCATTTTGCGGGGTTCTGCAAATGTGAAATCTTACGAGAGCGTGAACCTGCTCAGCCCATGGCGGAAAAATACGTTTGTGGGCGGCGGGCCGCAGGTCAGTGATTTCATCGTGGATACCGGGAAGATTGACGCGGGGAGCACGGTGACGGTTACTTTCGCGGACGGGCGCACGTGGAAGATTACGGACGACAAATGGAATTATCTCAAAACCTGCTACGACCCGGAAACGGGCAAGGTGACGTTCGCCGTGGGCGCCGTGCCCGCAGAAGGGGAGATATTTACCGTCCTCTTTAAATGCACAAAGGACAGCGCGGCGGCGGACAAGATTAAAAAATGCACGATTTTTACCACCTTCGGCGTGAACACGGGCAGCCGCGTCTTCCTCACGGGCAACCCGGACCATCCGGCGACCGAATATTACAGCGGCCTCAATGACCCGACCTATTTCCCAGACAACCAGTTTATTAACGTCGGCACCAGCAACTTCGACATTGTAGGCTACCTGAAATACGACGGGGAGCTGCTGGTGATCAAGGAGGACAACCGGCAGGAAAACACGGTATGGCATCACACCGCCGAGATCGACGGCACGACGGGCACGGCGCTTTTCCCGCTGCGCGAGGGCGTGAGCGGCATTGGCGGCTGCGCGAAATTCTCCTTTCAGACGCTGCGCGACGATCCCCTGTTTTTAAGCCCGCAGGGCGTGTATGCGCCCTGTTTGACTTACAGCTACAACATGATGCAGCGGAATTTACAATGCCGCAGCGAGCGTGTGAACGTCAAACTGACGCAGGAAGAGGGGCTTGCGGACGCGGTGAGCGCTGTGTGGCGCGGGTATTACCTGCTCGGCGTAAACGGGCATATCTGGCTCGCGGACGCCAACCAGAGCCGGGACGGGGGCGGCTATGAATGGTATTACTGGGAGGGCGTGCCCGCGCGCGTGTTCGGCGTGGACGCGGACACGCTCTATTTCGGGACAGAGGACGGGCGGCTTTGCCGGATGAACAACGACCTCGTGGACGAAGACGGGGAACGAATGATGGAAGCCTACAGCGACGGCGGCGCGGCCATTCACTGGGAATGGCGCACGCGCATGGACTGCCTTTCCGGCCCCACCATTAACAAGACGCTTCAAAAGCGGGGCAACGGGCTTGTCTTAAAGAGCATGACGCGGGCGGGCGCGGAGCTGTATCTCCGGACGGAAAAAGACCCGGCGGGGGAATTTGTGGAGCTGCTGGAAACAGACCGGTTCAGCTTTGGCGACGTGGATTTCAGCCGCTTTTCCTTCGGCACAACCGACACGCAATGCCTGATTTTTAAAAAGAAAATTAAGAAATTCAAATTTATCCAGCTGATTTTGAAGGGAGAGGCGCTGCACGAGGGCGCGGGCGTGTACGCCGCGGCGCTTTACTACACGCTGAACGATTACGCGAAGAAGAAAAGATGAGAGAGGGGGCAGGGCTTGGTTTTTCAGGCCCTGCCGCCGCATATAGGAAGGAGCGGGACAACATGGCAAATCCGAACCGGAAGAAACGGACAAAGGAAGAATGGGACAAGCTGACCGAACAGGCGGCGAAGAACGCGGCAAAGCGCATGCAGGAAAAGAAACAGGAGCAGGAGAAAGAGAAAGCAAAGAAGCTCACGGAAGGCCGCGCGCGCTATAATGCCGCGCAAGAGAAGAACCCTTCGAAGAAGATCACCGCCGCGCAAGCGAAGGAGGCCGCGCAGGATCCCACGAGCGCGGGGGCGAAGGCCATAAGGGAAAAAGTGCTCGAGGATATGAAAAAGCAGAAGGAGAAGCAGGAGAAGGCGGCATACCGGGAGGCGTACAACGCGCCGCTCGCGCAGATGAGCCGGAACTCCACGAGCTGGAGCATCCTCGGACAGGGCAAGGACGCGGCCAAAAAAGCAAAATGGCCGGAGGCCGCCGTGGACAAAATGACGGCAAAGCAGGACGCGCTGCACCAGAAGAACGTGGAGATTGCGAAACCGTATGATATCACGTTTGACGCGGAAAAGGGCGTATGGAGGGGCGGAGACAGCTACGGGGAGTGGAAGGGCGCGCAGGTTTACGACGTGCAGGCCGTAGCCCTCTATCAAAATTCCCGCGCCGGGCGCGGATTAAACGAGAGTAAGGCCTTGCCGCTGCCCGGCTCCACCGCCTCGGACATGGTCGCGGGCGCGCGGAAGGTGCAGGAAATGGCGGGGCAGTTCCAGCCGAACCCGGCGGTTCCCGCTGCGCAGGTCGCCGAAAACCGGGCGAAGGGCGCGCAGAGGGCAAAGGACACGCTGATGTGGCCGGTGCACCAGACGATGGCGGCTATCGGCGGCGTGTCTGGGAGCCTTTACGACACGGCGAACATGGCGCTTGAGACCACGGGGATTGATAAATTCCTGCCGGACGCCGTCAAAAACTGGGTAACAAAGAACGCGCAGCTCGGGCACGGCGTGCAGGAGCAGGTGCGCGCGGTGAACTATGAACGCGGCGGGAAGCTCGGCGGCGCAGTCGGTGACCTGGCGCAGCTCGGCGTGGAAATGCTCGGGCAATACGCGCTGGCCGCCGCGACGGGAGGCGCAAGCGCGGGCGCGCAGCTGGGCGCGAAAACCGGGACGGTAAGTAAAGCGCTTGAGACCATCGCGAAAAGCCCGAACTTCTGGTACAGCTTTGTCCGCACGGCGGGGCCGGAATACGAAGAAGCCAAGGCGAACGGTGCAAGCGGCCCGCAGGCGGCCACGGCGGCCATTTTAAGCGCGCTCGGGCAGGCGGGCGTAGAAATGGGCGGCGGCGTGGAAACGCTGGCAGGAAAGGCCGCAGGCGGCGTGAAAGGCGCGGTAAAATCTATGCTCGAAGAGGGCGGCGAGGAAGCCGTGCAGGACCTGATCAGCGGCCTTGCGCACAAGGGCGTGTATGACAAGGGGCGCGGATGGTTTGGAAGCGGGGACTCCGGCGCGGTTGTGAACCCGCAGCGGATGGCGGGGGAATTCGCCATGGGCGCACTCGGGGCAAGCCTGCCTGTGGGCGTGAACGCGCTGATGAGGCGGGGGAAGACGTACAGCCTGCCGCTGCCAGATGCGCGGGATGCAGCTTTGCCGGAGACGGGGAAGCAGGGGCTGCCACTGCCGACAAGCTTCCCGGAACAGACGAAAACGCAGACGGCGCAGGGGCTGCCTACGAGCTTCCCGGAGACGGGGAAGACAAAGGGGCTGCCGACGGAAATCAGCTATGAAGCGCAGATAGACGGCGTGTTTAATGGCAGCCTCTCTACAGATCGCTCTGTGACAATCGGCAAAACCCCCGAAATATTGCAGTCATTGGGCGCGCCGAATCTGCCGCTTACGATGACACAGAATACAGCGCGAAAAATCGCATATCCGGAAGGATATCTGGGCGGAAAGCATAACCTTGGGATCCCTGCGCTCAAAAGCCTGCCGCAGCAGCTTAATAACCCGCTGGCGGTGCTACAATCGAAAACGCAGCCGGACAGTTTTGTGGTGCTGACCGAATGGAACGACACGAACGGGAACCCGGTTGTTGCAGCGGTACATATGAACAAACGCGGCGTGATCGAGGACGTGAACGCGCTGGCGAGCGCCTACGGGAAGCGCAATCTGGAATCGCTGCTCGGCGAAAACCGCGAGAATGTGATTTACACAAAAGAAAACAAGAGCATCGATCAGATTCTTGACAACAGGCTCCAATTGCCTGAGTTGTTATCTGATGATACTCTTGTCGCTTACAGTATAGCACAGAACGAGGGGAAAAACAAGGGGAATCCGCAGGCCGGGACGGAAGTCAGGGGGCAGACGCAGACAGCGCCGCAGGCGGGAACATACGACAGCTTTGTACACCGGATGGATCAGATGCGGGACAAGCTGGCGGGAGACCTGGCGGACGCGTGGCGCGTGCTGCCCACGCCGGGAAGCGAGGCGCGTATCCGGGAACTTCAAAGCGGGTTCGAGGACGTGAACCGCACGCTTGCGGCCATGGAAAAGAACCGGGCGCAGTTCGCGCAGGCGGAGGAAACCGCGCGGGCGCTCGGCGCAAAATTCGAAATCGCGGACATCGGGGAAGCGAACGGCAAATATGAAAATGGTACGATCATCATGAACCCTTACACGGAAAACCCGGCGCGGCAGGTGCTCGTGCACGAGCTAACCCACCACATCGAGACCAGCGGGCAGTATGACGCGCTCCAAAGCCGTGTGCTGGAATTCATCGGGCAGGACATGCAGACGGACGTTAACGCCATGCTGGAGGCCGTGACGCGCGATTACGCGGCGCGCGGCGTGACGCTCACACAGGACGGCGCGCGGTGCGAGCTGGTGGCCAAATTCTGCGAAGAAAAGCTTTTCACCGACGAAAAGAGCATTGAGCGTCTGGCGCGGACAGAACCGGGGCTTTTCCAGAGGATCCGGGAATGGATTTCGGACACGATTGCAAAGCTTCGCGGTACCAGACAGGAAAACGCGCTGCGGGAGATGGAACGGCTGTACGAAAAGGCCGCGAGGAGCACCGGGGAGCAGGCCGGGTATCAGGGGGCGCAGTACAGCATTGAGACCGACGCAAACGGAGATAAATTTGTGGATGTGACGGATGATATTCTGGAAGGAAAGACCGAGAAAGACCACGCGCAAATTCTCAGGGACATCATTCGAAACAAATTCGGGAACATTATTCAGGCGAATGGTCAGATATTCGCGGTAAACAGCAAGACAAGCAGTGAATGGAGACGTTCCAAAAGTGCGAGTAGCCTATATCAAAAGAATAATTCGGCGTATTTGGATAAGATTCGCGTATTCAATAATGCGGACGAATTGATGAGCGCATCGCACGATTATGTCGGAGAAGGGCTGAAACATCCAAGAAAAGACCGGTTTGTTGAGTTTGCACGCGGTAAAGTTAACTATCGAGTCGGAAATAATGGATATACTGCGGATATCGTTGTTGGTATCGGCATCGATGGAAGAGCCGACCTATATGATATCGTGAACATCCGAGACAAAAAAATAACGGAAGCACGTATATTACCAGTTACGGAGGAATTAACCTCCTCGCCGATAGGCGGTGCTTCCGTTAACATCAGTATACCCCAAACCGGGCAGGATGGCAACCCCTCGGGGCAAAATCCTGCGCCTGAACTTAAGGGGATTGCCAGGCAGAGGGAATACCGGGAAGCTGTGGAACGCGGAGACCTTGCGCGCGCACAGGAGCTTTTGCGGGAAAAGGCCGGGCGAAAAGGCTATACGGGATATGATACAGCCGCGGAACGCCAGAATCATATCATCCAGGCGGCGAACTCTGCTACAGATGATTATCACACATGGATTCGCGGCGCGGATGAAGTGAAAAGTTTTGCGCAGACGCTGGACGACCCGGATTGGGCAGGCGTGGATTTTGACCCGGACTATACATGGGAAATGGCGCAGGATGCGCTGCGTTCGGGCGAGATCACCGTTTACAGTTCCTATCCGGTCGGCACGCCGGGCGGCTTTGTAACGCCAAGCCGCATGGAAGCAGAGGGGTATGCCGGGGATGGAGAAGTTTATCAGGGCACTGTGAAGCTGGACGATGTGGCATGGATCGACCCGACGCAGGGGCAATATGCGCCGGCGCAGGCGGGAGATTTGTACAAGGCCGGTTCGGCAAACCCGAAAACGCTTGATATCACTTATGACAATGGGGGTAAGCTCATCCCGCTTTCGCAGCGATTCGACGAAACCAACCCGGACAGACGGTATTCCATGGGGATGACGTTCGGCCAGCTGCGGGACAGCGTAAACGGCGCACTGGGACAGCAGGGGGCGCAGACCGGGCCGGCAAAGGGCCTGCCGCTGCCGGACAGCGCCGCGAAAGCACAGGGGCAGCTGGACGCGCTTGCAAGCGACAGCTATCAGATTCCGGATATTATCCGGCAGGAAGAAGCCGCTGTGCGGCGGGCGGAAAACGCGGAACAGGCGCAGGGGCAGCTGGACGCGCTTACAAGCGACAGCTACCGGGGGCCGGAGGCGGAAGGCCAGGAGCGCATGACGCTCGCGGAACAGATGGCCGAACAGGCGCGGGCGCGCGGCGAACGCATTGCGGCGAACCACCCCGTAAGGCGCGCGACCGTGCGCGCGGAGGCTTCCCCGATGGACGCGCACGCGCCGGACGCGGAAGCGGCGATACAGACTGTGAACGGGCTGGAGGGCATGCGGCAGGCGCTGAAGCGGCTGGAGAGGCAGTTTAAGCTTTCCAAAGCAGACCTTGTGACGGCGAAGGAGCTTTCCCAGGGGCGCCGCCCGACGCGGGAGGTGGACGCGGACAGGCTGGAGAAGGCGGAAACCTATGCAAAGCTGCTGCGGGAATATGAAAGCGCGATGCAGCCTTTCTACGACTACCGGACGCAGCTGGAAACCGCGCGGCAGGAGGCGGCGGACGCGCTGCTCCAGGACGCGGATAACTGGAAAGACGTGAAGCTCGGCGCGTCGCTGAGCGCAAACACCGCCGAGCGCGTTTTCGAAATCGTGGCCGGGAAGGACGGCGCGAGACTGAACGATTCGCTGGCAAGGCCGGTGCACGAACACGACGCACAGCGGAACCGCTGGGAAAACGGATACCGGAACCGGCTGCGCGGGATTATTAAGGGCACGACGCGCGAGGAATCGCATTATACCGCCATGAAAAACTACGCGGAATATCTGGAGCGCGCAGGCATGGATTCTTCAAAGCTCCGCACGGCCATGAACGATTATTTGCAAAAGAACCGGAAGAAAATCAACATGGGGCGCGTGGAAACGCTGGAAAATGCCCTGATTGCGCTGACGCAGGAGATGCACCCGGAGGTGAACGAGACCCGCATCCGCAACGGCTATACGCCGCTCGAATTCACGGCACGCTACCTCCCGGCGTTACACCGCGCAGACGAGGGCGGCGCGGCGGCGCGGGTTTTACGGAAGATGTTCGGCATCGAGACGCGGGCGGACGCGCTGCCCACCGGGATTGCGGGCACGACGGCAAACCGCAGGCCGGGACAGCCCTGGCAATCCTTCGCCATGGAGCGCACGGGCGACGCCGGGAAATTTAACCCGAAGGACTTTGACGCGGTGCGCGCCGTGGACGAATATATCACCGGGGCCGGGCGGGAAATCTTCTTCACGGACGATATCCAGAACTGGCGGACGTTTGAAGAGCGGCTGCGCTACCGCTTTTCGGACGAGGGGACGCGGGCGGAGCTGGACAGCATCCGGACAGACCCGAACCTGGACGCGGAGCAGAAGCTTGCGGAGAAGACGAAACTCTGGGAACGCGACCAGTATTCGCTGCCGCATTTCCCAACATGGCTGCGCAAATACGCGGACACGCTGGCGGGCAAGAAGCAGCTCATAGACCGCGCGGCGGAAGACGAGCTGAGCCGCGGATTTTACCGGACGGTGAACGACGTGGAGGGCAAAATCGCCGTGAACCTGACCGGCTTCAACATCAGTACCGCGCTGAGCAACCTGGTTGCCCTGCAGCAGGGCGGCGCGGAACTGAGCGCCCCGGCCATGGCGCGCGCGGCGCTGGATTACGCCGGGGAACTCGCCGGGGATACCGCGTTCTGCGAACGCAGTGTTTTTCTGACCAACCGGAAAGGCACGGAACGGATTTACAAAACCGGCTTGCAGAAAGTGCAGGACATCGGCGGGAAACCGGCGCAATGGGTGGACGATTTCACATCCGGGATATTGACGCGCGCCCGGTATTATGACAACATCCGGCGCGGCATGACGGACGCGCAGGCCATGCAAGACGCGGACGGCTGGGCGGCGCGCGTGATGGGCGACCGCTCCACCGGCGCAAGGCCGCTGCTCTTCGAAAGCAAAAACCCACTGGTGAAGGTTGCGACGATGTTCCAGCTGGAACCCGCGAACAACTTTGCACACTGGTTCCATGACCTGCCGCTGGAAAAAGGCGCGGCGGGGGCGGCGGCTTTACTGGCAAAGCTGTTTTTAACCGCGTACCTCTTCAACGACGGCGTGGAAAAGATGACGGGCAACCGCCCCGCGCCGGACGCAATCGGGATGGTGAACGACCTTGTGGGGCGCGTGGCCGGATGGCAGCTGCCGAACACGTTCGACCTCATCGCGGAAGCCGCGCGCGGCGAGCTGGACGAAGAGGACTTCAAGACCGAAAAGGCAAGCCCGGCGGACGCCGCGCTGGAAACCATGCAGGACATCGGCAGCCAGATACCGTATGTCAGCGGCCCGATTGGCGCGGCCTTCGGCGCGGGCAGCACGCGCTTCCCGATTGAAAGCGCTGTGCCGGACATCACGAAGATGATCCAAGCGGGGCTTGGAGAAGGGACAACGGAGAGCAAGCGCGCGGCGATTGCGAAAGAGCTGGCAAAGCCTTTCCTCACGATCGGTATGCCCACGGGCGGCTCGCAGCTTAGCAAGACCGTGCGGGGCGTGAAAACCATGCTGGAGGGCGGCGCATACGGCTACGACAACGATGGCAACAAAACGCTCAAATTCCCGGCCTACAGCGGGGAAACCACGGACGCAGGGAAGGCGGCGCGGTTTGCGCAGGCTGCGATATTCGGCCCCTACGCCCTGAAAAGCGCGCGGGAATATATTGAAAGCGGCTACAAAGGCCTGAACGCGAAGGGCACGAAGGCATATCAGACGCTGACCGGGGAATACGGCGTGGACCAGAAGACGGCGGCGGACGCGGTGCGGGCAGTTACCGGCACGAAAGCGCCGGAGGACGGCAGCCTGACG
>OJRD01001009.1_pt1 | contig 12833 bp, 14 predicted proteins | sample 1599051 | NCBI WGS metagenome assembly OJRD01 (sample SAMN03922523, study PRJEB24848) | human gut metagenome | isolation source: stool sample | host: Homo sapiens | place: Germany | collected 2010-02 | reverse complement strand
AGTCAGGCTATGTAAACAGTTCTACACCTTATTGCGGCGGACTTTTTTACAATAACGAGTGCTCTTCCGGCAATTCCTCCTGTCAGTTAAAAATAATTCGACCACTAAAATTCTTCTAACCCCATACTCGAAGAATAACGCCCTGAATAATTATTCAGGGCGTAGGTCTATAATAAAATTTTTATAATATTTATTTTAAAGCAAAAGTCATATCAGCTTCAACGCAGACTTTTCCGTCAACTTTGCCGATACCGTGTGCTTTACAGATTGGACCTTTTACCTTAACAAGTTCTACTTCCATATCAAATCTGTCACCGGGTCTAACGATATTTTTAAATCTTACTCCGTCAACCCCTGCATATAAAGTTAATTTACCTTCAAATTCAGGCATTGTCATCAAGATTGGCGCTGAACATTGTGCCATTGCTTCTAACTGTAAAACTCCGGGCATTATAGGGTTGCCTGGAAAGTGTCCTTGAAAGAACTGTTCATTCATTGTAAGGTTTTTGTACCCCTTAGCATATTTTCCGGGTACGCATTCTGTAATTCTGTCAACAAGCAAAAACGGATAGCGATGAGGTATCATTTCCATAATTTGCATTGTATCGAATTGCAAAACCTCTTGTTTAGTTTCTTCTGTCATTTTATTACTCCTTATTTACATTCAATCAATTTATCTTTAAGCATTTTTGCAGTTTTAATATGAACTGCATGTCCTGCTTCTTTTACTAAAATCTGGCATTTAAGGTTTAACGGATTTACACCTGTAAGATATAAATCACCAATAAGATCCAGAATTTTATGTTTTATCGGTTCATTTTCCGAACGAAGTTCTGATGTGTAGCCTTCATCTTTCAAACCCAAAGTGTTTTCAACTGTTACGCCCTGAGCAAATCCGAGCATTTGGAACTTTCTCAAATCTTTGTAAAAACCGAAAGTTCTTGCTTCAATAATTTCATTTTTATTTTTCGGATTATAAACAGCCCAGCGCCGTGTCAAATCAGGATGATCATAGTTTACTGCATAAGATATGTACAAATCTTTATCAGGCAATATTACAAGACTTGTTTTGCCGTTAAGATAGTAAACAGGTTCTGATACTGTATAGTGTTTTGGTTTTTGAAACAGGTGTTTTTCAATTCCTGCTTTTTCAAAAAGTTCGACCCATTTTTTTGAACTTCCGTCAAGTGCGGGAACTTCTGTTTCGTCCATACAAATATCAATGCTGTCAATCCCGCAGAAAGCCAGAGCAGCTGATAAATGTTCTGTCAGCATTGCTTTGGATTTGCTATTGCCCATAACTACACAATGGTCTGTTGCAAGAACATTATCAACATCAGCCTCAAAACATTCTCCTCCCTTGACAAAGTAACGTATTTTGCCTGTATTTGAAGGGAAGAAATTTATTGTGCACGGCTTGTTTTTCATCAAGCCGTTGCCTGTTATGGAAGTTTCTTTAAGAATTGTGGTCATTGTTGAAATTATCCTCAAATTCTTTTAATAACGGTTCGTATTTTCTGAATTTAGCAAAGATTTCCTGAGCATCTTTCATTGTTTTCAACTGTTTGATAAAATCTTTTCTTGGCATAGCAGGAATACCTACAACGATTGATCTTTCCGGGAAAGATTTTGTAACGCCTGCTTTAGCTGTAATAATAGTGTCAGAACCGATTTCGATGTGGTCTGCCAAACCTGCCTGACCTGCAATTGTTACTCTGTCGCCGATTACGCAGCTGCCTGCAATACCGACTTGCGATACGATAAAGCATCCTTGACCGATTTTACAGTTGTGACCAATCATAACAAGGTCATCAATTTTTGTATTATCACCAATTGTTGTGTTTTCAATTGTTCCTCTGTCAATTGTTGTATTTGCACCGATTTCAACGTTGTTGCCTATTTCAACCGCACCGATTGAAGGAATTTTGAAAATTACGTGTTTGGTGTTGGATTCTTTAATTTCTCCGTCTTTTCTTGCCTGTTCAATGTTATCGGGGTTTTCTGTTACAAAGCTGAAACCGTCTGCACCGAGTGAAACTCCGTGATGTAAAATTACATCGTTGCCGATTTTAACTCTGTCGCCGATGTTTACGCCTGCGTGGAAGAAACAGTTTTTACCGATTTTAACTCCGCCGCCGATGTAAGCGTTTGCAAGAATTTTTGTGTTGTCGCCAATAACGGCATCACGTGAAACTACTACATTAGGACCGATTTGAACATTTTCACCGAGTTTTGCTGTTTCGTGAACTGTTGCTGTCGGGTGAATTCCTTTGTTAACTTCGGGTTCTGTGTAGAACATATTTAAAAGTTTCATCATTGCAAGTCTTGGTCTTTCAACTTCAATTGTAGTGAAGCCGTCGATTTGTACACCTAACGGTACGAGTGCGGCTTTAGCTTTTGTTTTTGAAAGATTTGCAATTTCTTCTTCGCCGAGAGCTAATGCAAGAGTGTTTTCATCAGCTAATAACGGCGGCGCAATCTGTGAAATGTTCACATCCTGAACCTTTGTCAACATACCCCCTGTGATATGTGTAATTTCTTCTAATGTAAAAGTTCTCATATATTTCTCCTTGTTATTAATCTTATGCTAAGCATTTTTCATTTTTTCAATGGTACCTGTTGTAGATTTACCTTGAACAAAATCAATAAATTCAACTCTGATATTATTTTTTTTCATGATGTCTGCTTCAGGAAGTGTTTCCATAGTGTAATCCGCACCTTTTGTATAAACGTCAGGCTTCATTTCATCCAAGAGATTTTTAGGACTGTCTTCATCAAATAATACCACATAATCGACACATCTCAAAGCGCTTAATATTTCTGCACGGTCATTTTCATTATTGATAGGGCGTGACGGACCTTTGATGCTTTTTACGGATTTGTCGGAATTTAATAAAACAATTGAGTAGTCTGCAAAAGTTTTGGTTTTTTCCAAATATCTTACGTGTCCTACGTGCAGAATATCAAAACATCCGTTAGTTGTTACAACAGTTTTTCCTGCGTGGTGAATTGTGTCAATTAAAGCTCTAATATCTTCTCTTTTTACTAACATATCCGTTTTTCCTGAAAAATAATATACTTATTTTAGCAGAGACAATTTTTAAAATCAATAAAAAAAACCGCTTTGTAAAGCGGTTTTTTAGTCTTGTTAAGCTATTTGGAGTGTCTGCTCAAGATAATCAGCAGATAATCTTGGAGGATTGACCTCTTTTTTTAAAGTTTTGTCTTTTTCTTTTTTGACATCCCTTTTAGCTTCTTGACTTTTGTTTAGGGCAATTTTTTTCATAGTATTATTTTCTCCATAGTTTTCCCTAATTATTTAAAAACGAATGAAAAGTCAAGATTGCTATGAGTTATTTGAATTATGAATTTATTTTAAGATTTATCTGCTTTAGTTTTAGGGTTCACAAAGTTCTTTAAAAACTTTGGAATTTTTGTTTTAGGTTTTTCAGATTTGTTGTACTTGATGTTGGCTAAACCGCTTTCTATTCTGTTTGTCATTAATAATTGAGCTCTTTCAACAGAAGGGTAATAAGCATCTACAAGTTTTGTGCGGCTGCTGTCCAACGGGGTAATTATTAATCTTTTTATCTGCATTTTTTAGAATAACTCCATTTCTATTACTTTTTGACAAATTCTGACGGTGTTTAATGCAGCGCCTATTCTGAGGTTATCTGCTACACACCACAATGAAATTCCGTTGTTGAATGCAAGGTTTTTTCTGATGCGTCCCACAAACACAGGATCAACACCTGATGCATCACGTGTTGTAGGGTATTCAAAGTTTTCAGGATTGTCAATAACTTTTATTCCGAAAGAATTTTTCATAATTTCTCTTACTTCATCAGGTGAAATTTCGTTTTCAAACTCGATATCAACAGCTTCGGAGTGTCCGTTGAACACAGGAACTCTTGCAGCTGTGCAAGAAATCGGAGTTTCTTGAGGAAGGTGAAGAATTTTTTTGGTTTCTTTAACTACTTTCATTTCCTCTTTAGTGTAACCGTTTTCGCAGAACACGTCGATTTGCGGGATTACGTTGAAAGAGATTGGTTTTTTGAAGCATTTGTTTTCGAATTTTTCGCCTTTCAAATTAGCTTCGGTGTCGGCTTTAAGTTCGTTAATTGCCGCCAAACCTGCACCTGAAACAGCCTGATAAGTTGAAACGATTAATCTTTTAATTTTAGCTTTTTCATGAAGCGGTTTTAGAACAAGCATCAATTGAGAAGTTGAGCAGTTGGGGTTTGCGATAATCCCTTTGTGTTTTCTCAAATCTTCGTCGTTAACATAAGCGATTACGAGAGGGACATCTTCGTCCATACGGAATGCGCTGGAATTGTCAATCAAAACACCGCCTCTTTTAACGATTTCGGGTGCGAATTTTTGTGAAGTCGAGCCGCCTGCTGATGCAAGAACAATGTTTACGCCGTCGAAACTTTCGGGTTTAGCTTCTTCAACGGTGTAGGTTTTGCCTTGAAATTCAAGTTTCGTGCCAGCTGATTTAGCACTTGATAAAAATTTAATTTCGTTGAAGTCAATTTTTAATTCGTCAACGATTTTTGTAATTTCTCTTCCTACAACGCCTGTAGCGCCAAGAATTGCGATGTTTGGTTTTCTCATGATGTCTCCCTTAATTATTGTTAGAGTTTATTTAAAATTCAACAAATTTGCAATATCTGTATCTAAAAATTTTGATAATTCTAAAATCTTACCTAATGACATGTTTTCTTTCCCAAGTTCTATGCTGGATAAATAATTTTGTGAAATATTCATAATCTCAGCAAGTTGTTCTTGAGTTAAATCTTTTTTCACTCTTTCTATTTTTACGTTTTTTCCGAATTTTTTAAGCAAATCTTTCTTTTCCATAATTTATAAGTATATATTTGTTGACATATAACTTGTAGTATGTTATAAATTATATAATATAAGTTATAAGATATAAAAGGAGGAAACAGTGGAATATCCAAATTTTGACGAGTTTATGACGGAGTTTCAGAGGATTGTGAGTAAATATGTCGGAACATGTAAGAAAAATTACGCTAAAAATAAAGATTACAATTATATTGCAGATAGTCTAATAAGAAGCTGGTTTCAGAGATATATGCCGACAATGATGGAGCTGGATATTTTAAGACAATTTTCTATTGATGTAAAAGAAAACGAAGAATGTGATGAAGATAAAGAATTGCTTGTTAATTCGATAATTGATAATTTACAATGTATTTCTTTTTTGGATAATGCAATTTTATCCATTGCACGTGAAATTATAAACAAAATAAAAACGGAGTGAACCCTCCGTTTTTATTATAATATATTATCTAATCCGTAAACAAAATCATTTTTTTCGGAAACATGTTTTACGGCAAGCAAAACTCCCTGCATATAACATTTTCTGTCCATTGAATCGTGTCTTATCGTCATAATTTGACCTGACGAACCGAAAATTACTTCCTGTGATGCGATGTAACCAGGCATTCTCACAGAATGTATGTGTATATTTGAGTAAGAGTTTCCGCCTCTTGCACCTTCTATGGTTTCTGTTTCAGGACAGTTGTTTTTTGCAAAATCGTCTTTAACTTCTGCCATCATTGCTGCTGTTTTTATCGCTGTACCTGAGGGTGCATCTTTCTTCTGGTTATGGTGAAGCTCGATAATTTCAGCATTATCAAAATATTTTGCTGCCTGTTTTGCAAACATCATCATCAAAACTGCACCTGTGGAAAAATTCGGAGCAATTAAACATCCTGTATTTTTTTCTTCTGAAAGTTTTTTTAAATATGCGATTTCTTCATCTGTCAAACCTGTTGTGCCGATTACGATTTTTATTCCGTTATTTAAGCAGTATTTTGCGTTTTCAAATATTGATTTCGGCTGGGTGAAATCAACAAGAACATCTATATCTTCAACTCTGTGAGCTGCTTCTATCGAATGATACATTTCAGCGCTCGCAATATCAATTTTTGCTACAAGCTCTGTTTCAGCACAATCATTTACTGCCTGAACTACTTCCTGCCCCATTTTCCCTAAAGCGCCGCATACTGCTATTTTAATCATAATTTTCTCTCCTTGTTATTTTTATGATAACATAAAAAAGTAAAAAATTTATAAGGAGAGAAAAAGATGGCAGATGCTAAAATTTTGGCTACGATTGAAAGAAGCGATACAGAACAATTACAAATTTCTGTTAGTGAATACAAAGGCAGAAGTTATTTGAATATGAGAATATTCTACACAACCGATGACGGGGCAACATGGCTTCCGACAAAAAAAGGCGTGACTTTTGCTCCTGATCAATTGGATTTGTTATCTGAAGCAATTGAAGAAGCACGTAAAGAGTTTATGGAAGAATAATATATGCAGCTAAGCAGCCAATCAGCCAATCATACGGGGCGATATTGTATGGCTCTTGTTAATATCAAAGGATTGGGGGTTAAAACATTCAGTTACTTAATTCCTGATGAGATGAAAGACAAAATCCAAATCGGACAGGCTATTCTTGTCCCGTTTGGCAGACAGGGGCTGATTAATGCTTTTTGTGTGGGGTTTTCGGACTATTTACCGGGGGATTTTAAGGTTAAAAAGATTAACAAAATCCTCGATGAAACCCCGCTTTTTACTATTGAATACCTTAAACTTTTAGAGTGGGTGGCAAACTATTATGTATGTGATTTGGTTACGGTATTGAATGCGGCTATCCCCTTAAAACTCATTGAAAAAGCTTCCAAAATGGAATACGCTGTCGAGTTTGTATCTTTCGAAGGTGCAACAAAAAGACAAATGCAAGTTTTGGGAAAATTAAAAGAAGCAGGCAAAATGCCTTTAATTCTTTTTGAAAAATATGCCAAAACAACACGTGCAACAATAAAAAAACTTGAAGAACAGGGATGCGTAAAACTTACACAGGAAGAATTATACAGAAATCCCCTTGATATTTTAAAGATTACGGAACGTGAACCACTGTTTGAACTTTCTGGCGAACAGAAAAAGGTTTATGAAGGAATATCTAAGATAAAAGAGGGGCAAATTCTGCTTCACGGGGTTACGGCATCGGGAAAAACGGAAGTTTATTTCAAGCTTATTGATGACACTATAAAAGCAGGTAAAAATGTTCTTTTTCTTGCCCCAGAAATTGCGCTTGCATCGCAATTAACAAAACGTCTTGCCAAAAAGTTCGGAACAGAAGACGTTGCAATCTGGCACAGCAGTATATCAGACGGAGAGCGTTACGATGTCTGGCAAAAGCTTTACAAAAACGAAATTAAAATTCTTGCGGGCGCACGTTCTGCCGTGTTTGCTCCGCTGCAAAATATAGGGTTAATTATTATTGACGAGGAGCATGAAGGCGCATATAAACAGACAACTCCTGCTCCGAGATATGATGCAAAAGTAGTGGCAAGAAAATTATCTGAATTTTATAACTGCCCGCTTCTTCTCGGCTCTGCAACCCCTGATATATCTTCGTATTACAGGGCGGTGAATTCCGAAAGCCTGTTTGAGCTGAAAAACAGATATAACAATGCAAAAGTTCCGCCCGTAACAGTAATTAATATGCAGGAACACGGACGGGCTGCGTATAAAAATGTTATCTCAATTCCCATGCAGACCGAAATTAAAGAAACTCTTTCTAAAGGACAGCAGGTAATTTTATTGATTAACAGACGGGGATTTTCTACTTTTACACAATGTCAGGCATGCGGGAAGGTGATAGAATGCCCGAATTGTGCAATTCCAATGATATGGCATGCAAAAGACCAGATGCTTAAATGCCATTACTGCAACCATGCGCAGTATTTTCCGGAATTCTGTCCCGAATGCGGCTCGGATGCCTTGAAAAACAGCGGTACGGGAACCCAGAAGATTGAGCAATACATAAAAGATTTATTTCCAGAGAACAGTATTGAGCGTATTGACAGTGATATTTTGGTGAGAAAAGGCGAACACATCAGACTTTTAGAACGTTTTCAAAAGAAAGAAATTGATATTCTCGTAGGTACACAAATGATAGCAAAAGGGCTGGATAATCCAAACGTTACCCTTGTCGGTGTAATTTCCGCAGATGCAAGCTTTAATCTTCCTGATTTCAGAGCAAGCGAACGTGGATTTCAGCTTTTGACACAGGTTGCAGGACGTGCAGGCAGGGGTGAATTTTCAGGTAAAGTTTTATTCCAGACATATAACCCTGATTTTTATGCGCTTGAAAGTGCGAAATCTCAAAACTACGGAGAGTTTTATTATACAGAGATTGCTGCCCGTGAGGAATTCGATTACCCTCCGTTCAGCCAGATAATAAGATTGGTTTTAAGTTCAATGAACAATTTCAGGGCGGAAAAATCAGCACAGGAAATAGCACTGCGATTATGTACAATGATTGAAAAATACGGAATTTCAGAAAGACTTGAGGTTTTGGGACCTACTCCTTGCGTTATTGAAAGAATTAACAGCAGATACCGTTTTCAAATCATTATCAAAAATAAATTGGAGGGAAAAGGGCATCAGTTTATCTCAAGTTTCTTGAATAAAATTACAATGCCGTCTGACATAAAGCTTTCAATTGATGTTGATCCTCTGGATATTTTGTAACGTTAACGGTTGCGAAATGTTACAAGCTTAATAATTAGTCAGTATTTTTTTATATCTGTGTTAAGATGAGTTTTGTAGATACCCCATGATGTAACTTTTTTTACTCTTTTTACATTGTAGGTAATTCACCGGCGGATTATCAGCACGCTATACGTGGATAAGTATATTATTAAGAGTATTGAGAAAAAGGAAACATTATGACATTAACTTTAACAAATGATGCTGAAGTTTTATTATTCAGCGACTTGCATTTATCCGAAAATCTTCAGTCGGCAATTGACGATATGAATTTTCAAAAACCGTCTGAAATTCAGGCGAAAAGCTATGCGCATATTATTGAGGGAATTGATATTATTGCACAGGCTCCCACAGGAAGCGGCAAAACATGCGCTTACGGTATTCCGCTGTTGGAAAAAATTGACAAGAATTCAAATGATATTCAGGCGCTTATTTTATGTCCTACACGTGAACTTGTAATTCAGGTTCATAAAGAATTTGATAAACTTACTAAGTATATGGAAAGTGTCAGGATTGTATCTATATATGGCGGTCAGAGAATTGAAAGACAGTTGGATGCTTTAAAACGCAGCCCGCAAATTGTTGTTGCAACACCCGGAAGGCTTATGGACCACTTGAGAAGAAATTCAATCAGCCTGAAAAATATTTCCGCAGCTGTATTGGATGAAGCTGATGAAATGCTTGATATGGGCTTTAGAGAAGATATTTATACTATTCTTCCGGAAACATCTGATGCACGCCAAACAATTTTGTTCTCTGCTACAATGGCAAAAGATATTATTGCTTTAACCAAGAAATTTCAAAAATCACCTTTGATTATTGATGTTACGGATAACCTTTTAAATGCGCCGGATATTGAACAGTTTTATTATGAAGTTACGGAAAAAGACAAGCCCGAACTTATTACACGTCTTTTGGAAGCTAACAGTTTACAGCTTGCACTGATTTTCTGTAATACAAAAAGCAATGTAGATAAGCTTGTTGAAATCCTAAAAACAAGAGGATATTTTGCAGATGCACTTCATGGTGATATGAACCAGGCTCAAAGAGAAAAAGTTATGAGAGGGTTTAGAAACGGAAGCGTAAAAATTCTTGTTGCAACTGATGTTGCAGGCAGAGGCATTGATGTCAAAAACGTTGAAGGCGTTTTCAACTACGACCTTCCTCGAGACGATGAAGACTACATCCACAGAATAGGAAGAACAGGCAGAGCCGGTAAATCAGGGGCTGCTTTTACATTCATTTCAAAAAAACAATTTTCATCTTTAAAAAGAATTGAAAAAGCCAACGGTTTGAAAATTACCAAAAAAGAATGCCCTACGGCAGAGGAAGTTGATTCTTCAAAAGTTGAAAACTATCTCAATAACTTAAAAGAAGTTATTAAGAGTGAAGATTTATCAAGGCACAAAAAAGTTATCAGCTCGCTTGTTGGTGAAAATAATTCAATGCTTGATATTGCAGCAGCTTTATACAAACTTTCTTTAGATGAACAAATGGAAAAAATTAACAGAAATGTTGTTTTTGAAGAAGAAGTTTATGAAGAAAAAGAAAAAAGAAGCCGCAGAAAAAATTCATTCGCAGCACACGGTGCAAGAAGGAAAAACAGCAGGAGAGATAAATTCTTTGACAGAGCAAAGAAATCAAAAAGAAAATCAAGAGTTTAAAAGATAAATAAAAAGCTAACTTAAAAAGTTAGCTTTTTTAATCTAAAAATTATTTTTAATGTACTCTTTTGTTATTTCACGAACCCTGTTATCAACCTCAAATATTTCATCAATTGTCGGGTTAAGGATAATATCGTGTTCATCATAAATTTTTCTTGTAATCTCATATATATCATAAAGTTTTATCTTACCGTCAAGAAATGCAAAAACAGCTTCTTCGTTGGCTGCATTTAAACAAACCGTTGCTGTTCCTCCTGTTTTTCCTGCCTTGTAAGCGAGTTTGACTGCAGGAAATTTATCGAAATCAGGCTTTTCAAAATCCAATCTTGCAATATCACGGAATTTAAAACTTTTGGACTTAATTCCCTCAAAGCGTTCGGGATAAGTAATTGCATACTGAATAGGGATATGCATACTTGGCAGACCAAGCTGTGCAATTACGCTTCCGTCAGCATATTCGATTGCCGAATGCACAATGCTTTGCGGGTGAATAACAATGTCTATGTCATCGTAATCAAAGTTGAACAAGTGGTGTGCTTCAATAATTTCCAGCCCTTTGTTCATTAAAGTTGCACTGTCAACTGTGATTTTTCTTCCCATATTCCAGCGGGGATGTGCAAGAGCCTGTTCAACAGTTGCATTTTTCATATCTTCTAATGTTTTGTGCAGAAACGGACCGCCTGATGCCGTAATTATAAGTTTATCAACCTGATTAATATTTTTGATGCACTGATGAATTGCACAGTGTTCGCTGTCAACCGGTATTATATTTACCCCGTATTTTTTAGCCTCTTTCATTACTATATCTCCTGCCATAACAAGAGTTTCTTTGTTTGCGAGTGCTATATCAATACCGTTTCTGATTGCTGTTAATGTAGGCTTTAATCCTATTCTTCCGGAACAAGCCATTAGTATAATATCATTTTCTTTGTCGGAACAAATTTTTTCTAACCCGTCTTCACCCAGACAAGTATATTTAGGTTTGAATTTTTCAGCCTGTTTTTGTAAAAGTTCTTTATTATGACCGCCGGCAAGTGCAATGATTTCAAACTTATCCTGTAATTTTTCGATAACTTCCAGAGCTTGAGTTCCGATAGAACCTGTTGAGCCTATAATGCTTATTTTTCTCTTCTTATTTTCCATAAATTTATTATATAATAAACAAAGCGGGAATTTAATTCCCGCTTTGTTTTAATGTTTAACTGTTTCTTCAACCTGTTCTTTTATGGAACTGCTTTTGTTCACGTAATTTGTTACTTGTTTCAGTGCAGGTTTGAATGCGTTAACAGTTGAGTTACCGCCCAGACAGCCGCCTGTGCAAGCCATAATTTCAATTAAGTTTCCGAGTTCACATACACCGTTTTTAGCGTATTTCTTCAAATCTCTGACTGATTGTTTGGTCAAACCGTCAATTACTACAGGGTGAGCAGGAATTTCTTCAGGTAACAATGTTTGAACTGCTTTTGCAACTCCGCCTGTTACACAGAAGTTTCTGCCTTCTGCGGAAGATTCATTTTTGAACTCGCTTTCACCGCATTCTGCAACCTGAATATTCAGTGCTATCATCCATGCACCGATTTCTTCGTAGTTAAGAACGTAATCAACATTCGGATTGTTTAATGCTTCACGCTTTTTAGCTACACAAGGGCTGAAGAATACTACCACAGCATCAGGATTTTCTTTTTTTACGATTTCTGCCGTGTAATACATTGGTGTTTTTGTATCTGAACGGAAAGGCTTCATATCAGGGATATGTTTGTCTACAAGTTCATTGTATCCTGCACAGCAGGATGTTGTCATAAATTCTGCACCGTTTTCAAGTCTTTCGACAAATTCATGTGCCTCATTTTTTGTAGTAACATCTGCACCTTGAGCTACCTCATAAACATCAGCAAAACCGAGTTTCATAATAGCTTCTTTAAGCTGTTTCGGTGTGCACGGCAGCTGACCGAACATTGCAGGGGCTACCATTGCAATTACTTTTTTATTATTTTTAATATGTTTTAAAACATCAATAATCTGACTTTTTTCGTGTACCGCACCAAACGGGCAAGCTGATGCACATTTGCCGCAAGAAATACATTTATCAAAGTCGATTTTTGCATGTCCGTTTTCATCCTTTGCAATTGCGCCTACAGGGCAGGCATTTTCACAAGGGACGATAATTTTTTGGATTGCCTGATAAGGACAAACCTGAACGCACATTCCGCAGTTTTTGCATTTTGTAGGATCAATAACTGATTTACCGTTAATAACAGATATTGCGCCGAACTTACAAGTATTTACGCAAGGTCTTGCAACGCAGCCCTGACAAAGGTCAGTTACATAAATTCTTGAAGGAACACAGCCTTTGCAAGCTGTAGTTAAAACTGTCAGAGGATTTTCTTCGGGAATTTCTCTTTTCTCAGCTTTGGAAGCCAGTTCTGATAACAATGTGCTGTCTTCTGTTTCTTCGATAGAGAAACCTAATCCTGCAATAGCTCTGTCACGAAGGATTGCTCTTTCACTGTGGATACAGCATCTGTAAGGCACTTCGTGTCCTTTTGGACGCATATCATAAGGCTGTCTCTTATA
>OJRD01000991.1_pt1 | contig 13131 bp, 10 predicted proteins | sample 1599051 | NCBI WGS metagenome assembly OJRD01 (sample SAMN03922523, study PRJEB24848) | human gut metagenome | isolation source: stool sample | host: Homo sapiens | place: Germany | collected 2010-02 | reverse complement strand
AAAGCGTTGAAGAACTAAAAAAGTTAAGCCACCAAAAACAAGCTGAACTATGGGCACGGTATCATGACAGTCCTTATGAACGGCAGTTTCGGGCATTATGGTATTATATCGCTTGCGAAAACGCCAATCTCAAGATTGAACGCAAGCATCTGACTAAGCTGGAAAAATATGCCGAAAATCCTGATGAGTGTATGATTAAGGTTTATAAGACCAAATATAACCTGCATCCCGGCACCGAAATTATCAAAACCTATCACGATCGGCAATATAAGGTTACTATCGCCGAAACGAATAATTTTATCTACAACAGGCAGCATTATAAAACACTGTCTGCCATTGCCAAAGAAATCTGCGGTATAAAGGTCTCCGGTTATGACTTCTTCGGATTAAACAACAAACGAGCATTAAAGGAGGCGGCTCATGGTTAGAATAAACTGCGCCGTCTATGTCCGCAAATCTACCGAAAAAGGTTTGGAACTTGAGTTCAACTCTCTGCATAATCAGGAAGACGCCTGCCGTAGTTACATTATGTCTCAAGCCTTTAACGACTGGGAATATTTCAAAACCTATACCGATGGCGGCATCTCCGGCGGCACCATGGAGCGTCCGGCTCTAAAACAGATGCTTGAGGACATCCGCCGCGGCTTAATTCAAACGGTAGTGGTTTATAAGGTTGACCGCTTGTCACGCTCCATCATGGACTTCCATAATATGATGAAAGAGTTTGATAAATATGGCTGCAGTTTTGTTTCGATCACACAGGCATTTGATACCTCAACATCTATGGGCAAGCTGACATTGAATATGCTGCTGTCATTCGCTCAATTTGAGCGGGAAGTGTCCTCAGAACGTGTCCGTGATAAAATCCGCGCCAGTAAAGCCAAAGGCTTGTGGACAGGCGGCATCCCCAAACTCGGCTATGATATTAAAGACAAAAAACTGGTCATTAATCCGGTTGAATCCGAACAGGTTCGCAGAATTTTTGAGGGCTATCTGCAATGCGGTTCATTGGCAGAACTTGAGAAATTTGCTGAGGTTAAAGATATTAAACATAAAGGTTGGGTAACCAACAAAGGCGAACAGAGGGGAGGCAAACCTTTTAAAATATCCGCGCTCCACCGCCTATTGCATGAAAAATTATACCTCGGCATGATTGAGAATAAACGCACTGGACAAGCATTCAAAGGACAGCATGAGGCCATCATATCAAAAGAATTATGGGAAAAGGTACATGCCAAACTCAAAGATAATGACAACAGCTCTAATCATACAAGGAGCCGAAACAATAACCTGCTGACCGGCAAGTTATTTGATGCCAATGGCACCATTTTTACTAATCAGGCCAACAGCAAAAAGAAAGCCACCAAACGACATTACTATTCTATTAAGGGTTTGTTCCTACCCACGGAGCAAATTGATAAGCTCGCCAAAGACGCCATAATTGAAATTCTTAATAGCAATCTCAATGGCTTAAACAAAGACAGGGCAATGGCTCTAAAGCTTATAAACTTCAACGATATGGACTATTTCGCGCAACACAATTTTATCCGCAACTTCATTAACAAAATCATCTATCAAAAAGATCGCTTAACCTTCTTTTTTAATATTGATCCGATAACCCTTTCAGCCTATACCGGCGATTCGCTAAACCAAAACAATAACCTGCTAGAGTTTATTGCTGATAATGCCAACAACCAAATCATCTACGAAAAACGGGTGGTCATCAACCGAGGGCTGTCAAGCAACATTTATAACGCCGGTAAAGTCGGGCTGATGAGTGTTAATGACAACAACCGCCTGATCGTCAGAGCCTTTGCCTATGCTTGGAAATTTAAGAAACTATATGAGAAAGGCGTCCGAATGGAAGACATCATGAAACAAGAGAAAATGACTAAGCGTACAATCTATAAATACCTCAACCTCGCTTACCTATCACCTAAAATAGTTAACCAACTTCTTTCCGGAACCCTAACCATCAATCTGCAAACTCTCTTCGATATAGCTTCTAAAAACCTAAGCTTCGAAGAACAGGAAAAAGAAATATTTTAGTGGTTAAGTTTATACAAAACCATCTTATTTATAATATAAAAAATTTCCCAAGATAAATCATTATAAAGCATCAAAAGTGTGTCATTTTCGTAGAATGGATAAAAAATACCTTCTTTTTCAAATCCCAAAGAAAATACATCAGCATGCATCAATAAGTTTCTTATTTTTCTTACACTCAAATTTTCATTATTAAGAAAATCAAATTCCTTTCCATCTATAATATTTTGGGTAAACAATGTTTGTAGAACATTGTAAAACTTCATATCATAATTCTCAATAACTGATTTCGATACATTTTCAAATACATTAAATAAAACATTTAAGCAAGCTATTCCTTGACCTTCTTTATACAGAATTTCACACGTTTGTAAAGATTGAGCGTAATAGTGAGAATATTGCCAAACATTATCTATTATAGCATTTTTATCTACTCCTTGCATATTTTCCTCTCAAGTGACTCTCCCAAAATCGGCAATGTATGTAACTGCCAGAAATTTTGCCATTTTTGATTTTGAACGAGCTTACCATAGTCTTTTCGGCGATGTCAACCGCCCGCAAAGCCCGCATTTCCGCCGGATACGAAAAAAGACGCTGCAAACGAGCGTCTTTTTAATCAAAATGGCGGATAGAGAGGGATTCGAACCCTCGGTACGCTTTGGGCGTACACACGATTTCCAATCGTGCGCCTTCGACCACTCGGCCATCTATCCTTAACATCTGCCTAACCTATAATATAAGAAAAAATTTTGCAACAATTTTTTCAAAAATTTGTACTCCCATAACAATTAGTTAATATTGATTTGTTAATATAGCTAAAAATGGAAAAGGACTCTGTAAAGAAATGAAACAGAAAAATATAATATTATCAATAACATCCGGCTTGACGCTCTTGTTCTTTCTGCCGTTGAGCATGGCGATGAACAATGCTGTTTATATAAACAATTGGGGACCGTTGCTGGGCGGCATTGTGTTGGTTTCGTTATTGGCAAGTGTTTTATTGTTTGCAGCTTTGAGTAAAAGTAAGCCGGTTGTCGCCAGTTTTGTTCAGGCTGTACTGGTTTCCCTTTTTTTGTTGGTTTATTTTTTCTCGGACAATCAGGTGTTTGACGGAAAAAGTAATGATATTGAATCTTGGCAATGGCTGGCGTTAACTTCTGTAAAAATATTAACCGTAAATTTCATTCTTCTGGCATGTTTTTATTTTCCGGAGGCGTTTTTCCGAAACATAAAGAAAATATGCAGTTTTATGCTTATTTTTCAGGTTCTGTTTGTTGTTAATAAATATAACACCACCGTACGAAGCAGTTATTTGGTCAAAACGACATTTGAAGAATCTTCGGCTTATTCTGCCAAGGACAACATCATAATATTGGTATTGGATACTTTTTCATCAGGATTGTTTAAGGATATTCTGAAAACTAATCCGCAAAAATATCAAAAAATGTTTGAAGGGTTTACCTGGTATTCGGAAACGGTTCCCGGTTTTGTTGCCACAATGGCATCGGTGCCGTTTATTCAGACAGGTCGGCAATATAAAGGCGACGTGACTTTTTCCGATTATCTTGTTGACATTGAAAAGGATAATTTGAGGAACTTTTTAAAAGATTATTCGCATACGAATATAAATTATTATAACAGACAGGTAGAATCTTTAGTACAAAAGCATCCCGTAAAAATATTCTACAAGCTTTCGTTGATAAAGATTTTTCCCTTTTTGCAATGCTGGCTGCTGAATGATGAAGAATATAATGTATTTAACCTGAAACCGGATAGGTTTATGGTGACGGAGCCGAAAGACGTAAACAATAATGCCTCTTTTGAAAAAACAATCCCCTCGATGCATATCGGGGCAGACCAAACTTACAAATTCATACATTTGCTCGGGGTACATCTTCCCTATGCTTTTGCTGCTGACGGCAACAGAAAATTTGCAGCGTCGGAAATGGATGTTGGGTTAAATTCCCTGCGAATAGTGGACAAATATCTCTCTAAATTAAAGGAAATCGGCGCTTTTGACAATTCTCTGATTTTTATCATCGGAGATCATGGTAATTCGCAGGAAAGAAAGTTGCTTTATGATAAGGAGTACGGAAAAGCTCTGATGTTGTTTAAAGATTATCGTTCTCCTTCCAAGGCGTTGTCTGAAAACAGAGCTTTGGTTACAAACGGAGATATTCCTAAAACCATAGCTTCTGTTTTGGAACGCCAAAATAATTACGAAGGTGTAGATATTCGCTCTGCCGGTCGGGAAAACAGGAAACTGACCTGGTGTAATCATGAATATACGACAGAATATAATCGGAAAATTCCGATGGATTGTTATGTTGTTTATTTGGAAAATGGCAGGATTAATTTACAAAAGGAAGTAAAAAATGATTAGATTTTTATATTTGTCGGTTGTCTTTTCTTGTGTTTCGTCGCCGGTCTATGCCTATATTGATTTGGGAACCGGGAGTATGATAACGCAGTTTGTCATCGCGTCCGTTGCGGGAGTTTTGCTCTTTATCAAAGATATCTGGCGCGGGTTGCTAAGCTTTGTCAAAAGGCTGAGAAAACATGATAAAAAGTAAACCTTACCAAAGTTCTTTTCGCGACAACAAAAATTTTGTCTTTAGAGACGGCGATAAAATCAAAAGACAGATAAACCCGCTGGGTTTTGAGGATTTCCGCCGGCTTGTTGATTCCGGCCTTTATGATGAGCTGATTTCAAAAAAACTCTTGGTTTCCCATACGGTGGAATATTCCGGAAGCGATAAGATTATCATCTGTCCGCAACAAGTTCCGTTCATCAGTTATCCCTATGAGTGGTCTTTTTCAATGCTTAAGGATGCTGCTTTGTTAACCATAGAACTGATGAAGACCGCCGTTCAATACGGAATGATTCTAAAAGATGCTTCGGCGTATAACGTTCAGTTTATGAATGGCCAAAGCGTTTTTATTGATACCGGTTCTTTTGAGCAATATGTCCCTTCGCAGCCCTGGCGCGCCTACCGGCAATTTTGCGAGCATTTTTTGGCACCGTTGTTGTTAATGAGCGGTTGCGATTTGTCTCTTCAGAATTTGCTGGTTTCAAATTTGGATGGCATCCCGTTGGCTTTGGCAGCTAAGCTTTTGCCTCTAAAAGTCAAAATGCGGCCGTCTGTCTATATGCACATCGTCCTTCACTCAAAACTTCAGATTTGTTATGAAGCGTCTTCGGCTCCGACGTCGTCGCGTACGTTTTCGAAATTTAAGCTGAGAGCTTTGTTGGAGAGTTTGGAGGGTTTGATAAAATCTCTAAAATTTCCGACATCTCAAACGCAGTGGCAGGACTACTATGATGACAACAACTATACGCCGCAGGCATTTAATGCCAAAAAGGAAATGGTTTTGGGTATGATTAATTCGACACAGCCGCAAACGGTTTGGGATGTCGGGGCAAATCAAGGTGTTTTCAGCCGTTTGGGAGACAAAAACGTCGCTTATCTGGATCTCGATATCGACCCTGCGGCAATAGAAAAAAACTATCTGGAGATAAAGGAAAGCCGGCGGACGAACATCCTGCCGTTAAAGTTTGATTTTAACAATCCGTCTCCGGCATTGGGGGTAGGAAACGATGAGCGTCTCTCCCTGTTTGAAAGACAAATGCCGGATGTCGTTTTGTTTTTGGCGCTAATCCATCATCTGGTTATCGTCTATAAGGTTCCGTTTAAAAAAATTGCGGAAGTCTTAGCACGATTGTCTCCGGTGGTCGTTCTTGAGTTTGTTCTGCCGGAGGATACTCAGGTGCAAAAGTTGGTAAAAACCCGGAATAATGCGGATTTTGAATATTCTCAGGAAATTTTTGAAAAAACGTTTTCAGAATATTTTGAGCTTGCGGAAAAAACGCAAATTCCTGATTCCAAGCGCCTGCTCTACTTGATGAAAAGAAAGCCGCACAAATAAATTCCGGCTCTTGCTCTTGTATTTTTAGATTCCCTAATTAGGTATGTTATGCCAATTTTTTAGATTCATAACAATTTGGGAGAATATGATGAGAAGAGTTTTATTAGCAGGCGCCAGCCTGGCGGTGTTGTTGGCCTCGGCCAATGTCAAAGCTGCGGAATTGGTCGTCAGTACCGATACGCCTTTGAGCGAAAACGTAACCTTTGGCACCGGACAGACTTATGATTCCTTTAGCAATAAGGACAATGCCTTATATGGTTTTGATGCCTCGGATACCGAAAATCATAATATTACTTTTGGTGCAGGAACCACCAGCGTCAATTTGACCGGCAATGGTTCTAAGGCTTCTGGTATCGCTACCAACGGACAGCTGACGATTAATGCCGGAACCTTTAACGTTTCCAACACCGGCAGCGATGTTTATGATAACACGACCCAACTGGCCGGTTATCGGGGAGTAACCGTAACCGGGGGAGAAATCAATCTCGGCAAAGGTACCGCAATGTTTTCCGGGCTTGCCGGGGAAGCAAGCAACATGACCGCGTCTGACGTTGATTTGAACGGCGGAACGGTAAATCTGGACGGTGGTATTATTTTAACCTCATCTAATGAAACTGTTGCAGGGAAGATTAATATTGCCGGAGCAACCGTCAATGCCAATTCCGGCCGCTTGGTTTCCAAGACGACAAATGTTAACGGTGGTACATTAAACATCAACGGCGCTGTTGATCTTTACGGCAATAAAGCCAACGATGCAACAGGTGCCACTCTGAATGTCAGCAGCGGTTCGTTTAATTTGAATGATGCTGATTTGAATGCCGGTAAAGTTACCGTGAATATCACCGGAGGCACAAATACCGTTACCGGAAGCAATACCGTTACCGGAGATGTTAAAATAAATACAGCCGGTAATTTGACCTTGACGAAAGGAAGTTCTTTGGAATTTGGTGCCGGCACGTTGACAATCGACGGTACCCATGGTGCTTCCGGTTCAGCACAGCGCAACGGCATTGCCGGCGTTGTTGAAAACGATGCTCCGCTTGGAGAGGTGACCTTAAACGGCACAACCGTTAATATAACTGGCGGCGGTAACATCGAAGTTGACAAGTTGAATATTGCCGGCGGTGAAATCAACGTGTCCGGAACAGGTGCCGATCTGACTGTTCCCGTGGGAGAAGACTGGCGCAAAGGCAGTATCATTTCCGGCACCACTTCGCTGGATATGACCGGCGGTAAAGTTACCTTGGGTGAAAACGGTCAGATGATAACTTATGAAAACGGCTCGATTAATCTGAGCGGCGGTGAGGTTGTGCTTAATGGTGGCTCCGGTACCGAAGCGATTTTGCGTGCTTCTAACGGAATTGACAATCCGACGTCTAAAATCAATATCGACGGCGCTAAAGTTACCGTATCCGGTTATGGTATTATCGATTCTGTCGATACAACCCTCTCGTCCGGTTCTCTCGAAATTGCCAGCGGCGGTAATTTGGCTCTGGTCACTAATATGGGAGAAGTCAAAACGGCTGATGGATCTTCAACACGTGCTGATGCCATACCCGGTGTGTTAAAAGTTACCGGCGGTTCCGTCAGTAATGCCGGAGCAGTTACCGGAACGGTTGATTTAAGCGAAGGCAGTTATGCCGGCGAAACCGGTTCGACATTGGAAACGCTCAACCAAAGCGGCGGCACAGCGGAAAACAGCGGTACAATTACCACTGCCGAGTTAACGGGCGGTACGTTTGATAACAAAAACGGAGCAACGGTTACCACGGCTAATTTAGGCGGTACTGCCTTTACCAACAGCGGCACGGTAACAACCGCCAACCTTTCTTCCGGTACCTTCAATGCCGAAACCGGCTCGACCGTAACAACTTTGGCAATGACCGGCGGTAATTATAATTTGAATGGTAATTCAACCATTACGAATGCTTCCACTGTTGACGGCGGTACGCTCAATCTGGGCACCAACACGCTGACGACAGCCGGTTTGACTGTGTCTAATCAGGCCGTTATCAATACTACGGTTGCCAATACGGCGGATGGTAACGGGTTGGTTAACGGTAATATTGACGGAACACTCACGGTTAAGGAAGATCCTACTGGCAAAGCTACCATGAATTTGGTTGTTGCTAACGGAACCGATTTAAGCAAAGGAAGCATTACCGTTAACAAAGATGCCGAGATTGCCGAAAATATGATGTACGATTTTACCAAAACGGCAGACGGCGTTTATACCGCAACCAAAGCCGACACGGCAGCCAAGGTTTCCCAATATGGCGCAACCGGTAATGAGGCTGCGGTATTGGCCGCTTTTTCAGGAATGGCGGCAGACGGCAAGTCAACCGGAAGCTCTGTCGGTGATGCAATTGCCAATGCGATGGCACAGGATCTTCAAAAAGCCAACGGCAGCGGCGTAGCCAATGCGGCAGCTCAGGCTGATCAGATGATCCCGATGGCCGCCAGCGTTGCCGTAAACGTTTCTACCGAAAATGCAACTCAGATTTTGAATACGGTTGACAATGAATTAACCGGCTTCAACCTGTCACAAGGTCGTTCTTCCGGTGATACTTTCCGCCGCGTCAATGCCTGGATTAAAGGCTTGTTTAACCGTGCCGATTATGAAAAAACGTCAAATCATAAAGGCTATAAGGCTGATAATGACGGATTGGTAGCCGGTATTGACGGTATGGTTTCTGATACCGTAAAACTTGGTGCCGGTTATTCGTTCATTAGTTCTGACATCAAATCCGGCGGCAAAAAGACTACTGCAGATACGCATACCGCAATCTTGTATGGTCAGTATAAGCCTTCTGATTTGTACTTTAATGCAATCGGTACTTATGGTTGGGGCAAGTATAAATCCAAAGCCAGCGCTTACGGCTATGGTTTGGGCGGCAAATACGACGTCAATACCATCGGCGCGCAGTTGATGGCCGGTTATGATATGGGCTTCTTTGCTCCCGAGGCCGGTTTCAGATACTTTAACGTCAAACAGAAAAAACACACTGACAATGCTGGACAAACCATCGGCAAAAACAGCAATGATGTCTTAACCGCTGTTGTCGGCGTCAAATATCAGGGTACTTATTGCCTCAACAGCAATTGGAGCCTGAAACCCAATGCCCGTTTGGCCGTAACTTATGACCTGATGAGCGACAAGGAGAATTCTGTCGTTTCTCTGGCTAACGGCAGTGGTTATGTCGTTGACGGTCAGCGCCTGAAGAGACTTGGCCTGGAAGTTGGAGCCGGCATCGCTGCCGACCTCAATGAAAATCTGGAAATCGGTCTCAGTTATGAAGGTAAGTTCCGTGATAACTACACCGATAATACCGGATTGATTGAAGCCAGATATAAATTCTAATCCGATATTTATTCAGATTGTATAAATTCCGCCCCTCTGCCAAACGGCAGAGGGGTTGTGTTTTATCGGGGCGGCAGAATTTCAATCCAATAGCCGTCAGGATCTTCGATAAAATAGATTCCCATTTCTTCGTTTACAAAACAGACGCAGCCGGCTTCCTGATGTTTTTTGTAAGCTTCGGGGTAGTTTGCCGCAGTCATCGCCAGATGAAACTCACATTCGCCCAAATCGTACTGCTGCGGATGGTCTTTCAGCCAGGTGAGTTCCAATTCGAACTTTGAACTCCCGTCGCTCAGATAAACAATGACGTAACTTCCGTCATCTGCCTCAATACGGTGGCTTTCTTCCAGCCCCAGCGCGTCACGGTAAAAAGCTTTGCTGCGATCCAAATCGGTAACGTTAAAATTAAAATGGTTAAATTTAAAAGTCATTTTGCATCCTTTGCTGTCATTTCTGCGGCATCATAAAATAAAATCACGACAGTTGCAAGATTGCCGCTGTCGTGATGCAAAAATTTTGTGTTTTTTTTAAGAATGTTCTGCTGCAAAATCCGGATCGATTTCGTAATAACGCAGACAGACGAAACCGTCCGAGGCTGCAATGACGACTTCTTTGTTGGTACGGTGGGCAACGGTTCCCGGCGCAAGTTTGTGCTGCTCTGTCCATACGGTGGCAACTTCCACCAGCCATTCCTTGCCGTCAAATTCTGCAAAGGAGCCAAACTTTCCGAAAGCCCGGGCAATCTTGTCCAGCTCGGCCACCGGAAGCGACCAGTCCAGCAGCCGCTCTTTTTCTTGGGGCATCGGCCAGTATTCGCCGTTTTCCTGAGGAAGAGCCCGCGCCCAATAAGTGCAAAAGTTTTCGAGAACATCCAGCAGCAGCTGCGGCGCCTTCATCTGAACCTTGCAGGACAGGCTTTCCAAATTGTCGCGTTCGCCGACGGCAAAACTCTGCTGCGCCAAAATGTCTCCCCCGTCCATTTCCGCGGTAACCTTATGAATGGTTATTCCCGAAACCTGCAAATTGTTCAAAATCACTTGAGGCAGGGGCCAGGGGCCGCGTCCTCTGGGCAGCATTTCCGGGTGAATGTTGATAATGCAGGGAGCTTCTTCCGGGGTTGGAATCTTATAAGGATAAGCGGCAGAGACGACAACGTCGCATCCCTCGTCAACAAGGCACTTCAAATGTTCTGTTCCGATTCTTTCGCGAATGACCTCAATATTGTTCTCGGCCGCAATTTTCAAGACCATATCGTTAAACTCGTATTTATTGTCGCGTTCGGCAATAAACAACTATCTCACGTCATAACCGGCCTTGATTAGAGCCTCCAGACATCCGGCAAAAAAATCAAACCCGCAATAAGCTATTTTTGAAACCTTTTTCATTCTGTTCCCCCGCAGCAATATTTGTATATTAAGAATAAATAATGCTCTTGTCGACCTTAAACAATTAAACCAAAGTTGTGTCCGGAACAATAAAGAGTAAGCCCCGTGTTGCGGGGCTTAAACTAGTCGATAATTTCTTCCGGATAAATGCCGTAAAGGTTTTGCCGCGGCACCCATCCCGTAATCGAAGCAAACTTAATTTTGCAGAAACTGTTGTTGACCGGACATTTTTCAATTTCGCCGACAACTTCGTCCTCAACTTTGGCAATGATTTTGGCCTTAAAGTCGTCTTTGGCGTAAACGTTGTTTTCACCCGGGGTGATAACCTTGACGGATCTTTTGCCTGAGAGCATGGATTTGTGAACCCAGGATTCCGAACCCTGCCAGTCTTTGATTTTTCGCCACAATTCAAATTCGGCGATAATCTCGACCGGAGCAGATTTCTGCATATACACCCATTCTATCGGATAACGGGCACCGGGGCCGGAGCGGGCGTTGATATGGTTAGAACGTAAAGATACAAAGCGCGGTATCGTCAGGCCGGTTTCGCCCTCGTCGGCGGGTCCCTGTGCCCGGACCGGGCTGAAAGAAATCATCAGTAGAGCCAGTACACTAAAGATTATCCTCATTTTTAACCACCTTCTTAATTTTTTGTTATTCTATTGAGGAATATTATGACTACATATGATGAATAAAACGTAAAAATATAACAAAATATATAGAGGGAAAAATAATGGATGTAATCGATTTGGCGCAAAAGCTTATCCGTTTCCGCACGGAGACCGGTAATCACGGAGAAATCATGAAGTGTCTGCAATTTGTTAAGTCTTTGCCGGAATTGCACGACGCAAAAATAGACATTTTTGAAAAAGATAATCTGGCTCCGGTTATTTTTATCCGCAATACCGAGAGCGAGGCTTTTGACGTGTTGGTTTTGGGACATCTTGATGTCGTTCCCGCCGCGGAAGAAATGTTTACTCCCGTTGTCAAAGACGGTCGGATGTATGGGCGCGGCACTTTGGATATGAAGTCTTTTGCCGCCGTTGCCCTCAATTCTATGGCTTATGTCCTGAAGCGTAAATTACCGCTTAACTTTGGCGTGATATTGTCAACCGATGAGGAAAAAGGCAGTAAGGGAACGGAAGCTTTTCTGGCGGCACATCCCAAAATCAGCGCCGAAATCGTACTGGACAATGATGTTGGCGGCGATATTCAAAAAATCGTAAGCAAATGTAAAAATCCGGTCTTTGTCAAAATCATTGCCGAAGGGCAGGAAGCACACGGTTCAACGCCGTGGGAAGGCATTGATGCCAATGAGATAATGCTGCAAACTCTGGCTAACATCCGGAAATACTATCCTTATTATGCTCAAAACGGTGTTAATCCCGAAAACAAATGGGTTGATACGGTTCATTTTGCTAAAATCTGCGGCGGCGACGTTTCCAATATTATTTCCCGCTATTGCGAAGCTTTGTGTGATTTCCGTTTGGTTGAAACCAGCACCACTGCCGATTTGAGAAAAAATCTGGATAAATGTATGGTTGCCGGCGTACGTTATGTTATTGTCTCCGAAAGCACGCCGGTGGTTATGTCTGAGGACAATCCGCATATTTTGGAATATAAAAAGTTTGCCGAAGACATTTTGGGGCGTCCGATAGAGTTTGAACATATCGGCGGCGCCACCGATTCTCGTGAATTTGCGGTCAAAGGTTCTACCGTGATTATGCATTCCGGCACCGGGGAGGGAATGCACGCCGACGGTGAATATGTCGAAATCGATTCTGTAAAGCAGATTGCCGACATTCAAATCAAATTTCTTGAAAAGCTGGCCGGAGAAAAATAAACTTGAAGAAAAATCTTGGATGCTAAACGGATTCATACAAATGGCGTCAGCGGCGGGACTTGAACCCACTACCCCTGGTTTAGGAAACCAGTGCTCTATCCGGATGAGCTACGCTGACAACCTGATACTTGTTTATAGCTTAAAAGCTTAAAAATCAAGCTTCTTTTATAATTATTATAAAATTAAATAAGTTTAAGAAAGTATACTTAAAGATAAAAATAAGAAAATAAGTTTAGTTTTTTGTTGATTTTTAAACTTAATTTGGGTAGCCTATTTTTATCAGAGAAAATAAAAGGTAAAAACAATGGTTGTTTCAGGTAAACTAATTGATTCAGGGCGAGGATATAAGACATTCCAACCTAATTCTTTGCAACAAATTGAAAAAGAATTGGATATATCATCCTTATTTACAAAAATTACGGATGCGACATTGGCACTCGGAGAGCTTAATGCCCTAAATTTGCTGTTACCTAATCCAGACCTTTTAATCGAAAAGTATGCCTTGCGAGAGGCTGTTTTATCGTCTCAAATAGAAGGAACACAATCAACAATGGTTGAAGTTCTACAAA
>OJRD01000982.1_pt1 | contig 13213 bp, 6 predicted proteins | sample 1599051 | NCBI WGS metagenome assembly OJRD01 (sample SAMN03922523, study PRJEB24848) | human gut metagenome | isolation source: stool sample | host: Homo sapiens | place: Germany | collected 2010-02 | reverse complement strand
TACTGCGACCTGCCGAATTCAATGTAAAATTACTGAATCCGGGATTCCGTGTTGAAAAATATCGTTCACTTTTACGATAAAATCGGCTCGGAGGCCCCGGGAGTTGAGAAATGGCTCATTCTGCCCCTGGCTACTGCGTTCCGGGGTCCTGCTTTTCGAGGAATTCCGTCGGAAGAACCCCGAACTGCTTGGCAAAACATTTGGCGAAATAGGACGACGAACTGAAACCGGTAAGAAATCCGATTTCGGTAATGCGGTATCGGCCTTCAATGATCATCCGTTTCGCCTCGTTCAAACGAATGAGTTTCATAAAATCGTTTGGCGTCAAGCCCGTAACGGCTTTCAGTTTTCGGAAAATCAGCGTGCGGCCCATCGCCAACTCACGAGCAAGAAGTCCCACGGACAAATCCGGATTCCGCATATGGGCGATGATCACGTCGCGGCATTTAAGGATGAACTCTTCGTCCAACCGGTTCTGTTGAGAACCCGTATCGAATTCGGTCATGAATTTGCCTGCATAGAAGCGCCGGATTTCATCACGCGTACGAAGCAGGCTGGAAATCTGCGCTTTGAGCTGGTCAGGCGAGAACGGTTTCTCGATATAGGCGTCAGCGCCGCATTCGAAACCCTCGATTTTAGAGCTTATGCCAGTCCGAGCCGTGAGTAAGATCACAGGGATATGGCTTGTGGAAATGTCGTTTTTGATACGCCGACAGAGCTCTATTCCATCGATATCGGCCATCATGATGTCGCTTACGACCAAATCGGGATCGTTGTTTCGAAGCAGGTTGAGCGCCTGACCCCCGCTATCCGTTGAGATAACGAAATAATCGTTTCCGAGCACCTTGACCAAAAAATCGAGAATATTGCTGTCATCATCTACGACCATGACCGTATGGCGAACCGTCATCGCGGAGGGCCGTTGTATCGCCAGGTTCGTTCCGGGTTCTTTCTGCGGCTGCGATTGCCCGACGGTTTCCGTATTGAGATGTGTTTTTACGCGAATATCCATCTTTTCGCTCGCAGGTTCAGGGATGAATGCCGTCAGCAGCGCTCCGGATTTGCCGTCCGGACGTTCTGTCGCCGTAATTGTTCCGCCCATCAGGCGGATGAAAATTCGGCACAGGTGCAAGCCGATTCCGACGCCGGACGCGAATCCGTTGTTCCGGGTTTGGTAAAAAGCTTCGAAAACCTTTTCCCGCTCTTCAGCCGGGATACCGGGACCGTCGTCCCACACTTCCATCACAAGACCGTCGTCTCTGCGATCGATGCAAATGTGGATTTCTTCTGCGGCGAAACGCAGAGCGTTGGACAACAGGTTACTTATGATTTTGGTCAGCGCCTCCCGGTCGGTGATTTGCATCAGGCGATCAGGGATCTCTTCGATCAAACGGATGCGCCGCTGTTGCGCCGTGGGACCAAACATAGCCAATTGCTCCCGGACGAGCTGGCCGACATCGCAGATATCGTAGCGGAGTCTGTATTTGTTCGAATCGATCTTCCGGAAATCGAGCAGTTGGTTGACCAGCGAATGAAGTCGGTGGTAATTTTGCTTGATAACAGCCAGATACTCTCCGTCCTCCTCGGAAATCCGATGCGATTTCATGACTTGTTCCAGCGGCCCAATAATCAGGCTCAAAGGAGTTCGGATCTCATGGGTAATATTGGTAAAGAAACTGATGCGTTGCTCGTAGAGATTCCGTTCGTTCTCGCGTTTGACCGATTCGATCTTCTCTCGCTGCTGTTGCTCGGTACGCCGCATCCAGTAATACAGACCGACAGCGATTACGATAAGCGTCAGTACCACGTAACCTGCCAAAGCACCTTTCGACCGGAAAAACGACGGCTGGATACGAATCCAGAGTTTCGTCTCATCAGAATTCCATTGCATGTCGCCGTTGCCAACCTGCACCCGAAAACAATATTCTCCGGGACGCAGGTTATTGTAGTTGACCGAAGCGTTCCGGCTATCGGTCATGGACCAATGATCGTCGAGTCCGTCGAGTCGGTAACGGTAGCGGCAATCTCCCGGAAAGAGGTAGGTTGGCGAAACGAAACGGAATCCCACCGAGGTCTGGCGGTGCGACAGCGTGATCTTCCGGGTGTATTCGACAGGAACCGAAAGCGGCGAGCTTCCGTCTTCCGCATGGGATACAGGCAGTCCGTTAAGCGAAAATCGGGTGATTATGACCGGATAGAGGTTCAAGTTGCCCATGATGTCATGGGGGGGGGGTGAACGTACATATACCATCGGTCGTACCCAGCACGATGCGCCCGTCGGAAGTGAGGATACCCGAATTGGACATAAATTGTTCGGTGTGAAGCCCGTCGGCGCGCGAATAACGTTTCAATTGTCCAGTTGCGGGATAAAAGACGATCAGCCCCCTGTCCGTCGTGATCCAGAGTCTGTCGTTTTCAGGGATGATCCGCTGAATGATCTTACTGGGCAGAGGCAAGGTTTCATGGCGAACGAAACCGTCCTTTTCGTTATAACTGCAAAGTCCGTAACCGTTGGTTCCGATCCACAACCGGTTCGTGCGGTCGACGGCAAGCGTGTTGACCGCATTGCGGCTGATCGTCGCAGGGTCGTCGGGATCGTACCGGTAGTGCTGCAGGAGGTCGGTACGGGCATCGTAGGAGTAGAGGCCGTCTTCGTTCGTCGCGATCCAAAGACGGCCAGCATGATCCTCCGTAATGTCTGAAATACGCACCTTGGGGTCGCGTGTCACAAAACGATCTTCAAACCGGTCGTAATAAAAAAGCCCCACGGAAGTTCCGGCCCAAATGCGGCCGCTGCTGCTCCGGAATAGGACGAAGACACGAGAACTGGGATCCGACGGATCTGCAAGATAGGATTTCACGGTTCGGCTTTTCAAGTCCACGGCTTCGATACCCCGTTGGAAAGCGGCGATCCAGAGCGTTTGGTCATCGACAAGCATTGAAAAGACGTTGTAAATGGCAGTCCCAACGTTTTGAGCCGTGCGGTACGGAACGACCGTGCCGGCATGTCTGTCGAAGAGCAGGATGCCGTCATTTTCGTTTCCCAATAGATACTGCCCGTCTTTCAGTTCACAGACCGCGCTGACGACCTTACCCCGGTCGGAACTATCGTTCTTTCGTGTGGCATAGCAAGTGAAGCTGTTACGGGCCGGGTGAAATTCTACACCCTCATAACAAGATCCGAACCAGAAATTTCCTTCGCGGTCGTATAGAAAAGAGAAGATGTTGCAACACTTGGTACGCATGAAGGGAACTTCAGTGTCCTCTATGGGACGAAGTTCCGATTCAGAAATACGGTAGAGTGTCGCACCACTGTTCGCACAGACAAGCAATTCGCCCGGCGCCCGCTCTGCCAGGCAGTGGATACGTTGCAATCGGCCCTCCCCATTCCTATCGTCATAATTGGTGAAACGGACTGTGCTCCGGTCGAAGCGATCAAGACCGGAACTTACCGTCCCGAGCCACAACGTGCCGTATGAATCTTCTGTGATGGCATCGATCGAATTATCCGAAATGCAATTCCGTCCGTCTGTTTCCTTCCGGTAATGAGTGAAGCATCCTGTCTGCTTGGAAAAAGCGCACAACCCTTCGCTGTAAGTTCCAATCCATATGGTTCCATCCTTGCTTTCGTAAATGGTAGAGATATAATCCTGCGCGATGGAGGTGTCATCACCGGGAACATGGCGGTAAACCGTAAGGCATTCCGTTACAGGATTCCAGCGAAAAAGCCCCGAATTGACAGTCGCAATCCAAATTTCACCTTCCCTGTCCTCAATGACTTCGGTCGTCTGTCCCGTAACGCATGCTCCGTCGGAAGTTCTGGCATCGAAATGTCGGAAACGGTCGGCCGCGGGTGTGTAAATGTCCACGCCATTATCAAGTGCGAGCCATATCTGCCCGCGGCTGTCGAGCATCAGCCGGCGGATATTGTTGCTCGAAATGCTCGACCGGTCGCCATCGGTATGGGTGTAACTGCGGAACTCACAGCCGTCGAAACGGCACAATCCGTTGTCGGTTCCGAACCAGATGAATCCTATCGAGTCCTGAACGATGCCATAGACGTGATTGGATGACAGGCCGTCATCCACAGTATAGTTACGCAGATTATGATAAACAGAGGCGTTCGCCGATTCGGCACGCTCCGACAGAAACAAGATATAGAATAGAAACAAAAATGCAGCAATACAGCGGAAAATTCGTTTCATAGAAATTTGGATTATTGACAAATGTAATAAATGCAGGACTTTCTACAAAGATAATATGATGCAGAAAAAGGCCAATTTCGTACATCTCGGTGTTGCAAGACGACGTTTCATGACGCGACAATTCGATTTTTCCTTTCCATTCAGATTATTGGCCTCGATATGTACTATTTTATCGTACAGCGGAAAACTTTTCATCTATTTTTACTTCGCGAGACGAGATAAAGAATTACTACTTAAATTTCTATCTTAATGAAATCGAACCCAAGCCGCACCCTGTTCCGCACGCTCTTCGCGACAGGCCTCCTCGCAGCCGGCCTCTGCTCCTGCTGCCCCAAACACAACACCCTCACCCAGGCCGAAATCGCCGACGGCTGGCAGCTGCTCTTCGACGGCAAAAGCCTCGACCAGTGGAAAGACTTCAACGGAGACTCGCTCACGATGCCCTGGCACGTGGTGGACGGCTGCATCCAGGCCGCCGGCGACGGCAGCGACCTGTCGGGATACATCGTCACCAAAAAGCAGTATGAGAACTTCATCCTCGACTGGGACTGGAAGCTCTCCTACGGCGGCAACAGCGGCATGCTCTACCACGTGGTCGAGAACCCCTATTTCAAGGTTCCCTATGTCACCGGGCCGGAGTACCAGCTGATCGACAACGAAGGCTGGGAGGCCACGAACGCCCCGACCCGGCTCGAGGAGTGGCAGAAACTGGGCGTGGACTACGCCATGCACCTGCCGAATCCCGATTCGCTGCTGGTCAACCCGCAGGGCGAGTGGAACTCGTCGCGCATCGTCTGCGACAACGGCCACGTGGAGCATTGGCTCAACGGCCGCAAGATCCTCGAATTCGAAGCCTGGACCGACGACTGGTTCGCCCGCAAGAACAGCGGCAAATGGGAGACGGCTCCCGAATACGGACTGGCGCACCGCGGCGTGCTGTGCCTTCAGGACCACGGCTACCCCGCTTCGTTCCGCAACCTGAAAATCAAGGAGCTGCCCCGCAAGGCCGGCCGGAAGGTCGAACTCTTCAACGGCCGCGACCTCACGGGATGGGAAGCCTACGGAACCGAGAAATGGTATGTCGACAAGGACGGCCTGCTGGTCTGCGAGAGCGGCCCCGACAAAAAATACGGTTACCTCGCCACGCGCGAATACTACGATGATTTCGACCTGACGGTGGAGTTCAAGCAGCTCGCCAACGGCAACTCCGGCGTCTTTTTCCGCTCGTTCGTCGAGCCGCCGGTGAGGGTCCACGGCTGGCAGTGCGAAGTGGCACCGAAGAACCACGACACGGCGGGCATCTACGAGTCCTACGGCCGCGGATGGCTGGTGCAGATTCCCGACGAGAAGGAGTCGATTCTCAAGGAGGGGGATTGGAACACGCTGCGGCTGAAGGTCCAGGGCGACCGCGTGCAGACGTGGCTCAACGGCGAGGAGATGGCGGACATCACCGACGCGAAGATCGGCGCCGCGCAGGGACGCATCGCCTTGCAGATTCACGACGGAGGAGGCATCAAGGTCCTCTGGCGCAACATCCGGCTGACGACCCTGTAAACAAACGGCGGTTCCCATCCGACGGAACCGCCGTTTCCTCTACCTATTTTATTGACTGCATCCAAAAAAAAACACAACCTGAAATACTATGAGTAATCGCAGAGATTTTCTGAAAAAGGCAGGCGGGCTGGCGCTGCTGACCATCGTGCCGCGCAGCGTGCTCGGAGGCACCAAATTCGTCGCCCCGAGCGACCAGCTCACGAAGGGCATCATCGGCGTGGGCGGCATCGGCAAGAGCAGCTATCACTTCACCTCCAACGATGCATGCCGCCTGGTGGCGGTCTGCGACGTCGACCGCAAACACCTCGAAAGCGCCATCGCGCTGGGCCGCAAGAAGTTCGACAAGACCCTCGAAAGCTATCACGACTACCGGGATCTGATCACCGACCCCAACGTCGACATCGTACACATCGCCACCCCGCCCCACTGGCACGGCATCATGGCCGTCGAGGCTGCCAAGGCCGGCAAGGACATCTGGTGCGAGAAGCCGATGACGCGCACCATCGGCGAGGGCAAGCGCGTGGTGGAGGCCGTCCGGCAGAACGGACGCATCTTCCGCCTGAACACCTGGTTCCGCTTCAAGGACACCTTCTACGGACTGGGCACGACGGTCGAACCGCTCAAGAAACTCGTCGACAGCGGCCTGCTGGGATGGCCCCTCAAGGTGACCATCTCCGGAGCCACGGGATTCACCTGGAAATTCTTCTGGGTGGGGCAGGAGAACCTCAAGCCCCAATCCGTCCCGGAAGAGCTGGACTACGACATGTGGCTCGGCCCGGCGCCCTACAAACCCTACAACAAACACCGCGTGCACGCCACGTTCCGCGGCTACTGGGACTACGACGGCGGCGGACTCACGGATATGGGACAGCACTACATGGACCCCGTGCAGTACCTGTTGGGCAAGGACGACACCTCGCCCGTGAAGATCGAGGTCGACGCTCCGCAGCAGCATCCCGACGCCGTGGGCATCTGGCGCAAGATCGTATACACCTACGACGACGGCTGTCAGATCGTCCTCGAAGGCGAGGGCTACGAAAGCAAGGGCAAGGTCCCCTACATCGAAGGTCCGCTGGGCAAGGTGTATCAGGGTTTCGAGTGCACGATTCCCGACGTCATGGAGAAGATCGCCGAAATGCCCGACCCCGAACCGCAGAACACCGATTTCCTGGCATGCGTGCGCAACCGCGAGCCTTTCGCCCTCGACGAGCTCAAGGGACACCGCAGCTCCACGCTCGTGAACCTCGGGGCATGCGCCCTGCGCCTGAACCGCACGCTGCATTTCGATCCCGACAAGCAGCTCTTCGTCGGAGACGAGGCCGCAAACCGGCTCATCGACCAGCCGATGCGCACGCCGTGGAAAATCTGATAACGTCCAAAACCTGAAAAAAACATGAAAAAGATATTTATCACCATACTCCTCGCCGCCCTGATGCCCTTCGCAGCCGGTGCGCAGGACGCGCGCCAGCGCACCGCCGAAACGATCGTTGCGGACGCCCTGGCCCAACTCCCGGCCCAGACGCCCAAGGCGTTCGACAGCCTGATGCAGGAACTCGCGGCGACCGGAGCCGACGGAATCCGGATGATGGCCGCCATGCTCGTGCCCGCAGCGGAAGGCAAGAACGCCCCCGTGGAATACGCCATCAACGGGGTGGTGAGCTACGTGACCGCCGCAGGCCGCGAAGAGCTGGCACGGGAGATCCGCGCCGGACTGACGGACGCCGTCGCCGCCTCGACGGACAAACCCAACCAGGCATTCCTGCTCTCGCAGCTGCAACTATGCGCAACGGCGGCCGAAGCCCCCGTATTCGTGAAATACGCCGCGGACGAATACCTCGCCGACTACGCCGTGCGCGGACTGATCTCCACGCCCGGAACCGACGGGGAGATCCTCGCACTGATCGACGCAAGCCCGGCCCCGGACGCCCTGCTGGCCTATGCCGCCGCGGAGAAGCGCCTTGCGGCCGCAGAGCCCGCGCTGCTGAAATGGGCCGCAGACCCCAAGGCCGGCACGCCGACGAAAGTGGCTGTCTATAACGCGCTGGCCAAGTGCGGCACAGCCGCCTCGATCGCGCCGCTCGCAGCAGCCGCAAAGGCCGACGGATACGCCTTCACGAAAACGGACGCAACGGGCGCCTACGTCGCCCTGCTCGCACGGCTCGCGGCAGCAGGAAACAGCAAGGCCGTCGCCGCCGCCAAGGCCCTGCGCAAAACCGGCATGCCGCAGAACGTCCGGGCCGCAGGTCTGGGAATAGTCCTCGGCACGGACGCCAAAAAACAGACGCCGGAACTGCTCGCCGCGCTGAAAGACGCCGACCGCGAATACCGCTGCGCCGCGCTCGACTTCGCCGGCGATTTCGCCGACGACGCCCTCTACGCCGCAGTCGTGAAGAAAATGCCGTCGCTCTCCGACGCCGCGAAAACCGACATCGTGAGCTGGCTCGGCGCCCGCCACGCCGCATCGCAGGCCAACGCCGTGATCGCGGCCATTTCCTCGGCCGACGAGGAACTGGCCCTGGCCGCCATCCGCGCCGCCGGGAAAATCGGAGGACAGGAGGCGCTCAACGCGCTCGTCGCACAGCTCGGAGGCGCACATGCCAAAGAGGCCTCGGCAGCTCTCGCGGCATTCAACGGAAAGCCCAACGCAGCGTTCGTCGCAGCTCTCGACGGCACGCCCGCCACGCAGGCCAACGCCCTGAAACTCGTGGCAAAAAGGCGCATCACCTCCGCAGCCGACAAGGTGTTCGCGCTGCTGAACTCCCCTGACAGGGCGGTGCGCACGGCAGCCTACGGCGCGCTGGCAGGCGTCACGACCCCCGCGGACTTCAACCGTCTGTGCGGCCTGCTGAACCAGGCGCAGGAGGACGACGTGAAGGCCCTTCAGGCCGGATTGAAGAACGCACTGGCCAAAGAGTCCTCCGACATGCAGTACAAGATGGTGGCAGGGCAGATGGCCGCCGCCCCCGAAAAGGCCCGCTACTATCCCCTGCTGGCGCAGGCCGCCAGCAAAGAGGCGATCGACGCCCTGCTGGCCGCCAACGACCGCCAGGCCGCATTCGCGGCCCTGCTGACGGTTCAAAACCCCGCGATGGTCGACGTGTTGTATGATCTCGCCCGGCAGAACCCCGCATGGACCGACGCCGCAATTTCGCGCTACACGGATTTCGTCTCGAAGTCGCGCAATACGCCCATGCGCAAATACCAGCTATACCGCCGCGGACTGGAGGCGAAACCCTCGCCCAAGGTACAGAACAAACTGCTTAAAGCGCTCTCCAAAACCCCGGTATTCCCGGCGCTGACGCTCGCCGTGAACTACATGGACGCACCCGCGACGGCCGAAACCGCCGCAATGGTCGTGAAGACCGTCGCTGCGAAGAACCCCGCGCTGGGAGGAGAAACGGTAGCAGCAGCCCTGAAAAAGGCCCAGGAGGTATATGCCGGACTGGCCAAATCCGACGCCGACGCAGGTTACGCCGTCGACGAGATAAAGGGACTCCTGGCCAAACTCCCCGCAGAGGGATACCTCCCGGTATCGCTCGAACCGAGCGGATGGGAAGCCGTGGTCGGCGATCCCGAGACCCGCAAGGCGATGAAGGCCAAGGCGCTGGCGAAAGCGCAAACAGAGGCCCGGGCCGCGATGGCGAAGAACTGGATCGCAGAAAACGGCGTCCTGACCGGGGCCGCTGACGGAGGAACGATCGGATCGGCGAAAAATTACGAAAACTTCGAACTGATCCTCGACTGGAAGACCGAAGGCGAGGCCGCGATGGGCATCCGCTCGATCCCGCAGATCGCACTCGGAGGAAAGAACTCCGGAGCCTTGACGGGCAACATGCTCCACGACAACGCCGCACCCAAAGCGGCCGCGAACGGCCCGCAGGAGTGGAACACAATGCAGGTGAAGGTGGTCAGCGACCGCGTGACGGTCGTACTCAACGGCGTCACGACCGCCGAGAACGTAATCCTCGAAAACGCATGCAACCGGGAGATTCCCGCCTACGCAGAGGGACAGATCCTGCTCATCGCGGGAAATGCGCCCCTCAACGTCCGCGAAATGTACATCCGCGCACTGCCCGCCACGCCGCGCTTCGAACTCTCGGAGGAAGAGGCTGCCGACGGCTTCGAGGTGCTCTTCGACGGTACGTCGATGCACAAGTGGACCGGGAACACCACCAACTACGTCCCCGTCGACGGAACGATCTACGTGACGGCGCAGTACGGCGGATCGGGCAACCTCTACACCAAGAAGGAGTACGGAGATTTCGTCCTGCGATTCGAATTCGCCTTCGACAGAGAGGGCGTCAACAACGGCATCGGCATACGCACCCCCATGGGCGTCGACGCCGCCTATCACGGCATGGAGATTCAGGTGCTCGACCACGACGCTCCGATCTACAAGAACCTGCGCGTATACCAGCAGCACGGATCGGTCTACGGAATTATCCCGGCCAAACGCGTGAAATTCCCGCCCCTGGGAACATGGAACGTCGAGGAGATACGCGCCGTGGGAGACCGAATCACCGTGACGGTAAACGGAGAGGTGATTCTCGACGGAGACATCCGGCAGGCCTGCCAGGGACACAACGTGGCCCCCGACGGCGGGAAAAACAACCCCTACACCGTGGACCACAAGAACCATCCCGGACTATTCAACGCCTCGGGACACATCGGACTGCTCGGACACGGAGCCGGAATCAAGTTCCGAAACATACGAATCAAGGAGCTGCCCGCGGCGAAGACCAAAAAATAGCCCTGACCCTCTGAAAGCGAACCCGCCCGAAATTCGGGCGGGTTTTTGCGAACAGCAGGTCCGAATATCGCAAAAATTGTGTTATATTTGCAAAGAATAGGCCGGAGCGCAGCCTCCGCGCCGTCGAGTTCAGAATAAAAACCTAAAAGAAAAAACCATGCTTATCCCTTGTGCAATCGGTTACGGGCAGATCATCGTAATCGTATTGGTAGTCATCCTGCTCTTCGGAGGCAAGAAAATCCCCGAACTGATGCGCGGACTGGGCCGCGGCGTCAAAGAATTCAAGGATGCCGTCAACAAAGACTATACGGCCGAAGACAACAAACCCGGAGACAAATCCGACTCCGGAAAGACCGAGTAATCACACCTGTTCCGCGGCGGCAAACAAATGAACATGAAAAAAAAGGATCCGGAGTCGACGGAGATGACTTTTTTCGAGCACATCGACGCCCTGCGCCCGCATCTGGTGCGAGGGGTGATGGCAATCGGAGTCATCGGACTGGTGGCCTTCTTCTGCAAGAGTTTCATTATCGACACGGTGCTGTTCGGGCCACAAAGCCCGGACTTCCCCACCAACCGCATGCTGACATGGGTGGGCGCCCAGTGGGCGCATATGGCCGAATGGCTCAACAGCGTGCTCGGCACGTCGTTCGACACCGATCCGGAGACCTTCCGCATCGCCAACGACCGTTTCTCGATCATCAACACTTCGTTGTCCGGGCAGTTCAACCTCCACATGAAGATCTCGCTCCTGACGGGACTGGCAATGGCCATGCCCTACACGCTGTGGGAGTTCTGGCGCTTCGTACGCCCGGCGCTCACGCCGAAGGAGATTCAGGGAACCCACCTGTTCGTATTCTGGGTGTCGCTCTGTTTCTTCGGAGGGCTGCTGTTCGGTTATTTCGTCATGGCGCCGCTGTCGATCAACTTCTTCGCCAACTACCAGGCCAGCGAGTTCATCACCAACATGTTCGACATCAGCGACTACCTGACCACCGTCATCATCGTCTCGATAGCCTGCGCCTTCATGTTCGAACTGCCGCTGCTGATCTACTTCCTGACCCGCATGGGGCTGGTTTCGGCCGGATTCCTCCGCAAATACCGACGCCATGCGTTCGTCATACTGCTCGTCGTCGCGGCAATCATAACCCCGCCCGACATATTCAGCCTCATTCTGGTGATCCTGCCGCTATACGGGCTGTATGAATTGAGCATCAAACTCGCGGAGCGGACCGAGCGCAAGCACGCCGCCGAAGAGGAACAAACGACGGAAATGACGGAAACGACGGAATAGCAGAAGACATATGGAGCGAACAAGCGAAACGAAGCCCGTCACGATCGTAGCCATCGGGGCGGGCAACCGTACCAACAAATACCTCGAATACGCGATCCGGAATCCCGACCGGATGAAACTGGTCGGCGTAGCGGAGCTCAACGACATCCGCCGCCACGCAGTCGCCTCCAAATTCGGACTGAAGCCCGAAGAGTGCTTCGCCGACTACGAACGCTTTTTCGAAAACCCCGTCCCGGCCGACGCCATCCTGATCGGAACGCCCGAGAACATGCACTTCGAGCCTTGCATGAAGGCCATCGAGGCGGGTTACAACGTCCTGCTCGAAAAACCGATCGCGCAGTCGCTGCCCGAATGCTGCCGCATCGCCGAAGCGGCGCGGCGCAAAGGGGTCATCGTCGGCGTCTGCCACGTCCTGCGATACCATCCCTATTTCATCAAGATCAAGGAGATCGTCGACTCGGGCCAGCTGGGAGAGATCATATCAATCAGCCACCTCGCAGCCGTGGGGCTCGACCGAACCACACACGGATTCGTCCGCGGCATGTGGCGCCGCGAGGAGATCACCAACCCGATGCTGATTTCGAAATGCTGCCACGACATCGACTTCCTGCTGTGGCTCACCGAGGCGCGCTGCCGCAAACTATCGTCGTTCGGGTCCCTGCGCTGGTTCCGGGCCGAAAACGCCCCGAAGGGAAGCACGCCCCGGTGCATCGACTGCCCGCTGGAAAAGGAGTGCCCCTACTCGGCAGTGGACCTCTACTATAACCGGCGCGACTGGATTTCGAATTTCGACGTCCCGGAAGGCGCGACGCTCGACGAGGTCATACTCCGACAGTTGCGCACGGGCGATTACGGCCGATGCGTGTTCCGCTGCGACAACGACGTGGTGGACCACCAGGTCGTCTCCATGCGCTTTGCCGGCGGCGCGACAGCCACCTTCACCATGAGCGCCTTCACGGCAAAATGCTACCGCAGCATCAAGGTGATGGGTACGATGGGTGAGATCGAAGGCGATATGGACGCCAACGTACTGTACCTGCGCAAATTCGGACAGCCCGAGCAGGTTCTGGACCTGGGCACCATCCCCGACCGCTTTGCCGGTCACGGCGGCGGCGATGCGCTGATGATGGATTATGTGTGCGAGCTTATCGCCGCAGGCGGTGCGGAAGGCCTCACCTCGGTGGACGCCTCGGTGGAAAGCCACGTGATGGCGCTGGCGGCCGAGCACTCCCGCACACACGGTGGCTCAGCAGTGGAGTTGGCCGAGTTTACCGAAAAATAACGCGCTTTTCCGGCCGTGCTCAAGGGCGGCCAGAACCGGTGCCGCAGGCCGGCCCGGCGGAAAGCCCTTTACAACGAAGGGGCCGGGCCGGCCTTTGCACAACAAACAAGGAGGCAGCCATGGAAGCC
>OJRD01000978.1_pt1 | contig 13295 bp, 14 predicted proteins | sample 1599051 | NCBI WGS metagenome assembly OJRD01 (sample SAMN03922523, study PRJEB24848) | human gut metagenome | isolation source: stool sample | host: Homo sapiens | place: Germany | collected 2010-02 | reverse complement strand
CGAGATTGCCTCTTGTCTCGTGGGCTCGGAGATGTGTATAAGAGACAGGTATGTCATCAGAGTAAATGCATTTTGTGCAGAAGCACCCTGTAAAATATCCATGGAAGGTATTTTATTTATATCCACAAAAATTCCGTCACTGGATATGTTGTATCTTGTAACATCAGATAAAGTCCATTTATCAGGGTAATTTTTGCCGATTTTTGCATGGTAAATATCTTTTAATTGGTGTACATCGTTATATTTTTTTTGTGAAAAATCCAGTACAATCACGTTGTACATAGTATCTTTTGAAAATCTGGAAACCACAACCGCTTTTGTCGGGATTTGGTTTTCATCTTTTTGTGTATAAATGTATTGCGTTGAAATATACCCGCCTTTAAGTGCTCCTGCCTTGTTGACAGAGTACGGAATAAGTTTGTCGATAGTAACAAAACACATCCAGGTTACAATCAAACTTAACACAAGTACAGGGCTTATAATTCTCCAGAAGGATAAGCCGACTGCTCTGAATATTGTAAGTTCTGAATCTTTGCTTAATTTATCAAAAGTAAAAAGTGTACCCAGAAGCAAACCAACCGGAAATGCTTTACCAAGAATTTTTGGCAGCTCGTAAAATAATACAAGTACTGCTGTTTTAACTCCAAATTCTCCAGCAAGAGTTTTTTTAATCGTATTTAAAAGCATCTCAGGTGCAATCCAAACAACGGTGAAGAGTAATATGGCAACAAAGGTAGCCATCATTACCTGACTGAATATATATTTGTCATAAATCGGGATTTTAGGAAGCACTCTCATTATAAAGCAAAATCCTTTCCTAAATAGAATTCTTTAGCAACAGGATCATTTGCAACATCCTGACTTTTACCTTGAATTTTAATTTTTCCGTCAAAGATTACATAGGCTCTATCTGTAATTGAAAGTGTAGCTTTAGGGTTGTGGTCTGTGATAAGAACTCCCAGCCCTTTGTCTTCGGAAATTTTTCTGATATTATCCTTAATTTCTCCTATAGCAATAGGGTCGATACCCGCAAAAGGTTCGTCAAGAAGCATAAAATCAGGGCTTGCTGCAAGTGCTCTGGCAATTTCTACACGTCGTCTTTCTCCGCCTGATAATGATACTGCTGCGTATGAACGAAGCCTTAAGATACCGAATTCTGATAAAAGTTCTTCAAGTTTGCGTTTCTTTTCATTTACAGTTAATTTATCGTTCATTTCAAGAACAAGTTTTATATTATCTTCAACAGATAATTTTCTGAAAATTGATGCTTCCTGCGGCAAGTAGCCTATACCGGCTCTGGCACGTTCATTCATAGGCCATTCCGATATATCTTCTCCGTCTAAGAATATATGCCCTTTGTTTGGTTTTATTAATCCTACAACCATGTAAAATGTTGTAGTTTTACCTGCTCCGTTGGGACCTAAAAGACAAACAACTTCACCCTTGTTAATATCAAAGCTGACATCGTTTACTACACTTCTGTCCCCGTATATTTTGATAAGATTTTTAGCATCAATTCTCATTCCATACCCCTCTATCTATAAGAATATTTTACTTTAAAAAAAACATTATTGCAATTATCAAATTACCTTGTTACACTTGAATTTTGTGTGAAAAATGTTATAATGTAGAAGGTATACATTAAGATGGAGTTATGGATTTTGAACAATAAACGATTTGGTTTTACGTTATCAGAGGTTTTGGTAACACTTGGTATTATTGGCGTTGTTTCTGCAATGACTGTGCCTACACTTATGAACAATTATCAAAGACAGGCTTATGTAACCCAATTACATAAAGTTTACAATGAATTTTTGCAAGTATTTGAAAGATATATGGCTGATCAAAAGGTTGATACTTTGAATGAATCGGATATATATAATAATCCGGGGGCATTGAATACATTTGTAAGAAATTATTTTAAAGTTGTTACAGACTGCGGAACATCAATGGCTGATTGTTTTGCCCCAAGTTATACTTATATTAATAATGCTAAAGTAATAAATGTTACAGGTACTTGTAACAAAGTATTCACGATGGCAAGCGGTGCGGTTGTTTGTATGGACGTTGAAAACGTGACGGTTCACAGGATGATGAGGGTAATCAGGAAGGAAGTATGACAAATCTTCATGGCAGTGTAGCCACAATAGAAGTTGATGTAAACGGTCCAAAAGGACCAAATATCTACGGTAGAGACTACTTTGTAATGTACGTTACATCATCAGGACAGCTGGTTGATAAAGTTTTCGAAGCTAATGATGAAACTTTCAGTACTTCTGCAACTGACGGCGGTTCATCTAACGGTGCTTTTGGCCAAATTCTCCATGATAACTGGCAAATGAACTACTAATATTTAATAATTTTATAAAATATGAGCTCTCAATAATGAGAGCTCTATTTTTATATTAATAATTGTAAAATATATATTGAATATATGTTATAGATATCTGGTGCAGTGGTATATATCAAATATAACCATTTTCTTTTTCTTTATTTTCTCCTACACACACTAACCTTTTACCAAATATGAGATTGGCCGTTAACACGGCTATTTTTATGTCAAAAGCTTTTTACCTTTAAAACCGCAGGTTATAATGCGTGCGGATTACAAGCAGGCGCAAAACTCCGTTTATCATTGTGCCTGCTTGGTGTATTCCGTAAATTTAATACATACCGATTATATTTCTAACTTCATCCAGTATTTTGCGAGCTTCTACTCTTGCTTTTGCAGAGCCCTCTTTGATTATTTTTGAAACTTCTTCCGGATGTTCTTCATAGTAACGTCTTTTTTCTCTGATTGGTGCAAATTTTTCGTTTATTACTGCTCCAAGCTGGCGTTTGCAATCTGCACAGCCTCTAAGCCCTTTTTCACATTCGCATCTGACTGTTTCTATTTGTTCTTCGGAGCCGAATATTTTCCAGTATTTGAACGCTACTTCACATTGTTCCGGGTGTCCGGGATCGTCTTTTCTCATTCTGCTTCTGTCAGTGATAGCACTCATTATTTTTTTAGCTGTAACTTCTTCTGTGTCAGAAATTTTAATATCATTTTGGAATGATTTACCCATTTTATTTCCGTCAAGACCGCAGATTAATGAGCAGTGATTTAAAAGCGGTTTAGGTTCATTAAAAAATTCTGTTTTATATATGTTGTTAAAACGTCTTGCAATATCTCTTGTAATTTCTATATGCGCAACCTGATCGCTGCCTACGGGCACTGTTGTGGCATTAAACATCATTATATCAGCACTCATCAGAACCGGATAACCCATTAGTCCGTAACTTATTTGAGAATTTGCGCCTTCTTTTGTGCGTAAGATTTTAGCCATATCTTTTAAAGTCGGGTCACGTTCAACCCAGTTTTGCGGTGTAACCATGCCGAGATATATGTTTAATTCTGCAATTTCCGGTACTAAGGATTGCACATAAATAGTAGACACTTCCGGATCAATTCCGCAGGCTAACCAATCCATTACAACATCTTTTACATCCTGCTTAAGTGTTTCTGTTTTGTCGTATTTTGTTGTTAAAGCGTGCCAATCTGCAACAAAGAAATAACTTTCATATTCATGCTGCAATTTTACCCAGTTTTGAATTACACCCAAATAATGTCCAAAGTGTAATTTACCTGTTGATCTCATTCCTGATACTATTCTTTCTTTCATAACACGCCCTTTCTTACAGGATTATTATATCAAAAACAGATTATATATTGTCTTGTTAAGTTATGTAACAAAAAATCCAACTTGTGAAATCAGCGTTTTTCAAAATACTTTATATTTGTAAGAGAGTTAAACATAAGGAGAGACGAGATGACTTTTTTAGCAATAGATGCACAAAAGAATTTATTTACGTTGCAGAAAAGCCAACTGCAATTCGAGCAGACCTTAGTAATGAGCAGAGCAAACTATATTACTAAGCAAATGGGTTACAGAGCTCAAGAGCTTGAGCAATATGATACTGATCCTGATGATGATCCGACATATATCGCATTGCAGCAGGAGGAATCGTATCTTGAAACAAGACAGGATTCTCTGGATTCACAGATAAGTTTAATGGAAAACGAAATATCAAGTTTGAAAAACCTGGTTAACAATAACATCAAGACTTCTTGCAGCTTGAACCTTATCGGCGGCTAGGCATAGCCTGTTTTCCCGCTCAGGTTTTGCATGAACTTGTTAAGTTCAAACTAAAGATAGGACGAAGTCCGCCACACATAAAACAAATATAAAAGTTCTCAGCTCGGATGGGGCGGCTGATGCCGGCATCCTAGCTGTTGAACAGCTCGACGGTGTTTAGCATTAATGATGCAATTGTCATTGGTCCGACACCGCCGGGAACCGGTGATATGTAAGCGGCGATTTTTGAAACATTTTCAAAATCTACGTCGCCTCTTACCTTACCGTTCTCGTCTTTAAAAATTCCTACATCTATAACTACACAGTCTGATTTTAACATATTTTTTTCTATAATTTCCCCACCCGCTGCTGACACTAAAATATCGGCAGTTTTTGTTATTTCGGGAAGGTTTTCTGTGTAGCTGTGGCATACCGTAACAGTTGCGTTTCTTTTAAGCATCATTTGTGAAATCGGTTTGCCTACAAGGTTTGAACGGCCTACAACAACTACGTGTTTACCTTCAAGTTTTATATTGTATTCATCCAGAAGTAATAAAATCCCTTTTGGCGTGCAGGGATAAACATAGGGTTCTTCACCGGAAAAAAGCTTTCCGCTGTTGTATGGAGTTAGTCCGTCAACATCTTTGCCGGGTGAAATTGCATCTATAACTTTGAATTTATCAATGTGTTTCGGCAAAGGAAGCTGTACTAATATTGCTGTAACATCTTTGTCGTTGTTAAGCTCGTTAATCTTGTTCAAAAGCTCCTGTTCGCTGACAGTTTCGGGATAATTTATTACAACAGAATTTATTCCTAAGTTTTCCGCTGTCTTTTTCTTATTTCTCACATAAATTTGGCTTGCAGGATCTTCACCTGCCAAAATAACGACAAGCGTTGGTTTTTTATCCATTTTGTCGATTTTATTTTTCAAATCAATAAAGATTTTATCTCTCAATTTTTTTCCGTCAAGAATAACAGCCATTTGCACCTACTCTCTAACCTGAGGTAAATTCAACCTGAAATAGAATTGTTTAATAGCATCCTGAACAACTTGCGAGTCACGTTCCATTGATTTGGATTTTAAAGTGTTATCAAACGGGATTACTCCTAAAACATCAAGATCATAACGTTTTAAAAGTTCGTAGACTGACGTCAAGTCTGTATTTTCAACCTTGTTTATAACAACTCCGAGCTGATTTCCCGCTGCATATTTTGAGCTGAACTCTTCAATACGTTTTGCAAGATGTGCGCTTTCATCAGTAGGGTTTGCTACAATAAGAGTTGTGTCAATATCAGTATCTACAAGCTGGTTTAAGTATTTCAAATCAAACTCGCAGTCAAAGATTACGATATCGTATCTGTCAATGAGTTTTAAGACAGCATCGTTAATCTGACCTGTAATCGGGCATCGACAGTCTTTTGAACCTACAAACCATGATACGATAATATCAACATTTTCATAAAGCGAAACAACAATATCTTCCATTGCCCATTCCACAAATTCCTGTTTAGACATTCCTTCGGGAATTCCGGTGCGGTATTCGTGTTTTCCGCTTCTTATACCGTAAATTGTATTTCTAATGTCAAGTCCGAAACTGTGACCGAGTTCACTTGTTAAATCATTATCGAATAAGAGAATTGATTTTTCAGGAAAATATTCTTGAAAAATTCTTAAAAAAGCTTTTGTAATTGTTGTTTTTCCGCTTCCGCTTTTTCCTGTTATAGCTAGTTTAAAAGTCAAATTGAATACCTTTCATGTAAACTATCAGACACTTTTTTGGTCAAATCCATTGCTTTTAAGGCTAAATCTTCTGACAAAGAGCCTGCACCGCATGAAGGTGTTATCAATGAATTTTCTATAATGATTTTCTCATCAATGCCCTTGTTAGTCAAATACTTAACAGCTTTTTCAAAAACAGAGATAATTGTTTGTTCATCTGCTGCATCGAGCGCATCTTTATCAAGGGTAGGAACTACACCCCATGCAATTTTTCTTCCCTGTTCAAGGAAAGTTTTTAATTCTTTGCTAAAAAGGCTCAGATTTTGTGCAAAGTTGTATGCATCAAGATTTATAATATCAACTCCTGCTTTTACCGGCAAGCTCCAGTCGCATTTGCCGCAGCAGTGGATTGCACTCATTGCGCCGTTTGCTTTTATTAAGTCCGAAATTTCTTTTATTAATTCAAGGACTTCTTCTTGAGCGATTGTTACGTAGGCAGAAGTTCCAAGCTGTGATATTGAAGGCTCGTCAATAAAAATTATCGGAGTAATATCAGGGTTAGCGGCTTTCATTTGTTTGATTTGCCACAATGCTTTTATGGAAAGTGTTTTAACGATTATTTCTCTTAAAGTTTCATCGTAGTATGCACATCTGCCTGATTTGTCTACAAGAGTTGTTGCAAGTGTAAACGGTCCTACGATTTGACCTTTTGCATAATCGGGTTTTGTATTTTTTATAATTTCAATAAATTTGGGGAAAGTCGAAGAATAATTTATTGCATATTTTTCAATAGCATCGCAAGTTATATCTGAAGTTATTTCTTCATAATCGCAAAAAAATTGTTCAATATCTTCAAAGAATTTATCGCTTTCAGTTTCCAGAAAAGTTTTGTTATTTTCTTCATCCACAAAGAACGACGGCATGTTTTCCAAGAACTGGACAATCATATCTTCATTTTTGCTTACTCTTGTTAATTGCGGCCAAAAAGGAATTCTGTTAAAGTTTTTTTGAACAAGCTGCATTGCTTTGTCTAAATCTTTATGAGGCAATGAGCCTATTGCCATGCAGTTAAGTGTTAATTTAGATTTTTTATTCTGCCCCATATATACCCCTTTTTAAAAAAAACGTCATCCTGAATGCTTGATAATTCAAAGCTAACCTATAAAGGTTTTCAGTATGACGTTTTTAAAATAATTTGTTATTATTCAGCTTCGTTTTCAGTTTCAACAGTTTCTTCAACAGCTTCTTTAAGAACTTCAGAAGCAGAAACGATTACTGCTAATTCAGCTTTAACTTTAGAAGTTAATTTAATTAACATTTTGTATTCGCCAACTTTGTTGATAGGAGCGTTTAAAGAAACATTTTTTCTGTCAACTTCGATACCTGATTTAGCAAGAAGTTCTTCAGCTAATTTTTTAGTAGTGATAGTACCGAATAATTTACCAGATTCACCTGCTTTAGCAGTAAGTTCAAGTTTAGCGAATTCTTCGATTTTCTTAGCTGTTTCTAAAGCTTCAGCGTGTAATTTTTCTTGTTTAGCTTTAATTCTAGCCAGATTTTTTTCTCTATTTTCTAAAGCACCTTTAGTAGCTGCTTCAGCAGCTGCTTGAGGAAGCAAAAAGTTTCTTGCATAACCGTCTTTAACGTTAACGATATCACCTGCTTCGCCAAGGTTTTGAACATCTTTTCTTAATATAACTTGCATAATAATTCTCCTTTGCTATTTATATAATCTTGCATGTAGTTCAACACTACTACAAACACAAATTAATGTCGAGTATTTTTTTCGGATTGTAAAGCACAGAGTTCACAATCAAGCTGTTCGAGTTCATCTGCAACGCAGAAAAGTTCTTCAAGGATTTTGTCAGAGAAAGAATACTGATAATCATTTTTTTTATTTTCGGTATAAGAGAGTTTTAAAGAGTCATTGAGCACTTGCAGCAAATTAATTACCTGCCAGAGTTTACAAGATATATGAGAAATTTTTTCTTCCATAAATGCCTCCTTGTATGGAATACCTATCTTTTTGCTAAATATACCATGTGGCGCATAATATGTCAATAGGTTATAATAGTATACATTATGAATGGTAAATCTATCAAAAAAGATAATAAAATAGGCTTAAAAATAAAGATTGAGAGAGTTAAAAGAAACATCTCACAAGAAAGACTTGCCGAACTTGCTGATTTAAGCAGACCTACAATCGGTGCAATTGAACGTGGAGAACAATCTCCAACTTTTGACACAATTGAATTAATAGCTAATGCCTTTGGTATGACCGTTCAGGAATTATGCAATTTTGACAATCTTTAATTATTTCATTGCAGGAAAATAGTATTTCATCCCGTTATCTGAACGCCAGCGGATATAGCCTGTTTTGGGAATTTTATCCAAATCAAGTACGCTTACAAGCGCCCAGTTGCCTTTGATTGCAGTTAAATTTATCTTTTTAGGCATATTTATGGTGCTAACGATTTGTGATTTGTCGTCTGTGCCTGTGTGAATATCTTTTGCTGTATCAGGTATGCCTTTGAGCATTGTTAAACCGTACTTTTTACCGTACATATTATAAAACATTATCCAGCTCATAAATTTGTACGGGTCATCTTTTTTTATCCAGCCTTTATCACCTGTTGTGTTATTGTAAATTACCTGAACCCAGTTTTCGCTCTCATCGGTTACGGCAAGAAGCCCCAGATTTTTTGAGGGCACGAAAACTACAAATAAGTCTTGAGGTTTTACAGTTTCAGGAAACATTTTGTCACCAATCCAGCTTATGCTGTGAACGATATATGAATCTTCCGAAGGCTCTTTGTACAGAATAATTTCGTTTGATGCCTGATATAATCCTAACGTATTTGTATATTTAATGCTTACGTATTGAGGCATTATCTCTGCGCAAATTGCCTGCAAGGGCATTAAAAGCATTACAATCAACAGCAGTAAAAATTTTTTCATAAGATACCTCGTTCTATATTCATATACCAAAAACTTCAATTTATATTATACGCCTAAATTGAAGTTTTGGAAAGTATTTATTTTTTTTTGAGTATCAGTGCGGCTACGCTCCTAAATCTTTAGTATTTACCTTAAAAGTTTTTACAGACTTCCAATGGTGGGTGGAGCAGCTACGCTCCTAAATCTTTAGTATTTACCTTAAAAGTTTTTACAGACTTCTATTGGCGGGTGGAGCGGCTACGCTCCTATTCTCTAAAGCTTATTTCAGCATAGGTTTTTTGAAGTTTTGCACGAATGTTATTCATCTGGTGTTCAATAACTTCATCAGTTAATGTTGCGTTTTCATCCTGCATTTTAATCCTGAAAGCAAGACTCTTGAACCCTTTTTCGATATTTTCGCCCTGATAAACGTCAAATACTTCGCTGCCTTTGAAAATGTTTTGCTGAACAGAGCCTTTAATAACTTTTTGGATATCATCAAAGCTTACTTCTTCATTGATTACAAAAGCTAGGTCACGACGAACTTCAGGGAATTGCGGAAGTTTTTTGTATCTTACAGTATGCTCTTTAATTATTGAGATGATTTCTTCAAGGTCGAGTTCAAACATAAATACGTCTTGACCTTTGATTTTTAATTTATCTTTCAATAACGGATGAATTTGTCCGAAATAGCCTATATTTGTAAGGTTTTTCCCTAAAATATTTACTTTAGCACTTCTGTAAGGATGTAGGAAGTCTGCATCTTCATAAGGCGTAAGTTTTATTCTTTTTTCAATACCGAGTTCTGCAAACAGTTTTTCAATAATTCCTTTTAAAGTAAAGAAATCAGTCTGAGTTTTAACCTGCCATTTGGAATTTTCAACCTCGCCTGTCAGAATACCTGCAAGAACTCTTGATTCTTTAATACCTGATGATTTTTCGTCAGCAGGGTTAACCACAAGATACTTTTTGCCGATTTCATACGCCCAGAAAGTTTTCTGACCGTTGTCGTAATTGTATTTCATACAGTTTAGAACGCTTGCTGCCATACCTTGTCTTAGCATTGTGCTTTCTTCACTTGCAGAGTTTAAGACTTTGACAGCTTTTTCTTCGTCAAATTTCTGCATATATTTATCCAACAAAGGTTTTCCGATTAGAGATGTTGTAATCATTTCATCCAGACCTGATGAAAGCATAAGTTCGTTAACCTTTTTGATAACTCTTTCTTCAAGACTTATTACAGGAGTTTGAGTTTTGCTTGGCAATGTCGGAGTGATTTTGTCATAGCCGTTAATTCTTGCAACTTCTTCGATTAAGTCGATTTCTCTTGTTACATCGCCTGTTCTGAATGAAGGTACTCTGAATTTTGCAGCACTGTCATTTCCGCCGAGTTTCTCAAATCCTAAGTTTTCAAGAATTGAAATACATTTTTCTGGAGCAATCTCACAACCCAATATTCTTTTGATTTGTGCGTATCTTAAAGTGATTTCAACAGGTTCAAGTTTGTTTTCTCCTGCTTCTACAACACCTTCGATTTTTGCATCCGCAAGCTCTGTTAAAAGCTGCATTGCACGCATTAAAGCAGGTCTTACGGCTTCAATATCAATTCCACGTTCAAATCTTGCGCAAGCTTCGCTTCTGTAACCTACGCTTCTTGCTGATTTTCTGTTGCTTGCAGGTGTAAAGTATGCTGCTTCAAGTGCAATATTTTTTGTGTTGTCGTCAATTTCTGAATTTGCACCGCCGAATACACCTGCGATACAAACACCTTCTTTTTCATTAGCAATTAAAACGCTGTCGTTTGTAAGTTTACGTTCAACTTCGTCAAGAGTAACGATAGTTTCGCCCTCTTGAGCACGTCTTACGCATAGATATCCGTTCAATTTGTCTAAATCAAATGCGTGGAAAGGTGTTCCATATTCAAGCATTACATAATTTGTAATATCAACTACGTTATTGATTGCACGAACGCCTGATGAGATAAGTCTTTTTTGCATCCAGTCAGGCGACGGTTTGATTTTCAAATCTTTTAAGATGCCGACCGAGTAATATTTGCATACATCTTTATCAATAATTTCAACCTTGAATTCATCCGTGGTTAAATCTTTTGTGCATTCTAATGGTGAGAATTTTAAAGGCTTGTTAAAAATTGCGCTTAATTCTCTTGCAATACCGATAACTGACATTTGATCCCCTCTGTTTGCAGTAGGAGCAACGTCAAGAACGTAATCTTTATCAAATCCCAATACATCTTCTACATTTTCACCTAATTTTACGTCAGGGAAAATTCTGTTTAATATCAAAATACCGTCTTCTTCCTGATAATTTCTTTCAGATACACCTAATTCATCCGCAGAACAAAGCATACCTTGAGATTCAACCCCTCTGATAACCGCAGGGGTTAGAGTAAACATTTCACCGGTTTTTCTGTCCAACACCTGAGAGCCTACAGATGCGTACGGCACAATCTGACCTTCTTTAATATTTTGTGCACCGCAAACCACTGTTTTTAAACCTGAACCTGTGTTTACGGTTACAAGATGTAAGCGGTCGGAATTAGGGTGGTTGTCGATTTTTTCAATCTTAACGGTTTTTATATTTGTAAATTGCGGCTTTACCTCGTCGACAGCTTCAACTTCCAAACCGCTCATTGTTAATTCGTGAGCAATTTGTTCTACTTCAACGTCTGATAAATCAACAAATTCGTTTAACCAGTTTAATGATACTTGCATGTTTTATACTTCCCTCTCGTTTATTAAATCTATACCGGAATAGTATAACAAACAGGACAGAAAGTAAATTACAAACCTAATTTTTTATCCAGTTTGAAATAATGTATCAGGTTGAAAATTGAAACAAGCTGCATAAATACTTTTTCGTAATTTTTCTTATTGCATAGAGTTGTATTGATATCGCCAATCTCAAAAAAGTCACGTCCTGTTTCCAAAAACAGCGTTATGTGGTTGTCTTCAAATACGCAATGAACATCATAGGCACTCATTATATCTCTTATTTTTTTCAATCTTTCCATAAATGCAGGAGTAATCAAATATCTTGCTTCTACCTGATCATTTGAAAATACTGCATAAGTTTTGTTGAATTCAGTATCTTCAAGGATTACTTCTTCCAAACCTTTTGGAGGTCTAAATTCTGTCATTTTGGTTGTATTGAAAGTAATTCCGTTTTTATTAAATCCAATGTTTTTCAGCGGTGAATTTTCTTTTGCAGAGATAACTCCCGCAATGGAATTAATTATAGGTGAATTCCCCACAGTGTCAGCTGTTTTATCCCCGTACTCTTCTCCAACTTCGGTTATGAATGCTTTTTTTCGGTCTTCGGCACTTAAGGCTTTTTGTTTTATTACTGTTTTACCTTTATATTTTTTATTCAGTATGGTTTTAATAATCAAACCTCTGAATACGGTTACGGTTTCATTATATGCATTGCCTTTTATATCTCGTGATTGTTCGCTTCTGAGTAGTTCGGTTTCAACCATAAATACATTCATTCCTTTGTAGCTGCCTGCAATTCTGTCATCATCTCTTTTGCCGTCAACTTTAGGAAATAGCCCTGTATTTTTTATTTCTTTAAAAGTTATGATATCATTTTTAAATATGCTGAAACTTCCAAACAAAAGTAATAAGTCGGTTAAAAGTTTTGCTTTAACTTCATTTATAAATTTTTTTTGAATGTTTGAAGCAATAATCATAAAAACAACACATAAAACAAAACAGCCTATTAATGTAAAAATTAATGCCGGGGTGGTTTTTGAAAATTTCATTATTAAAATGATTACAAATATCGCAGCAAAGAAGATAATTGACAAGGTTGTGCAAATTTTAAATGTTTCAGCCTGAGATAGTCGTTCTCGTTCAAGCGGGGCAACTTTTGTCATTATTTTTTTATTGTATATTTCCTCAAACTTTTCTTTTAATTCTTTTTCGTCCATTATAAAACCAGTTTATTATATAATGTGCTTCTTTACATCAACTAAATAATCGGTTTTACGTGATATAATAATTTTATGAAAAGAGCTGTTGTATTTGCACATTATGATAAAGATGAATTAGTTGACGATTATGTTATTTATTATTTGAAGTCATTGAAGGAAACTGCGCAAAATATTATTTTTGTTTCTTGCGGTAATCTTTCTGATGTAGAAAAAAGTAAACTTGACGGAATTGTATCACATATTATTGCAGAACATCATGAAGAATATGATTTCGGTTCATACAAGCGTGGGTTTCTTTATCTTAAAGAAAATAATCTGCTTGAAAATATTGATGAATTAGTTTTGGCAAACGACAGCTGCTTTGGACCGTTTTATCCTTTTACGGAAATTTTTACGGAAATGGAAAAAAAGGATTGCGATTTCTGGGGGATTACCAAAAATAACTTTGGCTACAGAAAAGTTCCAAACCATTTCTTTGTTAGACGTCCGCATATTCAAAGTTATTTCATTGTACTCAAAAACAATACTTTTAAATCCTGTCTCTTATACACATCTGACGCTGCCGACG
>OJRD01000974.1_pt1 | contig 13334 bp, 13 predicted proteins | sample 1599051 | NCBI WGS metagenome assembly OJRD01 (sample SAMN03922523, study PRJEB24848) | human gut metagenome | isolation source: stool sample | host: Homo sapiens | place: Germany | collected 2010-02 | reverse complement strand
ACAGGAATAAAAGTATACCGCTCAGAAATTGTTGACATAGATACAAATGAAAAGCAAAACGGAAGCGTAATAGATGAAAATAAATTCATTGTTGCTTGTAAGGATAAAGCTGTTAAACTTGTTACGGTACAGCTTGAAGGCTCAAAGAAAATGAGCGCCGAGGACTTTTTAAGGGGAAGAAAAATAGACAGGGGTACAATTTTAGGTTAAAAAAGGAGAATAATTTATGTTTTTTGGATGGTTTTATTACGACTGGACTATTTTGATTTTGATTCCGCCGATGATTTTTGCGCTTATAGCGCAGGCAAAGGTGAATTCGGCATATAAAAAATATTCGCAAGTCAGAAGTTCAAGAGGAATTACTGCCCATGAAGCGGCAAGACAGATTTTAGATGCAAACGGTCTGTCTTATATAAAAATAGAGCACATTTCAGGAAAGCTTACTGACCATTACGATCCAAAAGCTGAGGTGATAAGGCTTTCTGACAGCGTTGACGGAAATCAGTCGGTAGCTGCGATTGGTATTGCGGCTCACGAATGCGGTCATGCGATCCAGCACGCTGAAGGATATGCTCCTATTAAGCTTCGCTCGGCTTTAGTTCCGGTTACCAACATAGGTTCAAGGCTGTCTATGATTTTCATTATCATAGGTCTTGTTTTGGTATCGGCTCAAAGAACTGCGGAAGCAGCCGGAATGTATAACTTTGGAATGATGATCGCCGTTATCGGAATACTTCTTTTCTCACTTTCTACAATTTTTCAGCTTGTAACTCTTCCTGTGGAGTTTAATGCATCGAGCCGTGCTCTTAAAACGCTTGATGAGTTTCATATACTTGAGGACAGCGAAATTCCTCAGGCAAGAAAGGTTTTATCAGCAGCTGCTATGACATATGTTGCAGCTTTGATATCATCGTTAGCATCGCTTTTGAGAATAGTTTTAATTGTACTCAGTTCGGGAAGGAGCCGAAGGGATTGACGCCAAGGAGATTTGTTTTAAAGCTTCTTTTAAGGCTTGAAGAAAGCGACAGCTATTCAAATATACTTCTTGATAAGGAGCTTTCAAAGCAAGATTTTACCGCACAGGAAAAGTCTTTTATAACAGCACTTTTTTACGGAGTAACAGAGCGCAGAATAACGCTTGATTATTATATCTCAAAGCTGTCAAAAATAAGACTGAAAAAAATGGATCCGGACATTCTTAACATTTTGAGAATGGGGATTTATCAGATAATGTATATGGATTCCGTTCCCGATTCTGCGGCAGTAAACGAGAGTGTGATATTAGCTAAGAAGAGTAAAAGACTTTCGGGATTTGTAAACGGAATTTTAAGGACATTTATAAGAGAACGTGAGAAATTTGTGCTTCCGAAAGACAAAGGTACAAAATTAAGCATTTTGTATTCTTGCCCGCAGTGGATCGTAAACAAGCTTATAAACGAATACGGCGAGGAAAACGCAAAGGATTTTTTGGAAAATTCGCTTAAGGCGAGCGAGGTGTTTTTAAGGACAAATACAACAAGAATTGATTCTGAGCCGCTTGCTGGTAAGCTATTGGAAGAAAATATAGATGCTAAAATCTGCGACTTTGATAAGAATGCTGTCGTGGCACATGGCGGCGTTTTTAACACCAAGGCGTATAAAGACGGATTTTTCCACGCACAGGACTATTCAAGTCAGTACGCAGTTAAAATTCTTGATCCAAAGCCGGGTGAAAGAGTTCTTGATATTTGTTCTGCTCCGGGGGGGAAAGCTTTTACGGCGGCAGAGCTTATGAAAAACAAAGGCGAGATTGTGGCGTGTGACTTGTATGAGCAAAGAGTCAGTCTTATAAAAAACGGAGCTGACAGGCTCGGGCTTGATATAATAAATACAAAAGTAAATGATGCGCTTAAATTTAACAGCGATTTTGGAGAGTTTGACAGAGTGCTTTGCGATGTTCCTTGCTCCGGACTTGGAGTTATAAAGCGAAAGCCCGAAATAAAATATAAGAAAAAAGAGGAGTTTGACGAGCTTCCCGAAATTCAGTTTAGAATTCTTGAATGTACATCCCGATATGTAAAATCGGGCGGCAGACTGGTTTATTCTACATGTACTTTAAACAAATCAGAAAATGAGGAGGTAGTTTTAAAGTTTTTAAAACAACATAAAACCTTTTCGCCTGACGGAGTGTTTAACGGGGATTTTACAAAAACTGTTTTTCCGAAATGTTTTGGATCAGACGGATTTTTCATAAGCGTTTTAAAACGAATTGATTAGTGGTGAAAACATTTTATGGATTTTGAAAAAACGGATATTTTATCACTTGAGTTTGAGAAACTCGAAAGAGAAGTGATAGCACTTGGCGAAGCGAAATTCAGGGCATCACAGTTATTTGGCTGGCTGCATGAAAAGCGTGTAAAAAGCTTTGATGAAATGACAAATCTTTCTGCATCTCTTCGGGATAAGCTGAATGAGCGGTTTTATATAAATCAAATCTCTGTGTCAAAAAGACTTGCGTCAAACAAGGATAATACAGTAAAGTACTTGTATGAGCTTTCTGACAAAAACCATATCGAAACTGTTTTAATGGAATATGACCATGGAACAAGCCTTTGCATTTCAACTCAGGTTGGCTGCAAGATGGGATGCAAGTTCTGTGCGTCAACAATAGCAGGTTTTAAAAGAAATTTAACTCCGTCTGAAATGCTTTTGCAGATTTATGAGACAGAGAAGCTTGAAGGAAAAAAAGTTCAAAGCTTAGTTTTGATGGGAATAGGCGAGCCTCTTGACAATTTTGATAACGTCATAAGTTTTTTAAGACTTTTGAGTGATAAAAGAGGCAAAAATTTATCTTTAAGACATGTGTCGCTTTCAACCTGCGGAATTGTTCCGAGGATAAAAGAGCTGGCAGAGCTGGAGCTTGGGATAACTTTATCCGTTTCTCTTCATGCCGCAAACGACAGCACAAGGTCAAAGATAATGCCTGTCAATAATAAATACAGCATATCAGAGCTGATCAAAGCTTGCAAAGAGTATTTTTCAAAAACCGGAAGACGGATTTCCTTTGAATATTCGGTTATAGACGGGGTAAATGACAAACGCAAAAATGCCGAGGAGATATATAAGCTTTTGGGCGGGTTCAACTGTCACATAAATATTATTCCCGTAAACAAAATTAAAGAGCGAAGCTTTACATCAAACCGAAAAAGTGCAAATGCTTTTAAAAAGTATCTTGAGGATTTCGGAATGAACGCAACGGTAAGGCGGACGCTTGGAAGTGATATAGATGCTGCCTGCGGACAGCTCAGGCGTGAGTATGAAATATGATGAAAAGATTATGAAAGGATGGTGAGGTGACTTGTTTATAACAGCTAAAAGCGATATAGGGTTGGTAAGAAGTGAAAATCAGGATAATTTTAAAATAAGTCTGATCGAAGAAACTGCGATAGCCGTTGTGTGTGACGGTATGGGCGGTGCGCTTGCAGGTGGAGAAGCGAGCGAGGTAGCTTCAAACGTAGTGTTTGACCGTATAAACTTAAGCTTAAGACCTGAGATGAATCAGAGAAATATACAAAATCTTTTGGTAACGGCTCTTAGGACGGCAAACACGGTTGTTTATGACAAAAGCAAGTCGGATAAACTTAAAGAGGGTATGGGTACTACCTGTGTTGCCGCAATTGCGACAAAGGATATGGCATATGTAGCGAGCGTTGGCGACAGCAGGGCATATCTTTTGGACGGAAACGGTATTGTGCAAATAACCCGTGATCACACATATGTGGAAATGCTGCAAAGTCAGGGCGTTTACGATGAAAATGACGAAACGGTCGCCGGTATGAGCCATATTATCACAAAGGCGATAGGTACAGAAGAAAATGTCGATCCTGATTTCTTTGAAGTGCCGTTAAAGGAAAAGTCGGTATTACTGTTATGCTCAGACGGGCTTACAAATTATTTGACCGATGAACAAATATATAACTATGTATATTTAAAACCGCTGGAATCGGCTATAAACGATATGATAAACAGCTGTAACGATTCGGGCGGAAAAGACAACATAACGATTGCAATTATTGTAAACTGATAGAACAAAAGGGAGGAAAGGTAAAGATGGATAACTATATCGGAAAGAGATTAGACGGAAGATATGAGATTACAGAGCTTATAGGAATGGGCGGAATGGCTGATGTATATAAGGCTGTAGATATCATGGAGGACAGAACCGTTGCGGTGAAAATTCTTAAAAATGAATTTTCTGAGAACGAAGAGTTTATAAGAAGATTTCGCAATGAGAGCAAGGCTATTGCCGTTTTATCGCATCCTAATATTGTAAAGATTTATGATGTTGGGTTTTCAGATGAGGTTCAGTATATCGTTATGGAATACATAAACGGTATAACGTTAAAGGAATTTATCGAGCAGCAGGGCGTTTTAAGATGGAAGGATGCGTTGCATTTTACCATTCAGGTTTTAAAGGCACTTCAGCACGCACACGACAGAGGCATAGTTCATAGAGATATAAAGCCTCAGAATATAATGCTCTTTACCGATGGAACAATCAAGGTAATGGATTTTGGTATTGCAAGATTTTCCCGTCAGGACGGAAGAACTCTTTCTGATAAAACTATAGGTTCTGTTCATTATATTTCACCTGAGCAGGCAAGGGGAGATATAACCGACGAAAAGAGTGATATATATTCTGTCGGTGTAATGCTTTATGAAATGCTTACAGGCGTAAAGCCGTTTGAGGCAGAAAATCCGGTAGCAGTTGCTCTTATGCATATGCAGGAAAAGGCTAAAAATCCAAGAGATATTGTAGCTGCAATTCCTGAACCTCTCGAAGAAATAGTAATGCACGCAATGGAAAGAGAGCCGGAAAGAAGATATCAGTCTGCATCCCAGATGCTTAAGGACATAGAAACGTTTAAGCATGATCCGGATGTTGTTTTCGGATATACGTCATCAGTCCAGGACCCCGAGTCTACAATATTCTTTAATCCTATAACTCCGGCTGAGATAAATAACAGCTCAAAGCAACAGATTCAGCCCGATGACGAAGATGAAGAATACTACGATGAAGAAGAGAACGAGGAGGAAGAGGAGAAGAAACGATCCTATGTAATACCTATCCTTGCAGCGGTTACTGTTGCGGTTGTCATCGTTGCTGCGTTTACTATTCTATTTATGGTTATGAAATCAATGGGAGGACTTGCAGGAAGCAACGGTACTATCACAATTCCGAAATTTATCGGAATGAATATAACAGACGCAAGAGCAGAATACGGCGATAAGCTTATCTTTGTTACACAGGAAGAAAACAATGATGAGTATGCCGAGGGAATAATTTTTGAACAGAGTATTGAAGAGGGTGAGATTAAAAAGGAAGGCGTTGAGATCGAGCTTAAGGTAAGTAAAGGACCTAAAACCGAGATAATACCTGACTTGACGAATCAGACATTTGAGGACGCAAGAAATCAGCTTGAAAAATTAGGCTTTAGTGCTTCGGAAACTCTTCAAAACTCAGACGATGTTGATGAAGGACGTGTTATAAAGACAAATCCTGCCGTTAATGAAGAGGCAGCTGTAGGTTCTACAATCAAGGTTTTTGTAAGTAAAGGACCTTTGCAAAAAACCGTAAAAGTTCCCGATGTTTTAGGGAAAACATCAGGTGATGCAAAGGCTATTTTAGAGAAGAATAAGCTTACGGTCACACTTGAGGATATTGATACAGATGAGGTCGAAAAGGGAAAGGTAGTTTCTCAGTCTATTTCAGAAGGACAGTATGTTGATGTCAATACAGAAATAGTTTTGCAAATTTCTACCGGAGAAGCAGCGACTGCAACAGTGTCTATTCCTCTTAATATTCCGATAGGGGCTTGGGGAAATTATGTGGTAAACGTATCCGTCAACGGTTCGTTGGTAAATACGCAGAATATAGACGATGCTGAGAGATGGGCAGGAGGAAATATTTCTGTTGAGGTTTCCGGAAAAGGTGAGGAAACTGTTGTTCTTTCCGTAACCTGTGCTGCAAGCGGAAAAACCTCAACCTATGGACAGTATAGCGTTGATTATAAATCAAAGGATTATAGCACGGTTTCAAATAATCCAAATTGCTTTGTTGATATAACACCTGAACAGCCTACTGAAAAAGAGCCTGATACGGACGCTCCGGCTGAAGATCTGTCAGATAACGCATATCCGGTTGATATTTCCGAGTGATTAATATGCAAGGTATAATAACAAAATTAATCGGAGGCACATATAGTGTTTGTGCCTCCGATAGTGTGTATGAATGTAAGGCAAGAGGAGTTTTTAGAAAAAAGGGAATAGCTCCTGTCTGCGGAGATAATGTTGAAATCGAAACGGATAACGACATTGCGGTGATCACAAAAGTGTATGAAAGAAGGTCCTTTATAGTAAGACCTCCGCTTGCAAATCTCGATTGCTTGGTTTTAGTAAACTCGGTGGTATCGCCGCCTGTTAATTTAGAAATAGTCGATAAGTTTTCAGCGGTAGCGGTTCACAAGGGTATAGAGCCGATAATAGTTTTTACAAAAACCGATCTTGAAAATGCCGGCGAATTTGCTGATATTTATAAAAGCTGCGGCTTTAAAACATTTTGTATAAACAATAATATCTCCGAGGATTCAAAGCCTTTGAAGGATTACTTAAGAGGAAAAATTTCAGCTTTTACCGGAAATACAGGCGTTGGAAAATCAAGCCTTATAAACAATATGTTCGGCAAGATTATTGTTGATACGAATGAGATAAGCCAAAAGCTGGGAAGGGGAAAGCATACCACAAGGCATACTGAGCTGTATCCAATAGACGGAGGCGGGTATATTGCCGATACTCCGGGATTTTCAACGTTTGAAACAAATAAATACGAGATCATAAAAAAAGAAGAGCTGGCGTTTTGTTTTCCTGAGTTTGAAAAACACCTTGACAAATGCCGTTTTTTGGACTGCACTCATACTAGTGAGCCGCAGTGTGAAATAATAAAAGCAGTTGAGTTGGGAGAGATCAAACAGTCAAGATATCAAAGCTATAAGAAAATGTATGAGGAGGCAAAAGGCATAAAGGAATGGGAAATAGGTTAAAAGAAAAGGCTTATATTTTTGCAGGTCCTGATTTAAATGATGTTTCTTTTTTTAAAAATATAGATTTTTCAGACGGATATTTAATTGCGGCGGATTGCGGGCTTAAAATCCTTGAAAAGTTGAATATAACTCCTGATTTGATAATCGGAGATTTCGATTCCTGTAAAAAGCCAAAAAACGCAAAGTGTGAGGTGCTTACCTTTAAAGTCGAAAAGGATGATACTGACACAATGCTTTGCATAAAACATGCACTTGAAAATGGCTTTAACGACATAACAATAATTTCAGGAGTAGGAGGAAGGCTTGATCACACTATTGCAAATATTCAAAGCCTGTGCTTTATATTAAACAGAGGCGCCAAAGGAAGGATTTTATCCGATGGCACTGAGATATATTTGATAGCAAAGGGTGAGCATGTTTTTGAAAAAAGAGAAGGCTTTTCAATGTCGCTTTTCAGTTACAGCGAGAGTGTTTTGAAGCTTTCGATAGCGGGCGCTAAATACAACACCAATAAGATTGACATTGACAATGCTTTTCCAATCGGTGTTAGTAATGAGATAACCGAAAACGAGTGCTGCATATCTTTTGAAGGCGGAATGCTGCTGGTGGTGTTTTCAAGACTTTAACACAACCTATGTCCGGCTGCTGTCCTATGACGGGACAACACTCCTTATTGAACATTTTTTTGAGTTTAACATATCATAGTATTATCAAGCTTTAAGGAGATGATACTGTGAAAATCGTAATAGTAAAGCCGGGAGTTTTTCTTTCGGGAATATTAAGACGGGTTTACAATGTAAGGAAAATCAATACATAACAAACACAGGGCGGCATTTTGTGCCGCCTTTGGTTTTTGTTGCTGCTCGCAGAGTCAAAGCATTATTCAATAAGAGGTAACGCTCTGTCATTCAACAAACGACCGAGCATTAACTTCTAGGGTTCAGTGGGGGATTGTTCACCTACCGAAACCCTAAGTTGCCCGCCGCCTTAGAGGCAGGACATAGTTGTTGTTATAACTAAATCCATTTTGCATGAGATTCGGTTGCAATTAATGTCGGTTTTTGTTATAATTATAGTAATACTGGAAGAATGGAGAAAACTTATGAGTTTTATTAAGCGCTTGTTTTTGACGACAGGCATTTTCCTTATGGCTCTGCCTGCTTTTTCTGTTTCAGCAGCGGCTTATAGCGAAGGCAGTGAAGTATCGGTTGGCGGAATGATTATGTGTGGTCTTGTCGGTGCTATGATAGTAGGCGCAGTAGTCGCAATGACTCTTATTTCAATGAGTAGAACAAAGGAAAAATCTACTCAGGCTGATCATTATATATCATCGCAAATAAATCTGACTGATAAACAGGATAGGTTTATCAGAAAAGAAACGAAAAGGCTTGATAATGATTAAGGAGAAAAGAAATGGCAAAAAATCTTACATATAAATGCCCTACCTGCGGTGGAGATTTGGCATGGAATGCCGGGACTCACAGCTTTAAGTGTAAATACTGTGATGATGAATTCAACAATGAACAGCTCGAATCGCTCGGTAAAAATGAGATTGACGAGAGCAAGGTTGAAAAGCACAGAGAACTTGAGGGTGATAAGGCTTTTTACACCGCAACAGACGGAACAGATAGCAGCGATCTTGTAGCTTACACATGTTCTCATTGCGGAGCGGAGATTATAACAAACAGAACCACTGCGGCAACGGTATGCGTATACTGTCAGAATCCTATCGTTATGTCAGAACAGGTGATCGGTGACTTTTCACCTAAATATGTTATTCCGTTTAAGGTTGAAAAGTCTAAGGTGATGGATGCGTTTAAAAAGTTTGCAAAAAAGCCTCTTACTCCTAAGAGCTTTAACTCTGATGTGATCGTTGAAAAAATGCAGGGCGTTTATGTTCCGTTTTGGCTTTATTCGGGAAGCGCATATGGAGCTATAAAAGGAACGGGAGAAACGTATAATACCGTTTTAAAAAGAGGAGTAAAATACAGGGAAACTTCTTATTACGATTTTGCAAGAAGCGGAAGCATTGACATTTCAAATGTTCCTGTGGATGCTTCAGGAAAAATCGACAACGATGCAATGGATTCAATAGAACCTTATGACCAACGTGAATTAACCGAATTTTCACCTGCCTATCTTGCAGGTTTTTTGGCTGAAAGGTATGATGAGGACGCCGACAAATGCTTTGAGAGGGCTGATTTGAGAATTAAGAATTCGCTCAAGTCGTCGCTTGAGAGATCCGCAAATTATGACCGAGTTAATACCAGAAGCTTTGAAGCGAACATAGATATCAAAAGCCGTGATTATGCACTTTTGCCGTCTTGGCTTTTATATACAAAATATGAAGATAAAAACTATCTTTTTGCTATGAACGGACAAACGGGAAAATTCATAGGGAATCTTCCGATTGATAAGCTGAAGCTTGCAGTTTATACGGCGCTTGGATCTGTTGGCGGATTTATTGCAGGATTATTGGCTTATTTTATGTTAAACGGGTAAAGGGAATATATATGAATGCGACAATTGTTTTAATAGTAAGCGTTTTTGCAATATTTATATTCGCAGCTAGTTTCATCCTAATAGTTGTTAAAAGTATTTTCAAAAACAGTTCGGGGATATTTCAAGTTATCAAAGAGGCTGACGCCGCTCAAATGACAACGCCGAAAACACTTTCGGGAACGGAGTCGGTATATAGGGATATGCTTTTAAAGGACTTTCCTGAGTTTAATGTTGAGCTTGCAAGGGGTTATATAAAAAACTTTTTGCCGGAGTATTTTCATGCAATGTCAATAGGAAACGTAAGCGGTATCAGAGATAACTGTATAACACAGTTTTGTGATTCTCTTCAGTCACAGCTTGACAGCTCAAAGCTTACCGGTAATCCTCTTCAAAGGTATAATAGTGTTAAGGTACACAATGCAGTGGTTTCGGGATATACTAAAAACGGTTGTGAGGCAACAATTTCATTTGAGGCTGCTTTGGAATACGTTTTAAACGGAAGGCTTTCTCAGCATAAATATAAAATACTCTACTCTTATTTTCTTTCCTACGGTGCAAGAGGAGAGAACGAGAGCCTTAAATGTTCAAACTGCGGAGCGCCGATTTCAACATTAGGCGAAAAGGTTTGTGCTTATTGCGGCGAGGCGATAGAGGCGTCAGTGGAGAGAACATGGAAAATAACAGACGTTATGATGATAGTTTAATTTGAAAAGTTATGGAGATATGCTCCTAAATTATATAGAAACGAGGTAAATATTATGGGATTAATTAAAATGGCAGTTCAGTCGTTAAGCACTAACCTTAAGGACCAGGTAGTTGACTATTTTCGTTGTGACGGAATGACGCAAAATCATATGTCAATTCCTGCGGTAAAGATCGTAAGAGGTTCTGCGGTCAACAATGCAAGCGACCTTGTAATCACCAACGGTTCTGTGTTTGACGTTGCTATAGGACAGGCGGCAGTTTTGGTAGAAAACGGAAAGGTTCACGATTTTGTAATCGCCGACACCGAGCAGACAACAGGTCAGTACAGATATGACTCAACAGTCGAGCCTTCACTGCTTGGCGGAGGGTTTAAAGATTTTATTCCTTCAATTAAAAACATTGCCCGACGTTTTACAGCCGGCGGACAGTCAACTAACACAATGCGTCTTGTTTATATAAACATCAAGCCTTTAACGGACAATCCTGTGGGATTCGGAAACATTCCTTTCAGGGACGGAGAAACGAGGATTACTGTAAATGCACAGGGACATGGAGCTTTTGAATTCCAAATAAAAAATCCAATATCATTTTATGAAAATGTGATAATGAATCCTGATAAAGCAATGACGAGAACAAGTGATGACGGAATAAAGATTATCTCAATGATGAAAAACGAGATGAAGCCTAAGTTCCAGATCGCTCTTACACAGATTTCATCTAAGATGATCCCGTATGATCAGATAGGCGCATATCCCGATGAGCTTGCTGCTGAGATGAACAAACAGCTTGAGCAGCAGTGGCTTGAAAAGAGAGGTATTGTTTTAACAAGCCTTGCTATTGAACTCAACATTGACGATGAGAGCAAGGAGAAGATTTCTAAGTTCCAGGAGGCTGCTGCCGCACAGAACAACGGACTTCTCTATGCTATGGATAGAATGAGCATAAACAAAGCAAGAGAAACCGCCGCAGGAAACGAGGGCGGAGCAATGGCAGGCTTTATGGGCATGGGCATGGCAGGAGGAGCTATGAGTCAGCCTATGATAGCGCCCGAAGGATCTGCTAGCATGGGCGGCTCTATGGCGGCAGTTCAGAATGCACAGACAGCAGCTGCAACTGCTTCTTCTGTTGCAGACGAAGGCTGGAACTGTGAATGCGGAAGTACAGGAAATAAAGGGAATTTTTGCGCTGAATGCGGAAAACCAAAACCGAAGGATGGCTGGACTTGCGAGTGTGGCGCACTAAATAAAGGTAAGTTCTGTACTGAATGCGGAAAACCGAAGCCGCAGGGAGCGCTTCTTTATAAATGCGACAAGTGCGGTTGGGAGCCGGAAGATCCGAAAGATCCTCCTAAGTTCTGTCCTCAGTGCGGTGATCCGTTCGGCGATGAGGATATTGTTAAGTAAAGACATAACAAAGATTATAGGAAGTTTTATCGGGCATAGGATTTTTATACAAATCCTATGCCCGATAACAAGTTATTTTAGTATTATAGCGATATGGATTCATTAATAAATTTAAAGCTTGAAGCGGTTGAAGATTATCTGAGAAAGCTTTGAATTGCATAAAGTCAAATAAGCGCTGAAGCTTGATCAAGCTTCAGCGCTTTGTAAGTACGAAAAAAGAAAGGATGCGTATATAGGCAGGGGACATAAGCTGCGGTTATATGTTTATCTTTTTAATGTAGTAAATAAATTTATCATCTTTCTTATATTCGTTATATCCAAGCTTTTGATAAAAAGCATTTGTACGAATGTTCCAAATAGGCGTATCAAGATATATTTCTTTCGCCTCAGAAAACATTTCTTCTATTTTCTGCATTATAAATAAACCGTAGCCTTTTCTGAAATGCTCAGGATCTACGAATATTCTTTCCACATTGAGCTTGATACCATCCAAAAAAAGTATGGCGCCACCTATAATAAGTCTATCCAATGATAATTTATATAAATGATTTGCATTAGCCGTCTTTACATAAAACTTTAAAGACATATATCCGGGCGCACCTGATTTTGAAGCTGCGCCAACCGCAATGTCACTGTCAAATGCACGCTTTGAAATACTATTCAGAACCAAAGCGTCCGATGATCCGGCTTTTGTAAATTCCAACATAAACTAAACCTCATTTCTATCTTAAACTGCTTTAACTAAATTTTGAAAAAGCATCAACTTTGGTTACGCCATCAACATGAATATAAACATCCATATAAATCGTTCCATTCTTCTCATATTCATGTTCAAAGCAGTTGAGGATATTATCCTGTTGCTTCTCTTTAAAGTTGTTTGCCTTAAGATATTCCATGATATGCTTATATCCATTAGGTATCCTATCAAAAGGCTGAATAAAAGGATCTTTAATTGTGATCATTGCGTAGTCAGCCTCTTCATTTTCTGCATATTCTACACCGGGGCATTCTGTTTCAAAGTCTTTCGGTAAAATATAAGCCGCCGCATATCCATGCATTCCGAACCTGTTTTGCTGTTCCTGTGATACAAAAGGAAAATCCCAGCCTATCATTTTTGCGTTTGGATATAAAATCTTAAGTCCACTGTTATTAGCCCACTGCTCCATATAGTCATGGACATTACTTTCAGGATCATGAGATATTATTACATATCTCGCCATTCTGAACGGTGCTACTCTTTTTATTTGAACTTTTGAATAAATTTCGCTCTGATCCGACAAGTCTTCCTTCACAAGCGTATCGAGCCTGCATACAAAAATATCGCTTATTTCAATGAGCTTTGTGAGCTCCGGAACTACCTCGTCAGCTTCCCATCTTGATATAGTCTGACGTGTAACACCCATCTTTTCTGCAAATTGTTCCTGTGTATATTTTTTCTGTTTTCTCAAAAAACGAATATTTGAACCTAAGCTCATATAGCTTCTCTCCATTTCATTCATTTTATCTTTTCGACTATTAAGATAAGATATATTTTATCACAGTGCGTGTAAAACTACAACCAATTTAGATGTGCTTTTTTGGGTATTCGTGTAACATGATGCATTACATTACGATGCGAAAGCACTTAGTAAGCTTAAAGCGTTTT
>OJRD01000972.1_pt1 | contig 13339 bp, 9 predicted proteins | sample 1599051 | NCBI WGS metagenome assembly OJRD01 (sample SAMN03922523, study PRJEB24848) | human gut metagenome | isolation source: stool sample | host: Homo sapiens | place: Germany | collected 2010-02 | reverse complement strand
TACGAGATTGCCTCTTGTCTCGTGGGCTCGGAGATGTGTATAAGAGACAGCCTGCGAGAATAAGAAAGGGAATGACAATATTTAAGGCTGTGTTTACCGATGACGAGGAGGACTTAACTGTAATAATTTATAACAGCGAGTATCTCTTTAATTCTCTTATCTTAGGCGAGCCTATTATTCTTTACGGAAAGATTTCGGGAAATATGGTCAGAAAAGAAATGAACTCGCCGACAGTTTTTAAAATAGGCGCAGGTGCAAATATGCAGCCGGTTTATCCGATGACAGAGGGGATAACTCAAAACCTCATCAGAGAGAACATTAAAAATGCGCTTTCGCTTTTAAACGGAAGAATTTATGAGCCTGTTCCAAGCGGTATTTTAAAAAGACACGAACTTTGCTCTTTGCCTTATGCGCTTTATAATATTCATTTTCCTAAAGATGATTACAGCTTTAATACGGCGAAAAGACGTCTTGTTTTTGATGAGCTTTTAACGCTTGGGCTTGGAATGTTAATGCTTAAGGGGAGAAACAGAGAGCAAACCCCGAACAGATTGTCAGGTGCTGATATTGACGACTTTTATAAAAGCCTTCCGTTCTCGCTTACCGAGTGTCAGAGAAAATCTATAGATGAATGTATTTCGGACATGAAAAAGGACTTCCCTATGAACAGGCTTTTGCAGGGTGATGTTGGTAGCGGAAAAACAGCAGTTGCGGCGGCGGTGAGCTATTTTGTGTTCAAGAATAAAAAGCAGACGGCTTTAATGGCGCCGACAGAGATTTTGGCGGCACAGCATTATGAAACCTTTAAGGCCTTTTTAGAGCCTTTGGGCGTTAATGTCGGACTTTTGGTAGGCTCTCTTACTCCGAAGCAAAAAAGCGAGATGTATCAAAAAATTCAAGACGGCGAGATAGACGTTATAGTAGGTACTCAGGCGCTTTATCAGCAAAGCGTAAGTTTTTGTGATTTGGCGTTTGTAATTACAGACGAACAGCATCGCTTTGGGGTTGACCAAAGAGCATCTCTTTCTAAAAAAGGAGTTAATCCGCATGTCTTAGTTATGTCGGCAACTCCGATCCCGAGAACGCTTGCGCTTATGATTTACGGTGACCTCGATATATCGGTTTTAAACGAGCTTCCTAAGGGGCGGCAGAAAATACAAACCTATGCAGTTACGGGAAGGCTTAGGCAGAGGGCATACGCATTTATAAAAAAAGAGCTTGACAAAGGGCGGCAGGCATATATCGTCTGCCCTATGATAGAAGAAAACGAGTCGGGATTGAAAAGCGTTAAAACATATGCAGAAAACTTGGCGGTTAATGATCTTTCGGGATATATCATAGGGCTTTTGCACGGGAAGATGAAAGCCGCTGAAAAGGAAAAAATAATGACTCGCTTTAAATCGGGAGAGATTGACGTTTTAGTATCGACCACAGTAGTTGAGGTGGGAGTAGATGTTCCGAACGCAACTGTCATTATGATAGAAAATTCAGAACGGTTCGGACTTTCTCAGCTGCATCAGCTGAGAGGAAGAGTAGGACGTGGTGCTGAGCAGTCGTACTGCATTTTAGTTACTGACAACCCGACTGAGGATTGCAGAAAACGGCTTAAAATTATGTCGGAGATCTCAGACGGATTTGAGCTGTCAAGGCAGGATCTCAAGATGCGAGGACCGGGAGACTTTTTCGGCTCAAAGCAGCACGGACTTCCGAAGCTTAAAATTGCGGATATGTCCGAGGATATAGAAGTTTTAAAGGATGCTCAGGAGGAATCAAAGAGGATTTTTGAAAGCGATCCGAATCTTAAAAGGCCTGAAAACAAAGGCTTGAAATCGCTTATAAATGAGCTTTTTGAAAGACAATATGAAAACTGATTAGAGGAGAGTAATAACAATGAATGAAGAAGTTTTAAGACTTATGGAGAGCGCAAGGAAAGCGCTTGAGGAAAATAACATTTCAGCTTTTATTGCAAAGGACAGCGATGAAGCTGTAGAGATCGCAAAAAGCCTTTTGAAAACGGGTGAAACAATTTCTTTTGGCGGATCGCAGTCTGTAAAGCAGTCGGGCGTTATGGATATGCTTATGTCGGGTGATTATAACGTACTTGATCGCTCAAAATGTCAAACACGAGAGGAAACTGAGGAGCTTTACAGAAAAAGCTTTTTTGCCGACAGCTATTTTTGCTCATCAAACGCCGTTACTTTAAACGGTGAGCTTTATAATGTTGACGGAAATTCAAACAGAGTTGCGGCTATTTGCTACGGTCCGAAATCGGTAGTGATGATTGTCGGCTATAACAAGATAGTAAAAAATCTTGACGAGGCGGTAAGAAGAGTAAAAACCATAGCTGCGCCATGTAATACAAAAAGACTTGACTGTAAGACTTACTGTTTAGAAACAGGAGAATGTATAGGAATAAAAGGTGATATGCCGACAGGCTGTAAAAGCGACGGCAGGGTTTGCTGCAATTATGTCGTAAGCGCAAGACAAAGACACAAGGGAAGGATAAAAGTAATACTTGTAGGGGAAAAACTCGGATATTAAGTGAAAGCCTAGAAATATGCAAAAGTACACGGGAGAATGCAAAACGGCATGAGAGAAATTAAGATAGGAAATGTTATTATAAAAGGCAATGCAGCCCTTGCTCCTATGGCGTCGGTCGCCGACAGAGCGTACAGAGAAATGTGCAAAATGTACGGATGCGCTTATCTCACAAGCGAAATGATCTCGTCAAAGGGACTTGTCTACGGAGATAAGAAAACGCCGAAGCTTTGCGAGATAACTGATTTTGAGCGACCTATGGCGCTTCAGCTTTTCGGAGAAGATCCGGTGTTTATGGCGAAAGCCGCTGAGATGATTTTAAAGTTTTCACCGGATATAATTGATATAAACATGGGCTGTCCTGTACCTAAAATTGCCGGCAACGGAGCAGGCTCGGCTCTTATGAAAAATCCGAAAACCGCAGAAAGAATCGTTTTTGAAACGGTAAGGGCGGTAAATGTTCCGGTGACGGTAAAAATACGTTCGGGCTGGGACGAGGAAAGCATTAATGCTCCTGAGTTTGCAAAAAGACTTGAGCAGGCAGGAGCGGCGGCGATCACCGTTCATGCAAGGACAAAGGCACAGATGTATTCGGGAACCGCTGACTGGTCGGTTATAAAAGACGTAAAATCAAGCGTTAAAATTCCTGTTATCGGAAACGGTGATATAAAGTGCGGAAAAGATGCTGAGAAAATGTATGAGCAAACGGGCTGTGACTTTGTAACGCTTGGAAGAGCAAGCTACGGAAGTCCGTTTGTATTTGATGAGATAAACGCTTATTTCGATGGAAGAGAGTTTTCTTTGCCGTCGCTCCCGCAACGAGTGGAGATGATGATTTTACACACGAAAAAAATTGTCGAGTACAAAGGCGAACGGCAGGGAATGAAGGAAGCCAGAAAAAATATTGCTTGGTATATAAAGGGTTTGCCTAATGCCGCTAAGCTGAGGGGCGAATGCGGAGGGCTTTCAAAACTTGATGATCTTTATCGGCTTTGCGATGAGATTTTGAAAAACGGAGAGGTTAAATGAATTACAGCGATTTTAAGTTTGAAAGGTTAAACGACGAGCTTTCGGTATGTGTGTCAAAAGACCATCGCTTCGGAACGGACGCTTTTTTGCTTGCATATTTTTCAAAAGCCAGAAAAAAGGATATTGTCTGTGATTTTTGCAGCGGAAACGGAATCGTAGCATTATTGCTCGAAAAGTTTTATTCGCCTCTGAAAATATATGCGGCAGAGATTCAGGACAAAGCGTTTTGTCAGCTTAAGGAGAGCAGACAAAAGTCAAAGCTTGAAAAACTTTTTCTGTTTCACGGTGACATAAAAGATTTTAAAGCGAGCGAAGAGCTTGACCTTATAACCTGTAATCCGCCGTATAAAATTTCGGGAACGGGAATAATAAGCGAAACAAAGGCGGATAAGATAGCACGTCATGAAACACTTTGCACAATAGACGACGTTTGCCGTGCCGCTTCAAAAAACCTCAAATTCGGAGGAAAGCTTTGCATTACAAATCGCCCCGAACGGCTATGCGACGTTTTATGTGCTATGAGAGAAAACGGAATTGAGCCGAAAAGAATAAGATTTGTTTCAAAGAAAAAGGGCGATGCTCCTTGGCTTATGCTTGCCGAGGGAAAAAAGGGAGCAAAGCCGTTTATGACAGTAGAAAAAGGTCTTTTTGTCTATGATGACAATGACGAATACAGTGAAGAAATGAAGCAGATTTACGGATTACACAGTTTGTAGAAAAAGTACACTTTTAAAATATTGTCGCATAGGCGGACATGCGCCGACACGCTCGGATTACAATAATTATTGGAGCAAACCCATTATCAAACAACCTTGTCGGGAGGAATAATATGAAAATTTTAGCTATCGACGGAAACAGCATGATGAACAGGGCTTTTTACGGAATAAGGCTTTTGACAAATACAAAAGGCTTTTATACAAATGCGCTTACAGGGTTTATGAATATATATCTTAAGACGATCAAAGAGGTAAAGCCCGACGGAGTCGTAGCGGCGTTTGACGTTCATGCGCCGACATTTCGCCACAAGGAGGACGATACCTATAAAGCTAACCGAAAGGGTATGCCTGAGGAGCTCAGAGCACAGATGCCTGTTGTAAAGGAAATCCTTACGCTTTTGGGAACTAAGGTGCTTGAAATAGAGGGATATGAAGCGGATGACATTTTAGGAAGCGTTTCTCATCTTTTGAGTCAAAGCGGCGAAGAATGCGTGATTTTAACCGGCGACAGGGATTCTTTACAGCTTGTAAACGACAATGTTACGGTTTATCTTGCAAAAACAAAGGAAACTATAATATACACTCCGGACAAAATCAAAGAGGATTATGGACTCGATCCGATACAGCTTATAGATGTTAAAGCGCTTCAGGGCGACAGCTCCGACAACATAAAAGGAGTTGCGGGTATAGGAGAAAAAACAGCCCTTTCATTGATTCGAGAATACGGCTCGGTGGATAAGCTTTACGATACGATTGATGAGAGCGACATAAGAGAGAATCTAAAACATAAGCTTATAAACGGTAAAGACGATGCATATCACAGCAAGTGGCTCGGAACTATCGTTCTTGATGCGCCTATAGACACAAATCTCGAATATTACTTGCAGGGAAATGTAACCGAAGAAAAGCTTTACGGAGTTTTGGCAAAATACGAGATGTTCAAGCTTATAGAAAAGCTTGATTTGCAGGAGATCGCATCAGCAGAATCTGAGCCTGATCAGATTTTGCCTGACAACTTAAAGACCGCCGAGATAAAAGAGCTTGAAGCACAGGATTTCTCAAATTTTACAAAAGATAAAACGGCATACTTTATCTATTCGCCTAAAAGGCTTGATATTGCGGCGCAAGGGATTATTTTTTATACAACAGACGAAAAGCTCATGCTTGAGTTTTTTAAAAGCGACTGCAAAAAGATTTGTTTTGAGGGTAAAGAACCTTATAAGCTTTGTATGAAAAACGAAACGGAGCTTAAAAACATTGTGTTTATTGCTGACCTTGCAGGATATCTTTTAAATTCACAGGCGAGCGGCTACAGCGTAATGAATCTATGTTTAGTTTATAACATTCCATATAGAAAAGATGTTTCAGGATATGAGGACATAGCTTCTCTTGAAGGTCTTTGTGAAAGACTTAAAAGAGAGATAAGCGAAAAGGAACTCGATGGGGTTTTGTATGACATTGAGATACCTCTTTGCGAAGTTTTGGCGAGTATGGAAAATCTAGGCGTAAGAACGGATGCAGACGGCATAAAGACATTCGGTGAAGGCTTGTCGCAGGAAATAAGTGTTTTGAAAAGCGAGATATTTGATCTTGCGGGCAGGGAATTTAACATCGCAAGTCCAAAACAGCTAGGAGAAGTGCTTTTTGAGGATCTAGGGCTTCCGTTTAAGAAGAAAACCAAAAGCGGATATTCTACAAGCGCAGAGGTCCTAGAGGAGCTTCGTGAAAAACACCCTATAATTCCTTTGATACTGGACTACAGAACACTTACAAAGCTGAATTCTACCTATGTAGAGGGACTTTTAAAGGTTATAAGGGAGGACGGAAGAGTCCACTCCTTCTTTAATCAGACCGAAACGAGAACAGGAAGAATTTCATCGAGCGATCCTAATATGCAAAACATTCCTGTCAGAAAAGAGCTTGGGCGAATGATGAGAAAATTCTTTATCGCAAAAGACGGCTATACGCTTTTAGATGCGGATTACAGCCAGATTGAGCTTAGAATACTGGCCCATGCCTGTGATGACGAAAATCTTATAGGCTCATTTTTGTCCGGAAAGGATTTCCATGCAATGACTGCTAGTAAGGTTTTTGATATGCCAATAGATTTTGTAACAGACGAAATGAGAAGAACTGCAAAAATAGTAAATTTCGGAATTGTATACGGAATAGGCGCATTCTCTCTTTCAAACGATTTAGGTGTTTCGGTAGCCGAGGCAAAGAGGTATATCGAGCAGTACCATGCAACATATCCGGGTGTAAAAAAATATATGGACAAAACGGTGGAAGATGCGCTTAAGACGGGATATGTTACTACAATGTACGGCAGAAGAAGATATATTCCCGAGCTTGTTGCTAAAAATAAAATGGTTCAGGCATTCGGAAAGCGGGCAGCGATGAATGCACCGATTCAGGGAACTGCTGCCGACATAATAAAAATAGCTATGATACGAGTTTACAGGCGGCTCAAAGAGGAGCAGCTTGACGCAAGGCTTATTTTACAGGTTCACGATGAGCTTATAATTGAAGTGAGCGAAAAGGACAAGGATAAAGCATCTCAGATACTTTCCTGTGAAATGACGCACGCCGCTTCTCTTGCAGTGCCGTTGATAGCTGATGTGAACGAGGGAAAAAGCTGGTATGATGCAAAAGGGTAAATTTAATTGACAATTGACAATGGAGAATGGTCAATTATATGCACGGCTCGTGGTTATTGCGTTTTTGTATGCAAGATGAATACAAGAAAACCGTTGATGAAGAGTTTTTCTTCGTCAACGGTTTGTTCTTTTAAGTATCTAATTTTCAAGATTTCTTATGTAATGAAACAGATATTGCTGGGCGATTCCCTCTATACCCTTAGTGCATTCGGGTAAGCCGTTCGGATAATACCGCTCCATTACACGTTTTATCCAAACATCAATAGGAAATGCATCGGTTCTGTACATTCCGTAAAGAAGCGCACATTCCGCAACCTTAGGACCTACGCCTTTTATTTTCATAAGTTGTTCTCTCGCTTCGTTAAGGGGAGCGTTTGACAGTTTTTCAAGAGAAAGTTCTCCGTTTGCAAGCTTGCTCGCCGCGTCAACTAAGTATTTTGCACGAAAGCCCGCTCTTAAAAACCCAAGCGATTCGGGTGTTTCTTTTGCAAGCGTATCGTAGCTCGGGAATTCACCGTAATGCTCGGTAAGTCTTTTGATGATTCCTTTGATTCTCGGAATGTTGTTGTTTTGAGAAATTATAAACGAACAAATCGCTTCCCATTTGTCCTGTTTTAAAAGACGTATTCCCGGCGCATATGCGCAAGCCTTTGAAAGTGTTTCATCACTTGAAAGGCGAGCCTTTATTTCACCGTAATCTGTGTATAAATCAAGATAATCAGCCCAAAGAGAAAGAAAGGTTTCTTCGCTGGTATCTTTAAATGTAAATCGGTTTTTGTCCTGAATAATCGTGAGCGGAGTATTTAAAGCAAAGCCGTGATAAGCATTATCGGATATTTTCTCCCAGCGAAACGCCTGTCCGCAGTCAAGGGTTTCATCTAAATCAAAATCCTCGGCTTCAAGTATTATGTCGTTCCCGGAGGTTTTGTAATTAAGTTTGTTCATAGCCGTCATCCTTTTTGTGGTTGCTTTAATGATTCCCATTCTTTTTCTTTAAATCCGACTAAAACCTTGTTTTCGTCAATTAAAATAGGACGTTTTACAAGCATTCCGTCAGACGCTAGAAGCTGTATCTTTTCTTCATCACTCATGCTGCTAAGCTTGTCTTTAAGTCCAAGTGAGCGATAGATAAGACCGCTTGTGTTGAAAAATCGTTTTATGTCGAGTCCGCTTGAATGTATCCAATTTAAAAGCTCCTCTTTGGTAGGATTTTGCTCCTTTATGTTTCTGTCCTCATAGGGTACTCCGATACTGTCTAAAAAAGCCTTTGCCTTTTTGCAGGTCGTACATTTCGGGTAGTTTACAAACAGCATTTTCATTCCTCCTTTTGTTAGTTATATAGATATTATACTGCGTTTTAGCGCAGCGGTCAATATAGACAATCGCAATAATATTTGTTATACTTATTGGAGAGGTGAGAAAAATGAAAAGGGTAGCGCCTGATTACTATAAAAGATTTGTCTGCACAGCGGATAAGTGCAGAGATAACTGCTGCAGAGTAGGTTGGCGTATAGCAGTAGACGATGATACATATAAAAGCTATATAAGCCGAACGGAGGATATTTTTAAAAGATTTTACAGGGATATTGAGTCGGACAGCGAGGGGTATTTTATACATGGCGGATGCTGTTCTATGCTGCGTGACGACGGGCTTTGCGAGATAGCACTGAGGTTTGGTGAAGAGAATCTCGGATATATCTGCAAAATGCACCCAAGATATATAAACGAATATTCTGATATAGAAGAATACGGAATAGGACTTGCCTGCGAAGAAGCGGCAAGGCTTATAATGACAGATGAAAATCCGAATTTATACGATGTAAATGAGGATATAAATTCTAAAACGGAAGAGCTTACCGATAGGCTTATAGACACGAGAAAAAAGCTTATTGATTTTGTTTTGGAAAACGGCAGAGTAGAGGATAAAGTCGCAGGAGCATTAATTTATGCTGAAAAAATCGCTCCGCTTGCTGCAAACGGTGAATATGAAAAAGTTAAAGGTGTGACTCTTGAAACACTGACGATTGATAGCAAGCGTTCCTATGAGAATATCGCAGAAATGCTTGATGTGTTTAAAGGTCTTGAGGTGCTTGACGAAGAATGGATAGAAATGCTTGATAGCGCCAAAAAGGATATTAAGGCAGAAGAGAGTAAATCTGACGATGAGCTTAAGCGGATATTCTGTTATTTTTTATACCGTTATTTTGTTTTGTATTCACTTGACGGCGATATGCTCGGAGCGGTGAAGCTTGCCGCGATAAGTGTTATATTACTGCGTGAACTTTTTTGCGGGAAAGATCAGGAAGAGCGTATTTGTATAGCTCATATGTATTCAAAGGAAATAGAGTATGACGATGAAAATTTATCAAGCCTAATGTTTGATTTTTTTGTGAACGAGGTTTTTGAAACAGAGGAAATTATAAAAATGCTGTAGGATTTTTTGAGAAGTAAAAAATAACCGCCTGTGCATTGGCATTGCTCAGGCGGTTTCGGTTTTGTCAGAACAAATCCCCATAGAAGGAAAACGGCGAAAGAATTTCTTCAATTTTTAAAAGACGATTGTATTTTTCAACTCTTTCCGAACGGCATGGCGCACCGGTTTTGATCTGTCCTGCGTTAATTGCAACGGCAAGGTCTGCGATAAAGGTATCGGCAGTTTCTCCCGAACGATGGGAGATTATTGTTTTATATGCTGCTCCCTTTGCGGTGTGAATGGTATCTAGCGCATCGGTAAGTGTTCCTATTTGATTGACCTTTACTAAAATTGCATTTGCATATCCCTCTTTTATTCCGTCAGAAAGTCTGTTTTTGTTTGTCACAAACAAATCATCTCCAACGATTTGAAGTCTGTCCCCTGTCTTTTGGGTAAGCGTTTTAAAGCCTTCGTAATCCTCTTCTCCTAATGGATCCTCAACAGAAATGATAGGGTAATCCAGAGTGAGCTTCTCGACATATTCAATAAGCTCATCGGTAGAGAGCTGAAGCTTCTTTTTCGGAAGAAAATATCCGCTATCGGTTTTCCATTCGCTTGCCGCCATATCAAGAGCCAGCTTAAAATCCTTTTCGGTATTATAGCCTGAAAGCTTTATTGCTTCAATAATAAGCTCTATAGCTTCCCGTTCGTCCTTCAGATCGGGAGCGAAGCCTCCCTCATCTCCAACGGTAGAAGCAAGGCCTTTTTGCTTTAAAAGAATTCCTAAGTTGTGATAAACCGAAACACTTGCTTCAAGGGCGGTTGAAAACTTTGTAAACCCTACCGGCATTATCATAAATTCCTGAATATCCAAGTTGTTTGCAGCGTGCGCCCCGCCGTTTAGAATATTGAGCATAGGAACGGGAAGCTTTGCGCCGTTTCCGAGATGTTCAAAAAGCGGAATATTGTTAGATTTTGCTGCCGCCCTTGCAAACGCAAGTGATATAGAAAGAATTGCGTTTGCCCCGAGGGCTTTGAGATTGTCCGAGCCGTCCATCGCCTTAAGAGTGCTGTCAAGCTCTTTTTGGGAAAATTCGGTTGAGCAAATCTGTGGTGCGATAACGTTGTTTACATTTGAAATTGCCGTTAAAACTCCTTTGCCGCCGTACCTGTTCTTGTCGTTATCTCTTAGCTCTACCGCTTCAAATTTTCCGGTAGAAGCTCCGGACGGAACACTTGCGGACGAGGTAGTTCCGTCATAAAGAGTTATGGTTGTGCGAATTGTAGGGTTCCCTCTTGAATCTAAAATTTCTCTGGCTTTTACTTCTTTGATTCTCATAAATTATCCTCCAGTTAAACAGTAAGCGTTCCGTTTTCGTTTTCAATCAAAATAAGAATTTGTTCTTCCGCTCCCGTTTCACAGTTTATATAAACTAAAACATCGGCGTCATTTTCACCCTTGGTTTTAAATTCATAGCATAAAAGCTCAGAACCTGTTCCCGTAGGTATAACAACATTCTGCGATGAAACTACAGTTAATTTAGGAGATACTTTTTCTGTTGCCTCATCTAATGTTTTTTCAGGACTTTTAAAGGACCTTTCATAGTGGTTTGCTATATAACCCCTTGCGTCAAAGCCTAAAATTTCTCCGTTGTCCAGTGCGACAGATACTTTTATAAGATCGGGATAGTATAATACGCCGTCCTTGGAATATGCGAAATTTATAGTAAGAATGTTGTTGTATGCTTCGTAGTAGGTTTCTTTCATGTTGTCGATATCAAGCTCGCCGAGATAGCTTTGCGCATATCTCACAGCTTCTTCGTTTAAAATATTACTTTCGGTAACTTCTCGGCTTTTCAGCATATATGAGCATAATCCGCCGTTAATTGTTATTGCACAGGTTGTATCCGAAGTCCTGAAAAGATACGCAGGCATACTGCTTTGCTCTGTAGTGTAGTAAACTAGGTTGTCCGTCTGTACTCTTGAGACCTCTGCGGCACGAGCTTTGGCTTTTTCTTTTGTTACAATAGCTTTTCCTTTGATAAGCTCTGGAGCTTTTACCAAAAGATGATCGGAATACGGTCCGTCATAAATAAGTGTCGGATAATTATCAAAGGTAGAGTCAAGCTCTTCAAATGAGGCGTTGTTTGTTTCGTTTTCCTTAAACGAGCTGCTGTTTATAGCTGCTATCTTATCATAGGTCAGTACTCCGCCGTCATTTATCGCTTTTTCTACTTGCCATAGCTTGTCTTTAAGATCTACAGAAAGATCATACAGCTTTTTCAGAGTGTCATATTCTTCGTCTGTAAGCGTGCTTCCGTCTGATAGCTTTTTAGCAAGGGAAGTTGAGTAATTTCCAACCTGTGAGAAGAACTTGTATGTGTCTTCTAGATTAAGCTCTCCGATAGGGAGCTGAGAAAGGCAGCTTTTTGCGGTCGCAGCGTCACGGGACAGCGAGTTTGAAATCTCCTCAAGCATTTTTGCATCGTTTGAATACATGCTTTTTTCAAGATTTACACTTACGTTATCAGCGCTTAAGGATAAGTCCTCAACTGCTCTGAGATAACCATATTCAAGCGCAAGCTGTGCTTCGTCAGCTTTGTTCATAAGGCATAGATTTTGTATGATGAGTACAATTGCTATAGCAGATATAAAGGTTATAAACCTTACTTTTGTTCTTTTCTTCAAAAATGATCACTCCCGAAAAATAAGTTTTGTTTTGGTTTTTAAGGCGAAATAACTGCCTTAGATTTGAATTTAAGGTTAGTATTAACATAATTTCCGAAAAATATACGTTTTAGCGGATTGAAAAAAAGGGACAAGTATGATAAAATAAAATTGGTTTCATTTTTGAGAGCAAAGAGGGTTTTAAAAATTGATATATTTTGACAATTGTTCAACAACAAAGCCTTGCCAGCAAGCGGTAAAGGCTGCGGAGGCAGCTCTGAAAGATACATGGGGCAATCCATCGAGCCTTCATAAAATGGGAGTAAATTCGGAGATGCTTGTAAAAGATGCAAGAAGTATTATTGCAAAGGCATTAAATGCTGATGAGAATGAAATTACTTTTACATCCGGAGCTACGGAGAGTAATAATACCGCAATTTTTTCTGCTGCGCTGACAAAGGGCAAACGCAGAAAGAAAATTATTACCACAGCTTTCGAGCATCCAAGCGTAGCAGAGCCTATTAAAAGACTTGAAGAGCAAGGCTTTGAAGTTGTAAGAATATTTCCTGGTAAGGACGGAGTTATAAACCCGAGCGACATTTTGACTCAGATAGACAGAAATACGCTTTTAGTATCTTTGATGCTTGTAAACAATGAAACCGGAGTAATAACCGATGTTTCAAAAATATTTAAAGCTGTAAAAATGAGAGATAAGGAGATATATACGCATACCGATGCTGTTCAGGGATTTATGAAAATTAATATTAACTCAAAAACAATGTCTGCGGATATGATCTCAGTCAGCGGTCATAAGGCTTATGCTCCAAAGGGAATAGGGGCGCTTTACATAAAGAAAGGTGTGAACCTTTTGCCGTTTATTATCGGCGGAGGACAGGAATCGGGAAGGCGCTCAGGAAGTGAATCGACAGTTTTAATAAATGCGTTCGGCGCTGCTGTAAATGTTCATGCGAACGATATTATCTCTCGTTTTGATAAAGCTGAGCTTTTAAGAGAATATCTCAAGGAGAGCGTTAAAAATGTAGAGGGTGTTTATCTTCATGAATTTGAAAATTCACTTCCTTACATAAACAGCCTTACGGTTGAGCATTACAAAAGTGAAACGCTTCTTCACTTTTTAGAGGCAAAGGAAATTTACGTTTCCTCAGGCTCTGCTTGTTCAAAAGGAAAAAAGAGCGAGGTTTTAAAGGCGTTTGGATATAACGATTCACAGCTTGAATCTACTCTTCGGGTAAGCTTTTGTGCGGACAACACAACTGAGCAAATTGATGAATTTGTAAATGCTGTAAAAGAAGCGAAGA
>OJRD01000968.1_pt1 | contig 13391 bp, 10 predicted proteins | sample 1599051 | NCBI WGS metagenome assembly OJRD01 (sample SAMN03922523, study PRJEB24848) | human gut metagenome | isolation source: stool sample | host: Homo sapiens | place: Germany | collected 2010-02 | reverse complement strand
ACCTATAGAGGTCGGCGGCAATATCGTCCGGATGTTGGCGCCCTGCCCCCAGGGGGCCTGTGCGCCGATGTACGAGCCGATATTGATCATCAGGGAGCCAAACAGGGGGTTCATATTGGTGGCCAGGCAAATGGAGATGATGATGGGCATCAGCACGGCATTGGGCGCATACGGGGAGGCGCCCGTCATACAAATCACGCCCGCAATCAGGAAGAAGACCCAAGGCAGGATGCTGGGGAACCGACGGAATCGGTAGACCAGGATGAGAGTGATCTGCCGCAGGGTGCCATTTTCATTGGCGTAGCCGAACAGCCAGCAGATGCCGATGATGGTAAAGAGGATCTTGGCAGGGAACATTCCGACCACGACCGAAGTCTTTAGTCCCAGACCAAACACGCCGATGAGATAGGCGAAGGACATGGAGATCAGGCCGATTGCATCGAACTGGTTGCCGAAATAGATGGAGAGGACCATTGCCACAAGAAACAGGATCAGGACTGTGGAAGCTGACATCGAAAAAACCTCCTCATTCTTTCTTTCCTGGCCGGGCGGCGCCGCGGTACGCCGCCCGTTCGCTGGCGCAAGCATAGCATGACATTTCCGGTCTCCGCAACAGTCGTCCAGCGCCCGGACCGGATTCCTGTGCATAAACGCCATTTTTGATGAACCTGTTCAGCACCCATGCACAAACTTTGGCCCTCCATAAAAACCGGATGACATTTCGCACAGGATTTGCTATAATGAACCTGTTCATAAATGTATAAATGGTACAGAAGCGAGGGAGTTCCATGTCGCAACTGGAATACTGGATACAGCCGCTGCAGGGATACCTCCTGGCCCGGTCGGCCGTCAGGGCGAGCCTGCCTCAGATACGGGCAGTCCGGTTTGTCCGCCACTGGGAGGGGCCCGATCCCACCGTATTGTGGCTGAGTGAAGGGACAGAGATCCGCTCCTTTCTGGAGATATCCGGAGACCTGTCCGGCGTCACTCTTTTTGCCGCCGGCGACGCCGCGGGGCTGCTTTCTCTGGCAGAGTCCCGCTCGGTCAACCTGGTGATCACCCGTCTGGAGCTGCTCGACCTCCATGAACGGCTGTCCGCCGTGCTGCGCCGCCACCAGGAGTGGAACGTTCTCCTGCTGCGCGCTGCCGGACGCCGCCACAGCATCCAGGATGTGGTGGACACGGCGGCGGAGCTGGCGGGCGGGGCCCTGTTCCTGCTGAATGCCGGCTGCCGCGTGGTCTATTTGGGTGGGAGAGCCTGTCTGGACAGTGCGCCCGCCCAGGAGATGCTGGAACGGGGCCTGCTCTCCCCCAATACCGCCCGGGACCTGCTGGAAGAAGGGCGGACCGATTCCGCCGTCCCGCTCTGCCGGGTCATGGGCAGCGAGGGCAGGTGCTGGTCACGCCGGGTCTTTCAGGATGACAGTCTGATCTCCCACATGCTGCTCTTTACCCCCCGCGACTGGTGTGACGGTGACGCCTGCACCCTGCTGGATCTGGTGCAGGACAATGTCAGCCGGGTGGCCGCCGCGGAGAAAGGCGTCTATTGGGCGGGCGCCGATTTCCAGACGCTCCTTACCGATCTGCTCACCGGCAAGCTCACAGGCGAGGATGAGATCAGCCGCCGCTTCTCCCTAATCTCCCGCATTCCCCAGCAGTTTTGCAGCTTTATCATTGTGGAGCCCACCGCTCCCGGCGCTTTGCCGGTCTCTCCGACCTCCCTTTTGGCACAGTTGGAGGCCATCTTTCCCGAGAGCAACGCCGCCCTCTATGACGGCGGGATCGTACTGCTGCTCAGCCGGCCGGGCCGGGATTTCCAGCCCGCCCCCATTTTTGATCGGGAACAGCTCCGGGATCTGCTGACCCGCTACGACGCCTTTGCCGCCATCAGCAACGCCACCAGCCGCCGCGCCATGCTGCGCACCAACTATCTGCTGACCAAAAGCGTTCTGCAACTGGGACGGGCCCTGCGCTCATGCGAAAAGGAACGCATCTTCTTTTTTGAGGACTACGCCGAGTACATTGCCATCGACCTGTGCATTAACAGCTTCAGTGCCCTGTTGGGCCATGACGATATCATTTATCTGACGCACCCCGACGCAGTGAAACTCTATCGCTACGATCTGGCCCACAAATCCAATCTGCTGGACGTGCTCTACTATTACTGCCTCAATAACTGCAGCGTCTCCCAGGCCGCCCGGGCTGCCTATATGCACCGCAACACCTTCTCCGCCCGGCTGGCCAAGCTGCAGGAGCTGTCCAAAGCCGACCTGACCAACGGCGAAATCCAGCAGCGCATGGTCTTCTCCTGTAAGATTCTGCGGTATTACGACCGCTACGCCAAAATTAATCTGGGCAAGCGACTGGCCGCTTCGCCTCCACAGGAAGGAAAGGAATGACCTCCATGACGGAAGCTCTCAGAGCTGTCACCGGCACCGTGTTCAACATCCAGCACTACTGCATCCACGACGGGCCCGGCATCCGGACCAACGTGTTTGTCAAGGGCTGCCCCCTGCGGTGCCTGTGGTGCGCCAACCCGGAGTCCCAGGCCGGGGCGCCCCAGCTCATGTACCTTGCGGACAAGTGTACCGGCTGCGGCCAATGCATCCAGACCTGTCCCCAAAAGGCGGTCTCCCGCCGGACGGACCGCCCCGACCGGGTCCACACCGATCGCACGCTCTGCACCGCCTGCGGCCGCTGTGTGGATGACTGTCCCACCGAGGCCCGCAGCATCATGGGCCATACCATGACAGCGGGCGAAGCCTTTGACGAGGTGGCCGGAGACCGGCTCTTTTACGGCACGGACGGCGGGCTTACCGTCACTGGCGGCGAGGCCCTGGCGCACCCACAATTCACCGGGGCCCTGACAGAGCTGTGCCGGCAGGCGGGCATTACCACCGCCGTGGAGACCTGCGGTGCGGTGCCCTGGGCGGTCATGGAACCGGTCCTCGCCCACACCGATATCGTTCTCTACGATATAAAGCACATGGATTCCGCCCGGCACCGGGCGTACACCGGCCAGGGAAATGAGCTGATTCTAGCCAATCTGGAGCACATTTCCCGCCGGACGGACTGCACCATCATCGTCCGCTGCCCGGTCATCCCGCCCTGTAATGACCGTGCGGAAAACCTGCACGCTCTGGGCCGTTTTTTGACCGAAAAGGCCATCCGGTGCAGTGAGATCAACCTGCTGCCCTACCACAACCTGGGCGAGGGCAAGCGGGAACAGCTTGAGCTCGGCACCGAAGGCTTCACCAGCCGTACCCCCTCCCAGGAGGAGGTGGAGCTTCTGCGGGATATCCTGCGCGGATACGGCTTTGTGGTGAAGTAGATCGGCGGTGAAAAAGGGGAAGGCGCCCTTGGCGGCGCAGCAAAAAGACCGTGGACGGCGTACGCCGTCCACGGCCTTTTTGCGCTTTCTCAACACCCGGCGGCCAGCAGCAGGGGCTGAAGCTGCCTGCCCTCAAGCGCCGCGTCGATGGTATCCGGGATTCGGGTGAAGTCGGCCACCAGGGAGGTGGGTTTCTTCTCCGGATCATCCTGTCCGTAGGGGACAAAGAATACGTACTTTTTCTCCAGCAGCGCGCCGATGTTCTTGGCCGACGCGCCCAGTCCGTCGTTGGTGCTCACGGCCAGCACCACGGGGCGTCCGTTGCGCCACATCGCCTTGGCCGCCATGGTCACCGCCGTGTCGCTAAAGCCGTTGGCCAGCCGGGCCAGGGTACTGCCCGTGCAGGGGGCGATGACCAGCACATCCAGCAGTTTTTGCGGGCCGATGGGCTCCGCCTTGGGGATGGAATCGATTACCCGCTTGTCGCAGATGCGCTCCATCTCCCGCATAAACTCATGGGCCTCCCCGAAGCGGGTGTCGGTATCGGCGCTTCTTTCCGAGACGATGGGCGTCACGTCCCCGTAGCGGGCCCGTACCTGCTCCAGCGCCGCCATGGCCTTGTCATAAGTACAAAAGGAGCCGCAGAAGGCAAAGCCCACGCGCAGGTGTTCCATAGTCATACTCCTAACTCATGCAAAATGTGATAGATCGTGTCCCGTATGGCCCGGCCCGCTGTGACGGGAGCCACCTTGCCCGGCAGCGACAGGGCCCAGATCACCCGGACCCCCATTTGGGACGCCGCCTCCAGGTCCACCCCCCCGGGCTTGGAGGCCAGGTCCACCACCAGACAGCCGGGCTTCAGGTCGGCCAGGTAGCCGGCGCCCAGCACCCGGCCGGGCACGGTGTTGATTACCAAATCATAGGCGCACAGCCAGCCTCCCAGTTGGTCGATGCGCTCCGCCCCGTAGCCGTAGGCCTCCGCCCAGGCCAGATCGGCCCACTTTCGGGCCGCTACGCTGACCTTGGCCCCCAGGGCGGCGAAGCGGTGGGCCGCCAGCTTGCCCAGCCGCCCAAAGCCCAGCACCAGCACCCGGGCCCGATGCAGAGTGATGGGCAGTTCCTCCATGGCGATCTGCACGGCCCCCTCTGCGGTGGGCACCGCATTGGCGGTCGGACACAGAAAAAAGGCAGCGGCTACGCCGCTGCCTTTTTTCACTCGAGCCTAAACCGCCCGGATTCTCTTGATCCACTTACCGCTCCGCAGGCGGAAGATACACCACACCGCCTTGATAACGTGGTCGATGCGCAGGCAGAAAAAGATCCAGAAGGGCGGCCACTCCCACACCAGGCCCGCCCCGGCCCCCAGCGGTACGCTAACCACCCAGAGGAAACACACGTCGGCAACCATCAAGAAACGGGTGTCGCCTCCACCCCGGAGCACCCCCTTGGTCAGGATGGAACTGACGGCCATAAACACCGTTATCACTCCCACCGCGTTCATCAGCTCCATCGCCACGGCGTGGGTCTCCGCCGTGATCTGGTAGCTTCCCACCACCAGAGGGCTGACCGCCACAATGATCCCGCCGCACAGCCCGCCCAGAAGGACCCCCAGCACCGCAAAGGTCACGCCCTGCCGCTGGGCCTTCTCCATCTCGCCAAGGCCCAGGGTGTTTCCGGTAATGATGACCGCCGCCTGCCCCAACCCCGCTGTGAATACGGTGGTAATCTGCTGGGTGACGCTGGTAATGGTGTTGGCCGACATAAAGGTCCGGCCGATATGACCGGCCACCGCCATGGTCATGCTGTTTCCCAGTCCCAGCAGGGTGTCACTGACCAGCACGGGTAGGGAGATACGCAGATACTCCGGCAACAGGTCGCCGCAGGGCAGCAGCAGGTCCCGGACCCGGAACCGGAGCTTCCGGTCCCGCAGGAGGAAATAGCCGCAGATGACGGCAAATTCAAAGGCCCGGCTGATGAGGGTACCCAGAGCCGCCCCCGCCACCCCCATGGCGGGGGCCCCCAACGTGCCGAAAATAAACATCCAGTTGAAAAAGATATTGAGGAAGAAGGCCCCCACCGCTGTGAGCAGCGGAATGTGCATCTGTCCGGTGTTCCGCAGGACGATGGTGGTGGTCATGGATAAGCCATAGAGGAAAAAGCAGGGCAGTGCCCAGCGCAGGTAGCGCACGCCCTCGGCCACCACCTCTCCGTCCGGCGTCAGCAGTCCCATGATGCCCGCCGGAGCCGCCGCCACCGCCGCCGTGAACACCAGCGCCGTCAGCAGGCAGAAGCGGTACATCAGCACCAGGGTCTTGCGCAGGCTGGCGTGCTCCTCCGCGCCCCAGTACCGGGCGATGAGCACGCTGGCCCCCATCCCCAACCCCATGCACATGAAATGGAACAGGTTGTGGACCTGGGCGGCCATGGAACTGGCGGAGAGAGCCGTCTCATCCAACTGTCCCAGCATCACGGTGTCCATCATATTGACCCCCACCGTAATGATCTGCTGGGCCGAGATGGGCCCGCCGAGGAGCAAGATCTTCCGATAAAAGCTCCGGTCCCGGACGAACAGCGCCATGTTCCTCCCCCCTTTCAGTCCGAGGTCAGGCCCAGGGTCTCCCGCGCCAGGTCCTTGAGCTCCTGCACCCGGATCTTTCCGGTCAGGGTCTCAGGCAGGCGTTCCAAAAACAGGATGTACTGGGGCACCTTGAAGTCGGCCAGGCCGGCTTTCAGCTCCGCCTTCAGTTCCGCCTCTGTGCAGCGGGCCCCCTTGCGGCGTACCACGCACAGGCAGACCACCTCCCCGTAGTGGGGGTCGGGCACGCCCACCGCCTTGCAGGTCTCTACGCGGTCGTCTCCGGCCAGCACTGCCTCCACCTCCGCCGGGCTGATGTTCTCGCCGCCCCGAATGATGAGTTCCTTCAGACGGCCGGTCAGATGCACGTTCCCATCGCCGTCCAGATACCCCATATCCCCGGTGTGGAGCCAACCGTCGGCATCGATGGTCCGGGCGGTGCACTCCGGCTGGCGGTAATAGCCCTGCATAACGGCGTAGCCTCGCACGCAGATCTCTCCCATCTGCCCCGCGGGCTGCTCCGCCCCGGTGCGGGGACAGACGATTTTCCCCTCCAGGTGGTCCATAAAGTGTCCAACCGTGGCGGCCCGCACCTCCAGGGGATCGTCCAGCGCGGCGGTGGTGATGCCGGCGGTGGCCTCGGTCTGTCCCAGGCTGGACAGCAGCGTAAAGCCGAAGCGGTCGTTGATTTCCCGAAAAAGCCGGGGCGGGTACTGACTGCCGCCGATGAAGCCGGTCCGTAGGGTGGAGATGTCCCAGGTGTCAAAGTCGGGGCGGCAAAGCATGGCGTGATACAGGGCTGGGACGCTGCTCATGACGGTGCAGCGTCCCTGACTCACCGCCTCCAGCAGGGCAGCAGTCCGCCGGGATTCCGGCAAATACAGGCAGGCGCCGGCCGCGCAGGCCGCCATCACATTCACGGACAGGCAGAAGCAGTGGAAGATGGGCATAGCCACGCAGAAGCGGTCGGCCTGGGTGGCCCCCAGGTCGTGGGCCTGCTGGATACCGCTGTTAACCCGGCTGTAGTGGCTGCCCAGTACCGCCTTGGGGACGCTGGTGGTACCGCTGGTATAGAGGAGAAAGGCGGTGTCCTCCGGCCGCACCCGGACCTCTGCCCCAGCCAGCACCTCCTCCGAGGCCATACCTTCCTCCAGATCCTCCAGGGCCGCATACCCGCCGCAGCCCCGCTGCCCCGCGTAGAGGACCGCCTTCAGTCCGGACAACTCCTCCGTCAGGCCCCGGCAAAGCGCGGGGTAGTCCAGCTCTTTATAGCCATCTCCGATCACCAGATACCGGATGTCGCTGCGCTCCAGAAGTGTTTTGAGCTCCGTCCGCCCCAGGCTGGTGTTCAGCAGCGCGGTGACTGCGCCGATGCGGCTCGCCGCATACAGCAGCACGATCGCGTTGGGCTCCGCCTCGCACCAGAGAGCCAGGTGGTCCCCTTTGTCCACACCCCAGCCCAGCAGCCGCCGGGCCGTCCGATCCACCTCCCCGTCCAGTGCGGCATAGCTCCACACCCGGCCCCGGTACTCCAGGGCCGGCCGGTCCGGAAACCGCCGGGCCGTCCGCCGCAGCAGCCCTCCCACGGTCAGGTCTTCCAATGGCAGCATGTTCCTCACGTCTTTCTCTCCCTTTTCCCCGTATCCGGCACAAAAGACCGGCGCGCCGCCCCGCTCCAGAGCAGGGAGCGACGGCGGCGCGCCGGTCTGGCGGCATGCCCTCTGGCACGGTCAGATGACCTTTTTCTCCTTCAATGCGTCCAGTTCCTCACCAGACAGGCCCAACAGCCCCCCATAAACTTCCTGGTTGCTGCCGCCCAGCGCCGGGCTGCACTGGTACTCCACGTGATTCTCGCTGAGTCTTGGCGCGAAGCCGGGCACCTTCACCTTGCCCCGTTCGGGATGTTCGATCTCCACGATCATGCCCCGCTCCAGATATTGGGGATCGTTGGTGATATCGGCGCAGTCCAGCAGTGCGCCGGCAGGGATGTCCGCCTTGCACAGGATATCCATGGCGGTGATTTTGTCATAGTCCTTCAGCCACTCCTTGATGGCACTGTCGCAGATCTCCCGGTGCTCGTACCGGGAGCGGGGCGTAGCCATCTCGGGGCAGACGTCCTGCTTCAGGTCGGGCCGCCCGATGACGTCGCACAGATTGTCCCACTGCTTGCTGCCGGGGTGGCGGGAGCAGTAGATGTGCACATAGTCGTTGGGCCCGAAAGGCTTGCAGGGATACGTGTCCGACGGGGCCACATCCTCCAGGGGCATGCCGTTGGCCACCCGGCGGTTGGGCTTTCCGTTGTTGAGGTAGGGCTCCCACTGGGAACGGCTCAGACCGATCATAAAGTCCTGCATGGCCACGTCTACCCGCTGGCCGATCCCCTCCCGCTCCCGCTGGAGCAGGGCGGCGATGATGCTCATGGCCAGGGTGATGCCGGTGCCGGAGTCGGCCACCGAGATGCCGCACTTGATGGGTTGCTCGGGCAGACCGGTGGCGGAGACCATGACGCCGGTGTGGGTGGCGATGGGGTCGAAGGCTGGGTAGTCGGCGTAGGGGCCGTCCTGCGCGAAGCCCTTCAGGCTGGCATAGACGATCTTCGGGTTGATCTCCCGGCACGCCTCATAGGTCAGCCCCAGGTTGTCCATGGAGCCGGGCCCCATATTCTCCACGACGACGTCGCATTTGGCCACCAGGCGCCTGAGCAGATCCAGGCCCTCAGGGGCCTTGGCGTTGCAGGTGATGGACTTTTTGTTCATGTTCATCACCAAAAAGCCGTAGCTGTCCACGCCCGGATTGGCCTGGGAATAACGGCCCAATTCCCCCTTCACCGGGCGCTCCACCTTGAATACGTCGGCCCCCAGCCAAGCCAGGGTCTCGGTGCACACAGTGCCGGACTCAAACTGGGTCATATCCAAAACGCGGTAACCGGAAAGCGGTCCTCTGCAAGCCATAGTAAGTACCTCCTATATTATAATACCGTTTTTTGCATTTGTGAACACATTCATATGAACCAGTTCATTTTTTATTGGGGATGACCCGCTGCTCGATAAACTCCTCCACCAGCCCGGTCATGGTGTCGGCGTTCCACTTACGGGCGTCCACTGGGTCGGCCTTGAAGATGAGCACCGGGATGCCTGCGTCCTCCAGGGCCTTTTTGATGAAGTAGCTGCCTTCCACCGCCTGCATGCAGTTCTCCGGCACCATGTAGACCACGCCGTCGATATCGTTCTGGGCGGCCTGCTGGAGATACCACTGGCTGTTCCAGGGCGGCATGTGGAGAAAGTCCTCCATGCCGATATAACGGGCGGCCAGGGCCCGTAGGGGATCGGCCTCGACGTGGTTGCGGATGTAGGCGTCCGCCCCCATGGCCAGATACATGCTCCACATGAATACCGCGCCGTACTTCTGCTCAAAGCGCTGATAGAAGCTGAAATCGTGCCAGATGCCCCGTCCAATCCACATCAGGCGGTATTTCTCGTTGGGCACGGCGGCCTCGCCCTTGTCGGCCAGAGCCTTGACCTCCTCATACAGGCTTTTGGCATGGTCGGCGGCCCATTGGGTACCCCGCTGCCACTGGGCCTGCATCACGGCGTTGATGGTATCCACCACGGTGACGGGCACGGGGTGGCAAGCGGCGATGAGGTCCCGGGTCTTTTTGTACCACATCTCCTGCTCGTTGATAAGGTTCATCACCTGCTCGAGCTTGTTGATGTCGAACATCTTCCCGGTCTTCATCTCCAGGAAGCGGATGAGCTCCTTAAGCTCCTCCACGGCGGTATCCAGGCGGTCGGTGTCGTAGAGCTCCTCCCAGCGGTCGGGGGCCAGCTCAAACCACTTCAGGGGGGTCTTCCGAGCCACGGTATTCTCCATGGCGTAGAAGCTGGCCCCGTGATTCTGTGCAAAAAGTTCAAAGATCTTGCTCTGACAGTCGCAGGTCAGCCGGGTGATGGCGATGGTGGGGTCGGGCAGACCGCCCCAGGGCCCCAGAGGCCTGCCCTCGGCGTCCATCTTGTGGTCGTCGGGGTCCAGGCTCTCGGCAAAGGCGGTGGCACAGTAGGAGCACAGGTCGTCCCGGTAGCCGGCCTCCCGCAGCAGGCCGTAATACTTTTTGGTCATGCGCTTGGCTCCGCAGATGGCGGCCCACCACTGATTGACCACAAAGGGGATGTCCATGGCCCGCAGGACCTCCATGGGTACGTCGGCGTTGAGGTAACCGAAGTCCTCGCCCGCCTCCACCCGTGCCTTCAGCCCGGTAAACCACTCCTTTTGATGGGCTCCGGCGGCGGCCGTGGCCTTCAGCTTTTTGACGGCGGTGGACTGGGACTCCGCCATTTTCTTTCCGTCAGCCACGGCTGGCACCTCCTTTCAGTGTGGAGACAAAGGCTCTGAACCGCCCCTCTAGTCCCTCGTTGCGGTGGGCAGGCCAGGCCATCTTGGCAAAGCAGGCGGTGGGGATGCCCCGGCTCTCCAGACTCTTCTTCTGGCTGGGATAGTCCCAGCTCGCGGCCTCCTCGTAGATGTTGGTATAGAACACCACGGCCTGGGCGGCAGAGGCGTCCACTTCCCGGTCCAGCGCGGCCACCCGCTGGCTGACGAAGGCTTTTTTGCTGCTGAATTCCCGCAGCATGTACCGGTCCACCACCGCACGAACGGGGGAGTACTCGGGATTGTAGTCCCGGTCATACCAACGGTCGCCCCAGTCGTGGTCCTCGCCCACGATGACGGCGCCGGCCGCCTCAATCTGTTCATACAGGGCGGTATCCTCCTGGTTGCTGCCGGTGAAGAACACCCGCGGGCCGTGGAGGACAGGCCAGCTTTGGGCGTCGGTCACCACCTGTCTTACCAGAGCGGTATGGGCCGAGCGCTCCATGAAGAAGGCGCTGCCGATGATGACCAAGGCCTCGCTGCCGGTGATTCGGGGCTGCGCACACCGGCGCAAGGCGGCCATTTCCCGCAGAGCTTGCCGGTTTTCATTGCAGATGGCTCCGGCGGCGGCGATCTCTTCATTGGTGATGGCCCGGCCTGCCCACCGCTCCACCGTCTGGCGGAACAGCTCCAGGGTCTGCTCGTTGCGGACCTGGTGCAGACGGTTGCGGGTAAACAGCCAATCGATAAACTCCACCGGCGGCACCGGCTTTTCCGGCTCCACCCGGCACAGCTCTCGCAGGTACAGATAGATACGGATGATGACATCGGTGCTGTTGGAGATGGCCAGGGCATCGATCTGGCGGTCATAGGTCCCGTCCACGATCTTTTCAAACTGGGCCCGGACCACCGGGTCGAAGGCGTATTCCAGATACTTGTCGGTCTCCACCAGGGGCTTTCCCACTTCGGCGTAGACCCGCACCGGCAGCATGCCGGCGGCCAGTATGAACTCGTCCGGAACGTCGCAGCCCAGCTCCCCGACCACCTTTCCTCCATCGGTGCGCCACCGGGCGGCCACGGTCTCCCGGTGGTCGTAGACATCCTTCAGCGCGGCAAAGGCCTGGCTTCGCAGTGCGCATTCACGGATGCTCATAAGACATCACTTCCTTTCAGAATGAGGCAGAGGAGTAACAGCTTTCTCTTCCTCAGTGCATAGAAATAAAGGTACCGTCCTCACTCCACTCAAAGGACACTCCGAGATGGGCGCCTTCTGTCTGTTTAATCACAAAATCCAGGACCTCCTGGCCGCCATTTACACGATTTTTGACGGTCACATTGCCGGACTTCTCAATGTAGCATGGGATAAATCCACTTTCTACTATTCCGTTTTCATCTACTAAAACCTTAGCAATCATGGTGTAGCGCGAAACCTGAGACCACGGATAGAACTCTACTTCGTAATGTCCGTCCCCCCTGCCTTCCCTTGCCCTTTGCTTCAAATACGCAATCATCTCCGGCGTATTATTGTGCCCAGCCGTCATGGCATAGGTAACGCAAACAAAATTCCCTAATCCGTGATAGATGGGTCTGTCTTTATAGAGTTCTACGCCTTTCAGCACATGGTGGTGATGGGCAAATATTATGTCAGCCCCGGCATCAATTGCTGCATAGCATAGAGGCTGCTCATAAGTATCAAGTCTAGGATGGTCCCCGCCATTGCCTTTGTGAAGGCAGACCACTACCACGTCCACCTGTTGACGTAGGGCAGATACCTCTTCCTGGAACTGTTTTAAGCTCTCCGGCCATAGGAACGTATAAACTTTCGCCGGACACCCTGGCATATCCCGCGCTGGAACATAGCTGGTCTCCACACTGACATAGTTAGCCCCCGGCTTCTGGGACATGGCCCAGCCGAGTTTAGGCCCGGTGGCGTTATAGGACAACACTCCTACTTTTAATCTGTTTTTTTCCAAAATGGCCGGTTTTTTTGCCTCTGCAATATTAGCACCTCCGCCCACTGGTTGAATTCCCAACTTTTTTAATTTTTCCACAGTGTCAATAACACCGTATGGGCCGCAATCGTAGAGATGGTTGCCTGCCACGGTAGCTACATCAAACCCTACTGCTCTCAAAGGCTCCAGATGCTCTGGTTTGGATGGAGGTGCCTGAATATCGATACAGGAAGGCAGATTCCGGGTAGTGTGCGGCGTCTCCACATGACCGATTAAAATATCCTGCGCTTTTAGAACTTCTCTGCAATCATCGAAGTAAGGGGCAATGGGGCCCGGCTCATCCAGAATTAGGTCACCCACACAGCAAATGCTCAACTGTTTTCCCATTAGACTGGTATGCTCCTTTCCACATCTGTTCCCTAGAAGGGAATTTTTCCAATAATACCGCCAAATACAGTGCACAGGACCGCCAACAGCCAAATCCATTTAAAGGAGTATTTCAGATGTTCACCCATGGTACAGTCAGCTAAACCCAGTGCAAGATAAGGAGAAGGCCCGATGAGCGTGACATTGGCAGCTAAGGCGCAGGGAACTACAATAGCAGTAGCCAGTGCCAAGTCTGTGACACCGTAGGTGCTTACCAAGGATTGCATGATGGGCGTCAGTGCAAAGTAGACGTTATCACTGCCAATGATTGTGTTAATCGGCACCACGAACAAAGATACCAAGAAGCACAAGTGTCTTCCCAAGGATTCGGGCAGAATAGACAGAATCGCATTGGTCATCCCTTCAATCATGCCAGTGCCATTCATTACACCCACCAATACGCCGATAGCCAGGATAGTCATGACCATATTGATAGCCGGGCCACCATACTGCTTAATAGCAGCTCCCTGCTCTTTTACCGTACGGAAATTGGCCACCAGAGCCAGACCGAAGGCCACAATGAAACCAATTGCTGTCCCAAACCAGCCCAGAAGCAGACCAACAATCATAAGTAAAGTCAGGAGCATATCAAAAATCAGTACAGGTCTGCTCACCTTGACTTGGGCAGGTTTGGAGAGTGACATTTTTAGCTCCATAAATTCAGCATCTGTCATACCTGCACCGTTGCGTTTTTCGAGCATAGCAACTGGAATCATCAGGAGTAGGCCAACTATAATAGCAA
>OJRD01000959.1_pt1 | contig 13444 bp, 9 predicted proteins | sample 1599051 | NCBI WGS metagenome assembly OJRD01 (sample SAMN03922523, study PRJEB24848) | human gut metagenome | isolation source: stool sample | host: Homo sapiens | place: Germany | collected 2010-02 | reverse complement strand
TCACGAAAAAGCCCCGCATCCGGGACGGCGGCTTCAAGGCGTATCTCTATAAGGCGGCGCGGCACATGGCGCTGCGCCATAAGAGCAAACGGAAGCCCCTGTTCAGCCTCGATACGCTGACCGGCGAGCCGGACGGACGGCTGCTGGCGGAGGAGGTCATTCGGACGGAGGAGCGAAACCGCGTTCTGCACTTCTGCATGGACGAAATGAACCCGGACTATCGGGAGGTGCTGTATCTCACCTATTTTGAGGATATGAGTTACGCACAGGCAGCGGAGGTCACGGGAAAAACGGTAAAGCAGATCACCAACATGGTGTATCGCGGAAAAAAGAGCCTGCGAAGGCTATTAGAACTGGAGGGAATCACTAATGCGGAGCTATGAAGAGCGTGTTGCGGAGACAAAGCGGCGCATCGCCAAAATTGAGCGGGAGAAACGGCTGCGTCGTAATACAATTACCATGGTTTCTGCCGTGGCGGCGTGCCTTGTGCTGCTCATCGGTGCGTCCCTCGCCATGCCCGGCATTGCTGCAAGCATCCGGACTGGGGATTATGTGTGCTTTGAAACGGCGGCAAGCATCTTTCACGACGGTGCGGCTTTGGGATACATCGTCATCGGGCTTCTGGCGTTTTTACTCGGCGTGTGCGTGACCGTTCTGTGCTTCCTGCTGCGGCAGATGAACCGAGAGGACAGACAGGATGAGGAAAGCGAGGATGTGCATGGAGCTGATTGAAAACCTGCTGCAACTGCTGGTCACATTCGTCGGTGCGCTGCTTTCGGGTATCTTCTACTGGAAAAGCCGCAGGCAGGCGGATTTTCTTCTGCTGTGTTTCTACGGTTGCTTTGCCCTCGGCGCATTCTACTGGACGCTGTATCTGCTGCTGTTCAATACCACGCCGCACGTTTTTTATGTATCGGAGTTCGGCTGGGTGGCGAGCCTCATCTTCCTGCACATTTTGCAAGAAACTCTCGCCACTCAGGACGAGCGCAGCTTCCGTAGCCGCTCTGCATGGCTTGCGCCTGCGTTTGGCGTGCCGCTGCTGGTGTTTTACTGCACCTTCGGGGACATTCTCTCCAACCTAATCTGGTGCGGTATGATGATATGGCTCTCTTACTGCGCCATTCGAGGGCTTGCCTATGCGAAAACGCAGATGGGCACGGTGCAGAATATGCGGTATTTCCATAGCGGCGTGCTGTGCTTTGTATTTGCGGAGTATCTGCTTTGGACTGTGGGCTGCTTCTGGCCGGATACCTCACCGGCAAGCCCTACCTTTTGGTGCGATATGATGCTGACGCTTGCGATTCTGGGGCTGCTGCCCGCCACGAGAAAGGCGGTGGAAGCGTGACCTACATCGAAAACATCTTTCTCTGCATAGTCTCTCCCCTGCTGGTAGCCGCTCTGTGCATGGGCAGGCGGCAGCTTCGCTTTTTCCTGTTTTGCATTGTCGGGATGGGGGTGTGCCTGCTTTCGGCCTATATTAACACCTTTCTTGCGGCGGTATGCCGGGCGGACGCCCTTGCCGCCACGGCGGAGATTGCGCCGGTGGTGGAGGAAATGATGAAGCTGCTGCCGCTGGTGTTCTATCTTTTGGTGTTCGAGCCTGAGGGGAATAAAATCAAGGCTGCCGCCATCATGGTTGCCCTAGCCTTTGCCACCTTTGAAAACGTCTGCTATCTCATCCAAAACGGAGCGGACCGCTTTTCCTTTATTTTCTTCCGGGGCTTCGGCACGGGAGCCATGCATGTCCTCTGCGGACTGATCGTAGGCGGCGGTCTTGCATACACATGGCAGCGGACGTGGCTGAAGGTGGCCGGCACTTGCGGTCTGCTGTGTGCGGCGATAACATTCCACGCCACCTACAATCTGCTGATTGCCTACGGCGGTACGGTGCAGTACATCGCCTACGCCATGCCGGTGCTGCTGGTGGCGGCGGTAAGATTGTCTGCTTTCCGATTATCGCAGAGAAAATAACTGAACATCCTCTATTTGAGAGCTGCTTTTTGGCGGCTCTCAAATTTTTTTAAAAAATTTTTCGTTTTTGGTGAGAGTTTTTTCGATTTTTTGTACCTATATAAGTGAAAGGGTTTTTATTACAGTTTCAGACAAACCGGGAAGGGGGTCAAAGGATATGTACGATACCGCAAAACGGGTCGCACTCGTCAAACAGCGGGTGTGGGAAAACACCCGCCGGAGGCAGCGGCGGGGCATATATAGATTGAGCACCGCGTGTATGCTGCTGTGTACAGTGCTGATGCAGGCGGCGGGCATGATCATCGGGAAGGGACAGACTGCCACAAGGGGAGTGTTCGGCACGATGCTTCTTCGGGAGGACGCGGGCGGCTATGTGCTGGTGGCCGTCGTCTCCTTTGCAGCGGCGGTGGTCATCACCGCGCTGTGCTTTCGGCTCAGAAGCAAGGAAAACCGGAGAAAAGACGGAGCGGGCAAGCCCGCCCGACACGAACAGGAGGAGAAAAGCCAATGAAGAAACGAATACTCAGCATCCTGCTCCTATGCTGCATGGTGCTGACACTATTGCCGACAACTGCGTTTGCGGCAGATGAGTCTCCTGCCGTTACAAATGTGACGGTGACCTTTGATTCCAATGGAGGCGGCGAGGTAGAGTCCCAGACTATTCAGCAGGGGCAGCAAGTACAAAGGCCCGCTGACCCTGTCAAGGAAGGTTATACTTTTATCGGCTGGTATGACAAAAACGATTTGGACAACAAATACTACAATATGCCGGAGTGGAATTTCAGATATTCTGTGACTAAGGATATGGTTCTGGTGGCGCAGTGGATGGAGCCAATGCCGATTTCCACTGAACCGATCACCTATCTGGACAAAGACGGCAAGCAGCAGACCTGCACCAAATACACGGTGCTGGAAAGCGTTACTATCAATGATTTTTTCAATAGCGACGACAAATGGTACGATCTGCCCGCCGGCTGGTATGTGGTGAAGGGCAACGTGACCTTCACACCCCGCTTGGACACCCACGGCGCGGTCAATCTGATATTGACGGACGGCAGCCACCTCACAACGGAGTGGGGCATCAATGTGAAGGAGGGCGATACCTTCACCGTCTACGCCCAAAGCACCGGCGAGGACACCATGGGCAGGCTGACGGCGTGTCTTCCGCAGGATTATAACAGCTACGGACATGTCGAATACTATGTATGGCCGCAAAATGGGATGTCCGGCATCGGCAGCAGTGAGCGCTGGAGAAAGCACAAAAGTGGTATCAATGAAAATGAGGGCACGATCATCATCAACGGCGGTTATATTCTCGCCCAAGGGAATGATGGCGCCTCCGCCATTGGCGGAGTCCCAACAGATTACGTTACCTGGTCAGAGTCTTCCGGAAAGAGGCAATGCGGCAGCATTACCATCAATGGCGGCATTGTCCGCACCGAACCGGTAACAATGCATGCTACTCCCAGCAATGTTGGGATCGGGTCCGGCCCACTCGGTTACGGTGGCAGTGTTACCATCAATGGCGGCACGGTCATGGCTAATGCTACCGCAGATGCGATTTGTACGGGGCGCGGCGGCAGCATCACCATCAACGGCGGCGATATAACGGCACGAGGAGGCACTGGCAAATATGGAAACGGAAATGGGATTGGGAGTTTCAATGATGCCGACATCACCATCAACAGCGGTAACATAGAAGCGTATTCCGACAGAAATGGCTGTGGTATCGGCTTTGGTACGTCGACAACGGTAAAAATCACCGGCGGCACCATAAAAGCTGTCTCGAATGCAATTGCCGCTATTGGCAGCCCTAAATATACCGCAGGCAGCGTCAGCATCACCGGCGGCAAGGTCACCGCAATCGGAAAAGGCGAGGCGGATGGCATCGGCGGCCATGGCGATGTCAGTATCACCGGCGGCGAGATCGATGTTTCTGTTGAAGGATCTGGCGTAGCCATCGGCGGCAATGGTGGCGGAAGCATCTTCATTCAGGGCAATGTAATCAAATCCATTTCCAGCAGGACGGGTATCTGCATTGGCGGAAACAACAGAAATGGAAGCGCTAAAGATATCACCATTCTTGACGCTGAGCTTCCGCTCCTCGGCGGTGAGGACCTTCTGATTGGCAATAGGGTCAGCGATGACAGGGGCGGCAATATCACCATCCGAAACTGCCGCATCCTATCAACAGACGTTGTGGCAGTTGAAGGAATACAGTTAGGCAATAACGGAAAGATACAGATCGAAAACAGCGAGATCGTACTGACCGGAATAAAGGGCATCCGCACCGGCGATGGCGGGAGCATCACCATCCGTGATTCCCAGCTCGTCACGAACGGCATTTATATGGGCGAAGAAGGAATGACCCAGCGGAAGCTGAAACGGCTGGAGATCACGAACAGCACCGTGGTAACGAACGATGTCCTCGGCTCCACAGGCAAATTCACTTCTGTCGGCGAGATCGTGATCCACGGCAGCAGCATCCGTCAGAGCAGCGAGGATCGTGGAAATGGCTTCGGCATTGGCTGCGGAGAGTATGGCACCTTTGACCGTATTGACATTCAGGACAGCCAGATTGATATTCCGGGTTTCAAGGATGGCGTAGCCATCGGCGGCGGTAAGTATACGACAGATCCCGGCAATAGCGTCATTCGCATTGCGAACAGCCGGGTGTTTGCCCGCACCCGTGACAGATGGAGTACCGCCATCGGTCGCGACATAGGTTCCAGCGGAGATGGAGCGCTGCGGATCTTTATTGAAAACAGCACCGTGACCGCAAAAGGCGGCTGGCTGTTTGGGGATGGTACCGAATATGTTCCCGGCATCGGAATCAGCTACAAGTCTTCCCTGAATGCCTATATTCAGGTCATGGACAGCACGGTGGAATCCTTCCGGCATACGAAAAGTAGGAACATGGACGACTCCGATTATGTCTATGACGACCTGCACACAAAGAAGCTGCCGGGTAATCCAGCGGAAAACATCTCCATCTGCGGCAGCACCGTCAACGGAACGCGCATTGACCATAGCCTTGACGCATACGGCAAATGCACGCTCTGCGGCAAGTATGATATTGGATATTGCTATAAGAACGGGCTTCTGACGATGGAGGGGCTGACGGACTGCGCCTATGACGGCAGCGAAAAGAAGCTGACGGGGCTTTCCCATAAGACGGGTGAGAACGAAACGAAGCAGCTAACGGAGAACACGGACTACACCGCCAGCTATTCCAACCATGTATATCCCTACACCCTCAACCCCAGCGACGCGGGCTTTGACCCGGAAAAAGCCCCCAAGGTGACGTTGTACGGCACGGGGGACTACTGCGGCAAGGCTGAGCACTATTTCACCATCAGCGGAGACGCGCAGCCCTCGTATACCGTAAAGTATGATACCGCCGGAGGCACAAGTATCGGCGAAAAAACCGGCGTCAGGTGGGAGCAGCGCGTGCTGGACGGCGTGGAGCCGCCCACCAGAACCGACTATGATTTCCTCGGCTGGAACTGTTCCGGCAAACCCGTGTTTTCCGGAACCACCTATGCGGAGCTTGCGGGAGATAAAAGCGTACAGAGCATCACGCTGACGGCGCAGTGGGCGGCGGCCTGGTATCCGGAGGGTGAAATTAAGATTGAAGGTGAGGACACCGTATGGAATGGCTTCGAAAGCGACTATTCCGCACGGTTTTACAACAAGGAGCAAACTGTAACCATCTCCGCTGCGGAATCCGGCGGTAAGCCGGTGGAGATTGGCTATCTGATCACCGATGAGGACCTCACGAAGGCCAGATGCACAAAACGAAACTTTACCCCTTACACCGAGCCTCTCAAGCTGAACACGGACGGTCTGCACATCGTTTATGCGAAGCTCACCAACGCAGAGGGCAATGTCACCTATCTCAGGACAACAGGCCGCATTGTGATTGACACCACGGCCCCTCAGATCAACGGCATTGAAGATGGTAAAACGTATTATCGAGATGATGGTGAAACGATTACTGCATATCCTATAAGTGATGTAACAGCCATAGATATGAATCTTGATTCCTTCTCGGTAAACGGAGAACCCATTTCGATATCCGATGCCGACAAAACCAAATCAGTTTCGTTTAGCGCTCCTTATGAAGAAAGCTGCACATATAAGTTTATCGCGACCGACAAGGCCGGAAACGTAACGGAGAAAACGGTCAATGTTTATTACAACGACAAAGTGATTTCTGTCACCGGCGTATCGCTGGACGAGAGCAGCATCACCCTTGATGTGGGCGGGAGCAAGACCCTGGCCGCCACCGTGACGCCTGATAACGCCACCAACAAAAAGGTGCGCTGGACCTCCGACAACGAGACTGTCGCCACGGTTTCCGAGGACGGCGTTGTCACCGCCGTGGCAGGCGGGACGGCTGTCATTACCGCCACCACACATGACGGTTTGTTCACTGCCACCTGCACGGTGACGGTCAATGCCCCCGATGCTGCACCCACCATCACCACGGACACCCTGCCGGACGGCAAGGTGGGCGAGGCATACAGCCAGACCCTGACCGCCACCGGCACAGCACCTATCACATGGAGCATTGACGGCGGTCTGCCTGCCGGTCTGAGCCTGAACGCGGATACCGGTGAGATCAGCGGCACGCCTACTGCGGACGGCACCGCCAAATTTACCGTCAAGGCTACCAACAGCGCGGGCAGCAATACGAAGGAGTTGTCCATTACGATAGCCAAAGCTGCGCCTACCGAGTACACCGTCACCGTGACCAGCGGCGGCAACGGAACGGCTTCCGCCTCTCATGCAAAAGCTGTGGTCGGCACGGAGATTCGCCTGACCGCCAAGCCTGACGAAGGCTACCGCTTCAAGGAGTGGGAGGTCATCAGAGGCGGCGTGACAATCGTGGACGACAAGTTCACCATGCCGAATGACAACGTGGAGGTCAAGGCTGTCTTCGAGGAGGACGCGCCTGCGCCTACTGATCCCGCCAAGCCCAGCATCAGTGTCACCGGAACCTACACCTACAATGGCTCCGAGCATACCGCAACCGTGAGCGGCTATGATCCCGCCACAATGGACATCTCCGGCAACACCGCCACGGACGCGGGCGATTACACCGTTCGCGTCACATCCAAGACCGGCAAATGGGCGGACGGCAGCACCGATGCCGTGACCGCGGCGTGGAGCATCGGCAAAGCCACGCAGGAAGCGCCTAACGGCTTGATCGGTGTCGCGCCCACTACCGAGGGCGGCAGCGACGGCAAGATCACCGGCGTGGATGCAACGATGGAATACCGTGCGGAGAGCGAAACTATCTACACCGCCTGCACCGGTATCGAGATTGAAAACCTGTCCGCTGGTAATTACTTCGTTCGCTATGCGGAGGATCACAACCACTTTGCCAGCCCCGATGCGGAGGTCACGGTGGGTGAAGGAAAGCCGCTCGCAGACTTTACTATCACCTTCAACGGCAACGGCGGCAGCGGCAGCATGGAGCCTGTTACCGTCAAGGCAGGGACAAATTACATCCTGCCCGCCTGCGGCTTCACCGCTCCCGCCGATCAGGAGTTCAAGGCTTGGGAGATCGGCGGCGCGGAGTACAAGGTAGGCGATTCCTACACAGTGGACAGGGATACCGAAATCAAGGCGCTGTGGGAAAACAGCGTTATTACCCCCACCACCTACACCGTCACCGTCGGTAATGACGGAAACGGCACTGGCACCGCAACTCCTTCCACCGCTGCGGCTGGTACGACGATCACCCTGACCGCCACGCCCAACAAGGGCTACCACTTCAAGGAGTGGCAGGTCATCAGCGGCGGTGTGACCATCAAAGACGATAAGTTCCTCATGCCGGACAGCAATGTGGAGGTCAGCGCCATCTTTGAGAAGGACGCACCGCCTGTGCCCACCGAGTTCACCATCACCGTGAAAACGGACGGCAACGGCACGGCTTCCGCATCTCATGCAAAAGCTGTGGTCGGAACGGAGATTCGCCTGACCGCTACGCCCAATACCGGCTACCACTTCAAGGAGTGGCAAGTCATCAGCGGCGGCGTGACCATCAAGGACAATAAGTTCCTCATGCCGAGCGCCAACGTGGAGGTCAAAGCAATCTTTGAGAAGGACGCACCTCCTGCTCCCACCGAGTTCACCATCACCGTGACCAGCGGCGACAACGGAACGGCTTCTGCATCTCATGCAAAAGCCGTGGTCGGTACGGAGATCACCCTGACCGCCACGCCAAACAAGGGCTATCACTTCAAGGAGTGGCAGGTCATCAGCGGCGGCGTGACCATCAAGGACGACAAGTTCACCATGCCGAGTGCCAACGTGGAGGTCAAGGCCATCTTCGAGAAGGACACCGGCGGCGGTGGCGGCGGCTACAATCCGCCCGTCACCTACTACACGCTGCGCTTTGAAACAGGCGGAGGCAGTGATATTCCCAGCGTGCAGGGAACGTACAATACCTACATTGACCTGACAAAGTACGTCCCCACCTGGCGTGGACACACCTTTATCGGCTGGTACAGCGAACGCAGCCTGATGAACAAGGTTTCCGGCGTTTATCTGACGAAGGATATGACCGTGTATGCACTCTGGCGCGTGGACAAAAATCCGAACACAGGCGCAAATCCCTTTACCGATGTTTCCGAAAAGGACTGGTTCTACGGCGATGTGATGTTCGTCTACGAAAACGGCCTGATGCTCGGCACGAGCAAGACCCTGTTCAGTCCGCACGGGACGGCGACGCGCGGCATGATGGCGACCATTCTCTGGCGCATGGAGGGCAGCCCCGCGCCGAAGGGCAAAAACAGCTTTACCGATGTGGAGGCCGGAAAGTGGTACGCTGACGCGATCACATGGACGGCGGAGAACGGCATCTTTGCGGGCTATGGCAAAGACAAGTTTGGCCCGGACGATCCCATCACCCGCGAACAGCTTGCAGCCATCTTCTACCGCTACGCGGACTACAAGGGCTACAATCTGACCGTCAAGGGAAACCTGGACAAGTTCAAGGACGCGGACAAGGTCACGGATTACGCAAAGACGGCGATGCAATGGGCGGTCGGCAGCGGATTGATGAAGGGAAAATCCGGCAATCTGCTTGACCCGCAGGGCACGGCAACCCGCGCGGAGATCGCCGCCATGCTCCACCGCTTCATTGAGAAGTATGAGTTGGTGCAGGGCAAGGCTCCCGGCGGCCTGATGGGCTGGATCGACCCGAAGCGGCTGCAAATCCCAAAGACCGGCGACAGCAGCGTGTTAGGCTTGTGGGGATTCTCCCTCTGTGCATCTCTTGCCGGATGCCTTGCACTGACCACATGGCAGATCAGGCGGCGGCGTGAGGAAGAAGCGCTGCAAATCATCGAAAAGTAAACAGGTTCACCTTTAGGGGCGCGGGCAAATAGCCCCGCGCCCCTTTTCGGTTTCATTCGTCAGGAAAGGCGGTTGCTCTTTTGAACAACCGCCTTTCGCCATTTCTATCCGATTTGAGCAGAAAGGAAATCAGTCTATGACAAAAGAGTACAGGAGGTGTCGCTGATGCGGCTTGCCGCCGCACAAATCGCATAACCGGACTAATACGGCATGAAAGCAGTTTTCTGCACCCGCCTGCCCTTTCTGCTGTTTCATTGCGCCTATTGAGCACCTATGAAGGTTTTGAAGCCTTTATAGGTGCTTTTTGTCATCCATGGCACTTCTTCGCCGTGGGCTGCCGCTCTCCGCCGCCCACCGTTCAGATTGCCATTCACCCCCTAACCATCTGAACGGAGGAATTACAAATGACGACCATCAATCTGAAGGACTTTTACGCTTGGTACACCCATGATGAATACATCGAAGTTTCCGACGAAGTGGCCGCCGAACTGAAGGCGGACAAGCTGTATGAGGCAGCCTATCAGCGGCGCACGACCCGCAATAAGGCGCAGTATTCCCTCAACTGTGACGATGGGATCGAATACTCGGCCTGCCTGCATGAGCCGACCCCGCAGGAGCTTCTGGATCGCATGGAGCTGTTCATCCACCTGTGGAATGCCCTCAACTCTCTGCCGGAGGTGCAGGGTGTCCGGGTGGAGGCGCATCTGATCCTCGGCAAGAGCTACCGCCAGATTGCCCGGGAGCAAGGCGTGGACAAAAGTGCCGTCCGACATTCTGTCAAAAGCGGCAAGGCGGCTATGAGAAAATATTTGAAAAAATTTCTGTAAAGGTATCTCCATTTGCCCGATTTTTGTCCTTGGTATATGAGAGGTAGTTTTAACCTCTCCGTAGCAAAGTAGTTGATGCTCCGTGACGGATCGTCGCTGTCCGCTGTGAGGGAGCGCCGCATTGAATATGAGCTGTCTTATGACAGGCCAACAGGAGCGGGTGCGGCGCTCCCGCCTTTCAAAAACACCTTGGGACATTTCGTCCCAAGGTCATAAGGTAGAACTGTGATTTTGTTTTGCATCTGTGAAAGGAGGACGCCATGACTGAAAAGCCCGCTGCGGAAGAATATGTGTACCATATCGGAAAAATCCGTTTCATCGTCACGCCTGTTTACAAGGAAACGGGAGAACTGATGCGTGACATCCTTTTGAAGCTGATGCTGGCTGACTTGGAGCCGGTATAACCCTATCGACATCCTTAACATGGGCAGTCAGGCGAGGTATAATATAGTCAGGATGAATGACCTCTTGCTTGACCGCCAGAGAGGAGGTTATATGAAACAGTCAAGCAAGAAACACGAACTCGGCACAGCCGCGCTCTACTGCCGACTGAGCCGTGACGATAATATGGACAGCGAGTCCAACAGCATCCAAAATCAGAGGAAGATACTCCAAAAGGCCGCCAAGGACAAGGGGTACACCGACACGGTTTTCTTTGTAGACGATGGCATCACGGGAACGACCATGAAGCGTCCCGGCTTTCAGAAAATGCTGACCGCAATCGAAGCCGGGTATATCTCTGCGGTGTTTGTCAAAGACCTGTCCCGGCTGGGGCGCAACTACATTGAAGTCGGCAAGCTGACCGAAGAATTTTTCCCGCTTCACGATATACGGCTGGTGGCTGTTTCCGATGGTGTGGACAGCGATGAAGGTGAGGACGATTTCACCCCGTTCAAAAATATTATGAACGAGTATTATGCGAAGGACATTTCCAAGAAGCGTCGGATCGTGAACAAGATGAAAGGAAACGCAGGCGTTCCGCTCTCTCCGCCGCCCTACGGCTACATCAAAAACCCGGACGATCCCCGCTTTTGGGTGGTGGAGCCGGAGGCCGCCGAGGTGGTGCGCCGGATCTACCGCATGGCGCTGGAGGGGTACGGGCTGGCAGAAACGGCAGCGCAGCTTGCCGCCGATGGTGTGGTCAATCCCACCTATTACTGGCGCAGCCGTGGGACGAGCCGGGGCGGGTCAAAAAGCACCGTGGAGCCTACCAAATGGGGACACACCACCGTCAAGAAGATCCTCACCTTGCAGGAATACTGCGGCGATGTGATCAACTTCAAAAGCTACTCAAAGTCCTACAAGATGAAAAAGCGGATCGAAAACCCGGAGGAAAACCGGGCGATCTTCCTCAATGTCCATGAGGCTATCATTGACCGCCAGACTTGGGAAAAGGTGCAGGCGCTCCAAAAAGGGACGCGCCGCAAAAAGCCCACGGTCACGCAGGCACCCAGCGTATTCTCCGGCCTGCTGAAATGCCCGGAGTGCGGCGGCAATCTCAATTTCCACTTCAACCAGAACAACCACGACATCAAGTTTTTCAGTTGCCAAAATCACAACTCCGGCTATCGCAAGTGCAGCAAGACGCATTATATCCGGCTGGACTTCTTGGAGCAGGTCGTTTTGTATGAGGTCAAGCGGCTGGCCTGCTTCGCCAGCGAATACGAAAATGACTTTATCAAGGCCATGATCGGACGCTCGGCAAAGGTGGCGGAAAACGGGCGCATCCGCAAGCAGCGGGAGCTGGACGCTCTGACCGCCCGTGACCGGGAGTTGGATATGCTCTTTGAACGGCTCTATGAGGACAATGTGGCGGGCAAGATCGACGATGCCCGATTTGCCAAAATGTCCAAACGCTATGAACAGGAGCAGGGCGAAAACGCCAAGAAGATCAAGGCGCTGCGGCTGGAACTGAAAAAGGACGAGAGCAAGCGCATGGACATTGACGATTTTCTTGAAACGGTACGGCGGTACACGGATGCGACCACCATTACAAAGCGTATGGTCGCGGAGCTGATCGACCACATTGAGGTGTACCACGCCGAAAAGCAGGACGGCGTTACCAATCAGCGTGTTGTGATCTACTACAACTGCATTGGCTCTTTCGATGTGCCGGATCGCCGGAAAATCCCGGAAGCCGACATTATCATGGAAACGAGAAAAGGCGTAGCGCTCAGCTACGCCCCGGAACAGGTTGCGGTATAGGAGGTACGACACGATGAAAGCCTATTTCTATTGCCGCGTCGCTCACGATGATAGCTTTTCTTTGGAACGGCAGGCCGAGGAGCTTCGCCGCTATGCGAAGCAAGCCGGGTACACCATCGTTGGTGCTGCCGCCGAGCATGGCTCTGGAATGACCCTTGACCGTCCGGCTTTGCAAGAGGTGATGGAGGCCGTTCTTGCCGGAAAGGTGGATGTGGTGCTGATAAGCAGCCTTGACCGTATAGGGCGGGATTGGGGCATGACAAAGCAGTACATCGACCTGCTGACCGAGCATAAGGTCAAGCTGCTGTGCCTGCGGGAACGGGTGAGCACCGACAGCTCCGGCTTTTCACCATTTTCTACATAAAAAAGCAGAGTGTCCATTACAGGATACTCAGATCCTATAAGGACACTCTGCATGGTCGGAGTGGCGGGACTTGAACCCGCGGCCTCTTGGTCCCGAACCAAGCGCGATACCAAACTTCGCCACACCCCGAAACAACGTTACCAATGTATTATAGTGATTTAGCCGCAGAATGTCAAGAACTTCCCTTCGGCTTTTTCTGTGGTTTTGCCGGAGCCCATATGGGCTCCGGCAAAACCCGTCACGCATCCTCCTGCTTGTCCTCTGCAGCCTGCGGAGCCGACGCTTCCCTGTCCGCTTCCGCCGCCCGCAAACGATTCACATAGAGTTCCTCCGGCGTATGCTTTTTAACCGCCAGGTGGTAGACCAGAAGCGCCACAGCCACCACCGCTGTAGCAAAGCCAAAAACCTGCGAAACCCGTATGCCCGTGTGGAAGAAATACAGGCTGTCGGTACGCAATCCCTCGATAATCCCGCGCCCAAAACCATACCAGGCGAAGTAGGTCAGCATAAGCTGGCCGTCAAACCTTCGAAATTTCCTGGAGATCAGCACAAGAAGCAAAAAACCTGCCAGATTCCACATGGATTCATAAAAAAAGGTCGGGTGGACCTCCATATACTGCCATACTCCGTCCATATAAACGTCGATTCCCATGCGCCAGGGACTGTCTCTTATACACATCTCCGAGCCCACGAGACAAGAGGCAATCTC